>Ga0181582_10000811_pt1 | contig 23214 bp, 17 predicted proteins | sample 071ome_32_FD_132438 | JGI IMG/M metagenome (GOLD analysis project Ga0181582, IMG submission 132438) | Coastal salt marsh microbial communities from the Groves Creek Marsh, Skidaway Island, Georgia - 071405AT metaG (megahit assembly) | ecosystem: Environmental > Aquatic > Marine > Intertidal...
AGCACGGCATGAATTGGCGTGCGGATTTCATGAGATATATTCGTCAGAAAAACCGACTTCGCCTGACTGGCTGCCAATGCTTTTGCTTCGGCCAGTTGAGATTGCATGACGTCCAGCTGCAAACCATCAATGGTTGCTGATTTTTGGTGAACATGGCCACAATCAGCATGACAATTCTTTTTGAATAACCAGCGTCCGATAAAAACGCCCAGCACAAAGGCTGCAGCGATGATCATTAACCAGAATGCGATGATCATGAAAGCCTACACACCATCGAAAAATTCAACGATACCGGTCTCCAGCGAATACTCGGCGCCAATAATTTGCAACTTACCCTGCTGCACCAGATTTTCAATAAGCTGACTACCGTGGCGCAAATGGTTAACCGCCGACATCACGTTTGCACGGATTGCCGCTGCCAATAACTGGTCGGGATAATTTTTCAGGTCTGTATGCATTAATGGATCTACCGTCGGCATAATACGCTTGACAATTGACATAACGTTGTCGGATTTTTTTTCAGCGTTTTTGTCAGACGCCGCAATGGTAGCCATCACGGCTCCACATTGGGAATGACCCAGCACAACAACCAGCGGTGTGGCAAATTTCTCAACGGCAAATTCAACACTGCCAATCTGGGATGGTGCAACAATGTTGCCGGCAACCCTGATCACGAATAAGTCGCCCAACCCCTGATCAAACACCAGCTCGGCCGGAACACGCGAGTCCGAGCATCCCAGAATAATCGCAAAAGGATCCTGACAGTTGACAAAATTACTCCGGTTAATCTGTTTGATAATCGCGTCAACACTGCGAACACCGGCAACAAATCGTTGATTACCCTCTTTTAATCGACTCAAAGCTTCTTGGTATTTCATGTGAATCCGGGGACCAAAACAGATAGTGGAAATATAAACAGGATTATCCAATATAACAGTCAATTGCGGACAAAAAAACAAGACAATCCGCATAGCTCTCACTAAAATCAAATTTTTACTTCCTGGAGCTTATGTAATGAGTACAGTTTTGATAATTGGTGCCGGTGGCGTTGGCCGCGTTGTTGCACACAAATGCGCGCAACTCGCAGAGACTTTCAGCGATATTTGCCTGGCAAGTCGTACCGTTTCCAAATGCGATCAAATTGCCTCTGAAATAAAGGAAAAAACCGGCCGGGAGATTTCGACCGCTGCCGTTGATGCGGACAACGTACCGGAATTAGTCGCACTGATAAATAAAGTAAAACCGAAGATGGTCATCAATGTCGCCTTACCCTATCAGGATCTGACCATCATGGATGCCTGCCTGGAAACCGGTGTGCATTATCTGGACACGGCTAATTACGAGCCTCTTGATGAAGCCAAATTTGAGTACAAATGGCAGTGGGCCTATCAGGACCGCTTCAAGGACGCCGGCCTGACAGCTTTATTGGGCTCCGGTTTTGATCCCGGCGTAACGAATGTTTTTATTGCCTATGCACTTAAACATCATTTTGACACGATTGAAACCGTCGACATCATGGATTGTAATGCCGGTGACCATGGTTATGCCTTTGCCACCAATTTCAATCCTGAAATCAACATTCGTGAAATCACTGCCAATGGCCGTTACTGGCAAGATGGCGCCTGGGTTGAGACTAAACCGCTGGAATTCTCCCGCGTCATGGACTTTGCTGAAGTTGGTCCGAAAAAAATGTTTCTGCTCTACCACGAAGAGATGGAGTCATTAACCAAACACATACCCGGTATTAAACGTATGCGGTTCTGGATGACATTTGGTGAAAGTTATCTCAAGCATCTGGAAGTTATTCAGAATCTCGGACTCGATGGCATAGAACCCATCGATTTCAATGGCCAGCAGATTGTGCCGCTGCAGTTTCTCAAAGCATTACTACCCGATCCTGCCAGTCTTGGTCCACGCACCAAAGGCAAAACCAATATAGGCTGCCTGATCAAAGGCCTTAAAGACGGCAAACCGGTATCACGCTATATCTACAATGTCTGCGACCATGAAGCCTGCTATCGTGAAACCTATGCACAAGGTGTTTCTTACACCACCGGCGTTCCCGCGATGATTGGCGCAAAAATGATGCTCGAAGGTAAATGGCTGCAGCCAGGCGTTTTCAACATGGAACAAAATGATCCCGACCCGTTTATGGATGCCCTCAACCAGTATGGGTTGCCGTGGCATGATATAGCAACCGATCTAGACGTCGACAGCCTGCCTGAAACATGAAAACTGTCTATCCCGACATTCCATCACCCTGCTTTCTGCTTGAAGAAAGCAGGTTGCTGCGTAATTTGCAATTAATCGACAGCGTTCAAAAAGCGGCGGACTGCAACATAATTCTGGCGCTTAAAGGCTTTGCCATGTGGTCAGCTTTTAATATCGTCAAACAATATCTGCATGGTTGCTCCGCCAGTTCCCTCAACGAGGCGACGCTGGCTCACAGGCATTTTGGCGGACATATTCATCTCTACGCACCGGCTTATACCGATGCCGAATTTTCTTCGCTGCTGGCGATATCAGATCGTCTTTCGTTTAATTCCCTGGGTCAATGGCAGCATTTTAGCGAACAGGCTTTAGCTGCCGGCAAATCCTGTGGTCTAAGAATCAACCCTGGCATTGATGAAGTTGAAACAGACCTTTATAACCCCTGCAGCCCAAGCTCACGCCTCGGCATACCGGATTATGAACTTGACCGACTGCCGCATGGCATTGAAGGACTGCATGCCCATGCCCTTTGTGAATGTGGTGCTGATGCCAGCCAACGCCTGATTGCAGCTATAGAAACACGCTTTGGTCATTTACTCAAAGATATCAAGTGGTTAAACCTGGGCGGCGGACATCTGATGACCCGCGAAGGTTATGATGTACAGTTATTGATCAATAGCATCAAAAGTTTCAGACAGCGTTATCCCCACATCGAAGTTGTACTGGAACCCGGCTCTGCAGTTGCCTGGCAAACCGGTCCATTGGTGACAACCGTGCTCGACATTATCAAACGCGACAATATCAATATTGCGATTCTCGATACTTCAGCGACAGCGCATATGCCCGACGTACTGGAGATGCCTTACCGTCCGGCTGTTCGCTTTGCCGATTACCCGGATAAAAAAGCCTACAGTTATCGCCTTGGCGGCATGACCTGCCTTGCCGGAGATGTGATTGGTGATTTTGCTTTTGATGAACCGTTAAAGATTGGCAGCCAGGTCATTTTTGAAGACATGATGCATTACACCATGGTCAAAACCACTATGTTCAACGGCGTGCATCATCCGGCAATCGCTATCATGAAAGCGGATGGATCAATCAATGTCGTCAGAAAGTTTGGCTATAAAGATTACGAACAAAGACTGTCCTGACAACCAACAACAAAAAAGCCCGCGAACGGGCTTTTTTGAGTATGGGGCCTGTTATTTCAGAACATCACTGATTGGCAAGGCCTGTGGTCGATTATAACGATTTGAGATAGGTAGATATAAGCTCACTTTTTCAGCTTCAGCCTGCGTCTCAAATGGACCGTAATACATGATAAAACGATCACCGGACTGCAACATGGAAAGATGCGCATCATCCAGCAAAGACGCCCAACGGGTAGCCGCATCATAAAGGTCCTGTTTAGTTTCCGCACTCATGACAGAAATAACATATTGATCTGCTGACTGTTTGGACAACCATTTTTCATTATGGATCACATTGTCCAGACCAAATGAACGGATCGGCATGACCGCTGTTAAACGTGACGCCGTGTTAGCATTTTCTGCTTCCATCTGCTCCACGGATTCACGCAATTTGGCAATCTCGTTTTTCTGCCCTTCCAGAGTCTGATTGAGATCCTTGTCACCACCAGTGATGGCCTCTGTAAGCTGCGCATTAGCCTGTTGCAGAGCATTGCTTTGCTGTTTGAGTGCATTTATGTCGCCAGCCTGTGTAGCAATAGCATTATCAAGGTTGGACTGCATAACGATCTGGTTATCAACTCGCTCAGACTGTGCCTGATAGGTCACAACCACTAATGATACAGCGAGCATTACCAGAGCCAGCGCAAAGCCCTTGTAGTGGCGTTGCATGGTCTCGCCCAGAGCAGCCAGTGAACTGTGCTGTTTTGCCAGAACACCGTCAACCTGTTCTGCATTGTCTTCCAGTTCAGTGGTTCTGGTTTCCAGAATAGACGCCTGAAAACTCAAATCTTCAGTTGTCTGGTTTAAATCATTCACCGAGTCAGTCAAACGCAGATTAACCGCATCGACTTCTGCCTGCAGGGCTTCTGTATCGTCCTGCTGCTGTTGGATCTGGTCTTTGATTTCTGCTGTATTTTCAGTAATACGCTGATCAAGACGCACAACCTGTTGACCAACTTCTTCTTCAATCCTGTCGGCACGAATGCCCAGGGCCTCGTCTCGCTGCTCTGACTGGGTAGCCATTTCCTGAATTTCGTTAAGCAGACGATTTTCCAGAGCCTGCAAAGTCGTTTGCATGATCGCAAAACGTGATTCCATATCTCTGGCTAACTGACCGGCACGCTCTTCAATTCGACCAAGACGTTCAACAACCTTAAGATGTGACTCGTTCAACTCCCGCAACTGACTGGTTGCAGCAACATCTACAGCATCAATTTTTTCATGCAGCTCTTCCTGAGACCGGGTAAATTTAGCCTGTAGCAGATTGGCTCCGGCAGCTAAACGCTGATAATCCTGACTTAACTTTTTATAGGTCTCGTTTATGGATGTGATCTTGTTCTGAGTTGCATCCAAAGCGTCTTTCTGACCGGAAGTAAACTTGCGCTGTTCAGCGGCGAGTTCCAGAAAGGATTTATTGGTTGCAGCTTCACGCGCATTGAGATGTTTAAGTTCCTTTTCAATCTCGGCAAGACGCGCATTTAATTCAGGCGCCGCACTGACGACCTGGTTTTTAGTTAAGTGAATCAGATTTTCACTTGAAGGTTTTTCCTGCTTATCAGACATGTCCGGTTCCTCACGCAGTCATTATGACTAACTTGAAAATTAAATATCAGCATATTCTAATATTTTTATACTTAATAATCAATATCCAATACTGCATCCGGTTTTAAATCGACTGAAGTTTGCTGTTTTCAGCGTTCAATTGTATCCTGAGAGATTGTTTTCGAACCCTTTTATAACGATGAGTTCTACAATTGATGCCGGCAAGGCCTATGCCTGCCCGCTTTCCCGAATTGGAATTATTGGCGGTGGTCAACTTGGCCTGATGATGGCTCGCGCAGCTCGTCGTCTTGGCTGCACCTGCGTTGTACTGGACCCACTACCTGCTTCACCCGCCGGTCAGGCAGCCGGTCATCAGATTATCGGCGATTACTCAAATCCCGCCAAAGTACGGGAACTGGCAGAGTCCTGCGACATCATTACCTTTGAACTGGAAGATATAGACGTTGCCCCCCTGCTGCAATTACAGCAGGAAGGACACAGCATCCAACCCGCACCCCAGGTGCTGGCAACGATTCAGGACAAACTGCTGCAAAAACAATTTCTACAGCAGGCCGGCATCCCGACTTCGGCATTTATCGAAACGCCGCAACCGTCTGCCGATGTGTTCGAAAAATTCGGTTATCCGCTGGTACAAAAAGCACGCCGGGGTGGCTATGATGGTCGCGGCGTTGCTGTGATGAAGTCTGCCGATGCCTTTAGCACTCATCTACCGGTGCCTTCGTTGATCGAAAAGTTCGTTGCAGCCGAGAAAGAAATCTCCGTGCTGGTAGCCCGCAATCCTCAGGGCGAATGTAAGGCTTATCCTGTCGTTGAAATGGTTTTTGTTGAAGAACAGAATATCCTGGATGTATTGCTTGCACCTGCCAGAATCGATGATGCGGTCGCTGCACAGGCACAAACTCTGGGTATCCGTACCGTCGAGGCTTTACAGGGTGTTGGTATTTTCGGGGTGGAGATGTTTCTCACCCGTCAGGGTGAATTACTGGTCAATGAAGTCGCACCACGCACCCACAATTCCGGGCATCAATCTATAGAAGCCAATATCACCGATCAGTTTGAACAGCATATCCGGGCTATTCTAGGGCTGCCTTTAGGCGAAACCGATTTATTATCACCCGCAGCTATGGTTAATTTGCTTGGTGCCGACGGCTTCGAAGGTCGTCCGGTTATCCGCGGCATGCACGAAACGCTGGCCATACCCGGTGTCAATGTGCATTACTACGGCAAAGCCGTAACCAAACCATTCAGAAAAATGGGACATGTCACTGTACTCGACCATGACATTCAAAAAGCCTGGGACAAAGCCGAAAAGGTCAAGTCGACGCTGGCGATTGAAGGAGAAAACCAACTATGAGCAAACCACCCGTAAGTATCATCATGGGCAGTGATTCAGATCTGCCGGTCATGGGACAGGCCGCTGAAATGCTTGATCATTTTTCAGTACCTTATGAAATGACCATTGTTTCTGCACATCGCACACCTGCCCGGCTTTATCAGTATGCTCATAATGCAGAGCGCAATGGTTTGCGCGTTATCATTGCCGGCGCCGGTGGCGCTGCACATTTGCCGGGCATGGTTGCTGCTATCACCCCGATTCCGGTGATTGGTGTACCGGTCAAGAACTCCGCTTTAAACGGTGAAGATTCATTGCTGTCGATTGTACAGATGCCACCCGGAGTCCCTGTTGCCACCATGGCAATCAATGGCGCCAAAAATGCCGGTATATTAGCAGCGCAAATGCTGGCCATCTCGGACACCGCTTTACGCAAAGAGATTTTTGAATACAAAAAATCCCTTGAATCCATGGTGCTGGAAAAGGCCCGAAAAATGGAACGTGCCGAAGAAGAATAAGTTTTGTTATTTCCGGGCAATATTCAGGTCAAAATAAGCTAGACTTGAAACGTCAAAATAATTTGCGGGTCCTGAAATGCATAAATTTATGGCTGTGATTCTGATACTTTTCAGTCAGAATCTCTTTGCCGAACATAAACTACGTCCCATTCAAATTCTGCAACTCGACTGGAGCAGTCAGATTGTGCTCTCGCATGTCTATGGCGAATTACTCAGCCGGCATGGTTTCAGTATCGAGTATCTGAAAAAAAATTCTGACAGCCAATGGTTTCTTTTAAGTACCGGCAAAGCCGACCTGCAGGTTGAAGTATGGGAAGGCACCATGGCAAAACGGTTCGATGACCTGGTTCAGCGTGAACTGATTATCGATGCCGGCTCACACAAAGCATTAACCCGCGAAGAATGGTGGTATCCGGCTTATGTCAAAGAACAATGCCCCGGCCTGCCCGATTGGCGGGCTTTAAATGACTGCGCCAGTATTTTTGCCGAGACTATCGGCGGACCCGGCGTTTATTTCACCGGCCCATGGGAAAAACCCGACCGTGCACGCATTCGCGCCCTGCAGCTTAATTTCACCGTTGTCGAACTCGAAAACAGTGATGTACTGCGTCAAAAGCTGATCGAATACACTTCACAGAAAAGACCATTACTCATCTTTAACTGGTCACCAAACTGGGTAGAGTCTGTCTTTAAAGGTGAATTTGTTGAATTCCCTGCCTATGAAGCCGCCTGTGAAACTGATCGTAACTGGGGATTTAATAAAAAATTGGTCTGGGACTGTGGCAACCCTAAAAATGGCTGGTTAAAAAAAGCCGTATCGAAAGAGCTTGCCGAAACACAACCTTGTGCACTGGCTTTAATCGAGTCGGTCTCACTGAATAACAAACATATTTCCGATGCAGCAAAGCTGGTGGATATTGATCATTTATCACCCGACATGGCCGCTCAGCAATGGATAAGGTTAAATCAGACAACGGTAGACAACTGGCTGTCTAAAGTTAACTGTTTGAGCGAACACTAGAGGACTTTATCGTGAAGCCTTACGGCTTTAAAAACGATGATAAACGGACTGACGGGTCTCGTTTTTATAACGATTCACTACCCTTCAAAAGTATCAATATCAAACTGGTGACAACCATCCTGATGGTTAGTGCCTTTCTGACTATATTAACTACGGTTTATCAGATTTATGCGGAAGACAAACGCGACCTTGGCCTGATTGAGAAGCGTCTTGAAGCTCTCGATATCAGCCATATTCCGGCATTATCTTTGAGCATCTGGTCTTTAGACAAAGCCTTAATCGATACCCAATTAAAGAGTCTGCTGTCCTTACCGGATATCTATGCGCTGAGATTAGAAACTGAATATCAGGAAGATTTTATCCTGGGCCCTTCATTGAGCGGCAAAAACCTCAGAAAAACCAGCAAACCGATTTACAGCATCGAAAAAGGCGACAAACTGTTAATCGGTAATCTTGAAATCTATACCGATCTTGACATCGTCTATAACCATGCCTTGAACCGCACAACCGTTATTTTGATCAGCGAAGCTATTAAAACCTTTATTGCCTCAATAGCTATTATTTTTCTGGTCCAACGTTTGATCACACGCCATCTGACAAGCATAGCGGATTATATCAGCCACATGCGCCTCAAACATTTGCATCTGCCACTGCAGCTAAGCCGAAAAAAACATTTCTATAATGATGAACTCGATACCTTTGTATCTGCGCTTAATAGCATGCGGGAAACCTTTAAACAGGATGTTGAATTACTCGAGGAAATTCGCCATACCCTGCAAAAAAGCGAAGAAAAATATCGCCTCGCGATGCAGGCCACTGAAGACGGATTGTGGGACTGGAACGTTGTCAAAGAAGAAGTTTATTACAGCCCCGGCTGGGGCTTTATTTTAGGCATGGAAAAACCAGCCCCAGTTTTTGAAACCTGGTATAGCCGCATTCATCCCGATGATGCTGACGAAGTGATGCATCGACTCCAGGAACATCTGGCCGGTAAAACCAGTATATGGCAAATGGAACATCGCCTGCAAAAACCGGATGGTAGCTGGATCTGGGTTTTGGGTCGCGGCAAAGTCGTGCAACGTGATCAGGACGGCAAGCCATTGCGCATGATTGGCACGATGACCGATATTCAACTTAAAAAAGAAAATGAAGAAATCATCTGGCATCAGGCTAACTTTGATGGTTTAACCAATCTGCCTAACCGCAAATTTATCACGGAGATGCTGGAACAGCAGATACGCAAGTCAGAACGTAATGGCAGTCTGATCTGGATATTGTTTCTGGATCTGGACGGATTCAAAGAGATTAACGATAACTTTGGTCATCAAGCTGGCGATCATCTACTGCAAACAGTCGCAAAACGTATCAGACAAACCGTCCGCAGTTCAGACATGGTCGGACGACTGGGCGGCGATGAATTTATTATCATGCTATCTGATATTCCTGAAGTCGCCGGTGTAGATTATTTTGCAAACCGCATCATCAAAGAAATCGGCAAAGCCTATTCCATATCAGGTCAACAAGCCTACGTAACTGCCAGCATCGGCATCTCCAACTTCCCCAATGATTCAGTTTACAGCGAGGAGTTACTTAAACTTGCCGACCAGTCCATGTACGCCGCTAAAGAAGGTGGCAAAAATGCTTATGTCTATTGCACACCGGCGCTACAGAAAGCCAACCAGCTTCGCCGGAAAATCTCTGCAGAACTGATTGAAGCCATCGCTGACAACCAGTTTGAGCTGTTTTACCAGCCCATCATAAATCCTGCGCAACATCGCATAGATCAGGCTGAGGTACTGGTACGCTGGAACCATCCTGAACAGGGCATTATTGGTCCGATGGCCTTTATTCCGATTGCCGAAGAAACCAATAACATTCATCAATTGAGTCAATGGATTTTTGATACGGCAGCCAGACAATTCCATGCCTGGCAAAATCTCTACCCGTTAGAGGATTTTCGTCTGGCTTTGAATCTGTCTGCATTGCAAATTCAGCAACATAATGAGTTTCATGATGACTGGTTAAGCCGTTTACATAAAACCCACCTGATTAATGGCGAGCAACTGGTTGTAGAAATCACTGAAAACCTGCTGATGCAAAATAATCCGGTCATCATTGACTATATAAACCGCTTTAGAGATGCAGGCGTCAAAATTGCTATTGATGACTCTGGCATAGGCTATTCTTCGCTTGCCCATCTCAATCAATTCGAAGTGGATTATTTGAAGATTGACCGCTCTATCATCAGCAATTTAACTGATTCTTCCAGTGAAGAAACGCTTTGCAATGCCATTATTGCAATGGCGCATCGTATGAATATCAAAGTTACCGCGGAAGGTGTTGAAACACAGTTACAGGCTGACATGCTTAAACAGATGCATTGCGATTACCTGCAAGGCTTCTATTTCAGCCCGCCACTTAAGGCAAAACAGTTTGCCGAAAAATACCTGCAACAGCATTAATCGCGGCACATCAAACTTCGCACCAAAATAACCCACGCCCGCACCACAACAGTGCGTCACCAGTCAAAAAACACTAATAACTGTCACATTTACCCTAATTGCTGACACAAAATCAGATGGCATATCTCATGCTATAGCAAAGCCTAAAACAACAATAAATCGTCGTATCAATCAAGGGAAGCAATGAACTCAACGATTAACCCACTCGAAGAAACCATAAAACGCGAACGAGCCGCATTAAGTGCTTTTCTGATAAAAGTCCTGGCACCTATCGCCCATATATCATCTTCTCATTGGGACAGCCCTGAAAAACTGGATGATTTATTAGTGGCAGCCCTCGAGCATTCTAATAAAAGCAAGCTGTTATACGCTATCGGCTGCGATGGAAAGCAGTACAGCAGCAATATCAGTAAAACACAAATTGACCCCGGCAAACGCGGGCAGGATCTGTCGATTCGCCCTTACATGCAGGAAATTGCTGCAGAAAATGGTTTTTTTGTGCTTTCGCCAGTTTATGTCGACAGCAATGACCATCACCTCTGCGTTACCGCCCTGCACAAGGTACAAAACGAGCATGGCAAAGTACTCGGCTGTATTGCCGCCGACTATGATCTTGATCAGTTACCAAGTGATGCCATATTAAACAATACGCTTTCAGGTAACTGGCTTCAGATAAAGGGTGATCCAGCCATTCGTCAAAACCTGTTCCGACAGGAGCGTGTTTTCAGCTCCATGGATGAAAACCTGTCCGAAGTCCATGACATTATTACTGACCTGTTATGCAACCGCGGAGTCTTTCATGCCAAATTGCATTACAGCTCGAGCCGCGCAACATTATGGTTAAACAACGACCCAAGACGTTATCGCCTGCATGTGCTCGAGGAAATCACCGACCCGTCTGTTTGTCTGGCTTATCCAAAAGCGGATTATCCGGAGGATGCCATCATTGCTCAGGCAACTATAAAAAAGGTTTTCGATCGCTTTAAAAAGCTCCGTGAGGTCGACAAAACCATCTATCTGCGATCAGCTTCTCTGAATATTATCAATGGCATGGTCGGACTGACATTTTCCTGTGACGGTTCGCACTATATGTCTGCAGGAGATTTCCTCAACAAAGACGATAGTTTCTGGGGCAATTAATGCCTTAAAACGCTCCCGGAAAATAATTTTCAAACAGACCGAAAAGACGTATCCTGCGCCCTTGTTTTGTTAACGGGGATAACAGCGATGCAGTTTCTGGACTTACCAAACTGCCCGGTTGAAGAAGCAGACATTATTATTCTGCCAGTAGCTTATGACCGTACGGTAACTTATAACAAAGGGACCGCAAAAGGCCCAAAAGCGATTCTTGATGCCAGCGCCCAGCTCGAGTTTTACGAAGAAGACATGGCCTGGTCGCCACTGCAATTTATGAAAATCTGTGTGTTACCTCAGATTGAGGATGATATTGCGGTTGCCGAAGCCGATTTTCACCAGGGCCTGTATGATTGCGTTTCACCGTTGCCTGCGAAAAGTCTGTTCATTGGCTTAGGTGGAGAACACTCGATCACGCCTGACATGGTTCGAGGTCGCATGCCTGATGGTGGCACGATTGTTCATATTGATGCTCATGCTGATTTTCGCGCAAGTTATCACGGCTCTATCTATAACCATGCCTGCCCGATCAATCGCTTAAGACGCATGGGTTATGACGTTATTCAACTGGGCATTCGCTCGCTTAACAGTGTCGAAGCCCGTGAACTGGCAGCCGACAGTCATATCACCACCTGGTTTGACCGCATGCTGCAAAAACCATCGAATTGGCAGGCCATGCTCGAACAATTGAATAACCTAAGCGGTGATGTCTGGTTCACTGTTGACTTTGACGGCTTTGACCCGGCGCTGGTTGGTGGCGTCGGTACGCCGCAACCGGGTGGTCTCAGTTGGCATCAGGGTCTCGATGTTTTAGAAACCCTGACTCACAATCCAAAGATCAATCTGCGCGGCATTGATCTGCTTGAACTGATTCCGGAACCGTCCTGTGTTTCTGATATGATGGCTGCTAAATTTGTCCAAAAATGCCTGTCATACTGGGGCAAAGCTAAAGGATTCGACTCGGCCCCCAAACAGGGCTCTCAAGCTGGAATAAACGATGAGTGATAAACAATGGACAATTGCCGATGCCTCTGAACTTTATCAGGTGGAAGGCTGGGGCAGCGGTTTTTTCCAGGTAAACGATAAAGGCAACCTTGAAGCCATTACTGATGGCGTGCATGCCATTGACATCAAAAACCTTTGTGATGAACTGGCCGAACAGGATATCTATCCACCATTACTGCTCAGGTTTTCCGATATTTTGCGTCGGCGTATGGATCAGTTGCAAAAACGTTTTGCAATTGCCTGCGAAGAAGCCGAATACAGTGGTCGCTACTATGGCGTTTATCCGATCAAAGTTAATCAGCAATATCAGGTCGTTGAGGAAGTTGTCGAATTTGGCGCCGAGTTTAACTGGGGGCTTGAAGCAGGTTCAAAACCTGAACTGCATGCCACTCTCGCCATGCTTGAAGATGTTGAAGGTCTGATCGTCTGTAACGGTTACAAAGACCGCGAATATATCGAACTGGCGATGTTAGGCCTGAAAATGGGCAAACGGATTTTTGTCGTAATCGAGAAGCCGCACGAACTCGAACTGCTGATCAAGTCAGCAAAGCGACATGGAGTTACACCGTTAATTGGTTTGCGCTGCAAGCTCGCAGCAACCAGTAATGGTCGCTGGGATGACTCCGGTGGCGACATGTCCAAATTTGGTCTGTCCGCAACCGAACTGATCAATGCTATTGATCTGTTAAAAGACAATGAAATGCTTGATGGCCTGCAGTTACTGCATTTTCATATTGGCAGCCAGGTACCGGAAATTCGTGCAATTAAAGAAGCCATGCAGGAAGCCGCGCGCTTTTTTGTCGAAGCCGCCAAACTCGGCGCTCCGATCAAGTTCATGGATGTCGGCGGTGGCCTCGGTGTCAATTATGACGGCAGCATTTCCAACAACATATCATCAATTGACTACAGTCTGCAGGAATATGCCAACGATATTGTCTGGACGATGAAACAGACCTGCGATGAAGAAAACCTGCCGCATCCGCATATTATTTCAGAATCGGGCAGAGCCCTGGTCGCACACCATTCGGTGATGATTGTTGACGTCTTGACAGTGACAAGCCCAACTAACGGCAAACAGATAGAGGAACCGTCCAAAGATGCTCTGATTCAGGTAAGGCGCCTTTGGGAAACCTTAAACGATCTTGAAAAAATTTCACCGCGGGAAGCCTTACATGATGCGATTGCATTACGCGATGACGTTAATAAGCTGTTTACCCTCGGACATGCCTCGCTGCTTGACCGCTCGATGGCAGATGATCTTTTCTGGCGCCTGACCAAAGAAATTATCAAACTGATTGATGAAGAAGAATTACAAATCATCGCACCGGATCTGGCATTGAAAATGGCCGACCGCTATTTTTGCAACTTTTCCGTCTTTCAGTCATTGCCTGACGCATGGGCTATTAATCAGGTCTTTCCCGTGATGCCGGTTCACCGTCTTAATGAAGAACCGGATCGTCATGGCATTATGGTCGACATCACCTGTGACTCGGATGGCAAACTGCAACAATTCCCGTTAAGTGATGGCATACGCCAGACATTGCCCTTGCATAGCCCCAACAATAATCCCTATCTGCTGGGCATTTTCCTGACCGGTGCCTATCAGGAAATTCTTGGCGATCTGCATAACCTGTTTGGTGATACCCATGCCGTGCATATTCGCCTCGACGGCGAACATTATGAGATTGAACAAGTTGTTGAAGGCGAAAGCGTCAGTGACGTTCTCGATTATGTGCAGTTCCATGAAAGCATTCTGATCGATCGCATGCGCCGGCAGATCCAGCAGGCCCGTCAGGAAAAACGCCTGACCGCCAAAGAAGCGAATGCCTTTATGCGTTACTATCAGCAGGGCCTGAAGGGCTATACCTACCTCGAAGAAGATGTGCCACTACCCTGACCAGGTCAGAACTAGGAGACTTTTTTGACGGTGTTAGGCAATCGCCCGCGAATGACTTCAGCTAACGCTTCAACGGCTGAAACCCGGGGAAATGAACGCCGGTAAACCAGTCTGACTGTGCGATAAGCGTCTTTTACATCCAGTTTGCGCGCGATAATACCGGAACCGGTTGTCCATGAACCGGTCATCGCCAGTGCCGGCACAAGCGTACTGCCATAACCGGCACCAACAAGTTGCAGCAAGGTTTCCAGACTGGCCGCGCGCAAGTCTGCAGCATCGCCCATCAAGCCATCCTCGGAAACCCGGCAGACATCCATCACCTGCCTGGCCAGACAATGCCCGTCTGCCAGCAATAAAAGATCCAGATTACTCAAGTCCTTACGGGTGATTTCGTCCTTGGTATACAGTTCGTGATCGCTGGGGTGTGCCAACCAGAAAGGCTCATCAAATAAAGGCAGTTCAGCGAGTTCCTGTTCGGTGACCGGCGTGCCGAGAATAGCGATATCAAGCCGGTGGTCACGTAGATGTTGAATCAGATTATCTGTGGTTTCCTCCTGCAATATCAGCTTCAGCTTGGGATACTGCTTACGCAATGGCATCAGGATTAACGGCATCAGATATGGACTGATGGTCGGGATAGCGCCAACCCGAATAGGCCCGGCCAGTGGATCATTATGGGCCTGAGCAATCTGCACAATCGCGTCCACCTGCTCAATAATCAACTTGGCGTGCTGCAAAACCATTTCGCCAATCGGTGTAATGGCTACTGAACGATTGGTACGCTCAAAGAAACTCACACCTAACTCATCTTCGAGTTTTTTCAACTGACCGCTTAAAGTTGGCTGACTGACATAACAACGCTCGGCCGCCTTGCCGAAATGCAAGGTTTCCGCAACGGCAATCAGATATTTCAAATCTCTAAGATTCATGAAAAGCTCTATCAAAAAATAAAATTTAATTACTAAAACCTATCATAGTGCATTAACCGCCATAACCACATAGGAAGTTTTTATTTTTTTGCTAATCTTGCTGCATCGATATTTTTTTTCACAGCCTCACTCAGTGGTAGCCAAACCTAGATGTCCATTTTTCATCACAGAAAATACCCGTTAAGCCTGGTTGAGCGCCTTACCAGACTCAATCAAATTGGCATTGCCTTGTCGACTGAAAGCAATCTTGACCACTTAATGGAAAAAATTCTGTTCAGTGCCATGGAAATCACCAATGCAGATGGCGGTACACTTTATAGTTGCCGGGACAATGCCTTACATTTTGAAATCCTGCTAAATGATTCGCTGCAAATTCATCAGGGTGGCTCATCTACTACACCGGTAGAATTACCACCCATCATGCTGCACAATATTGACGGGTCAGTGAATCATCATAATGTTGCCGCTTATTGCGCCAACACCCGCAAAACCATCATCATCGAGGACAGTTACAGCGACTCACGCTTTGATTTCAGCGGCACTCGCGCTTTTGACCAAAGGATGGGATATCACTCTCAGGCTTTTCTGTCTGTTCCGGTGATCAATCATGAAAATGAACTGATCAACGTGATACAGCTGATAAATCCACTCTCCGGGAAAAATGGCAAGGTGCTGGGGTTTTCTGACGAATTTGTTGAATTGATTGAGTCTTTGGCCTCACAAGCGGCCATCGCTATTTCCAACAAGCGTCTGATCAAGGATTTAAAACTGTTATTTAACTCTCTGGTACAGCTCATTGCCGATGCGATTGACGATAAATCACCCTATACCGGTGGGCATTGCCGTCGCGTTACTCAGCTGACATTGTTACTGGCCGACGCAGCCAGCAAAACCGATCATCCGACATTACAAAACTTCACCATTAACGATGATGATCGCTATGAACTTGAAATCGCGGCTTTACTGCATGACTGCGGCAAAATCATTACCCCTGAACATGTACATGACAAAGCAACCAAACTGCAAACCATTCACGATCGAATCAGTGAAGTAGAAACCCGCTTTGAAGTCATCAAGCGTGATGCCAAAATAGATTATCTGGAAAAACTCTGTGAATGCAGTGACGATATAACCCGCGCTCAACTTAAACAGCAGTATCTCAATCTGACGGCTCAACTTGATGATGATATGGATTTTCTACGCATGGCTAATAAAGGCAGCGAATACATCAGTCCGGAACAAGTACAGCGCATCGAAAAAATAGCCCGGTATCAATGGCAATGCGCAAACGGCGATATGCAGAATCTGCTTAGCGAAGAAGAAATCTATAACCTGAAAATCAGTCGTGGCACCCTGACCAGTGAGGAGCGTCAGATCATCAACGAGCATATCAATACCACCATCAAGATGCTCGAAGCGCTGCATTATCCGAATTACCTGAAAAATGTTCCTGAATATGCCGGCGGTCATCATGAAAAGATGGATGGCACTGGTTACCCTAGAGGTTTAACACGCGAACAATTATCCATTCCTGCACGCATTATGGCGATAGCCGATATTTTTGAAGCTGTGACAGCGCCTGACCGTCCTTATCGCGACCCGTTAAAACTTAGCGAAGCGCTGGCATTAATGAACAAATTCAAACAAGACAATCATATTGATGCAGATTTGTTTGATGTGTTCGTGCGTGAAAAGGTTTATTTAAACTATGCCTATCGCTTTATGACACCCGAGCAACTTGATGAAGTCGATGAAAGTCTTATTAGCGGCTAGCAACCCTGATTCACCATGAATCTTTTATATGCATTAAACAGACAGCGTTTACTGATCATCTCAAGCTTTTTAATCAGCGCAATTTATATAAATAGCATTGCGGTCAATCCGGAAAACAACTTTCTTCAGCGCATTGAAAATCTCGCTTATGACATCAAGCTACGCTGGACGTTGCCAAAGACTAAAAATGAGCAGGTCGTTATCCTTGATATTGACGAAAAAAGTCTTGCAGAGATAGGCCGATGGCCATGGCCTAGAGACAGGCTGGCAATGCTTGTTGATACTTTATTTTCCGATTATCAAATCAAGGTTCTGGGATTTGATGTCGTTTTTGCTGAAAAAGATGGTGATCCAGGCATTGACCAGCTACAAAGATTGGCAAAAGAGCAGCTTCCACAAAGTGATGAATTTATTAACAGTCTTCAACAACTAAAACAGCAGATCAATCGCGATCAGCAATTTGCTGAAAGCCTGCAAAACCGTTCCGTTGTGCTTGGTTATTTTTTCCAGACAAAAAACAACTTAACCAGCAACCAAACAACAGGTGTATTACCTTTTCCTGTTTTACCTATTAAAGAAGCCAAACTGGAACAAATTGATTTTATCAATAACACGGGGTTTGGAGGTAATCTCGACATTTTGCAAAACAATGCCATGGCCGGCGGTTACTTTGATAATCCCGATACCAGTAATGATGGCATCTTTAGACAAATCCCTCTGGTCAGCGCTTATCAGGGAAATCTTTATGAATCATTTGCTCTGGCGATTAGCCGGGTTTATCTGGATGAATTTTTTATCGAACCCGTCACAACCAATGATGCTGATAACATTCCAATTGCGCTTGAGGCTATCAAGGTTGGTGAGATAAACATCCCGGTAAACCGACAGGCCATGACCTTAATTCCCTATCTGGGACCACAGGGAAGTTTTAATTATTACTCAATTAGCGATGTATTGAATGGCAGAATAAGCAAAGACAAGCTGCTAAACAAAATAGTCCTGATCGGCACAACATCTACCGGTTTGCAGGATCTGCGTATAACACCGGTTCAGGCTGTATATCCCGGCGTTGAGATTCACGCCAATCTTATCGCGGGCATACTCGATCAGCGCATTAAATACAAACCCGACTATAGCCCGGCAATCAATCTATTTACGCTGATCATCATCAGTCTTGTGATGACCTTTAGTCTGCCATTTCTTTCTGCTGTCGGTTCTATACTGCTAACAGTATCGACGACGTCTTTACTACTGAGCTTCAATATTTTCAGTTGGCAACAAGGTTTGGTATTACCTGTCGCGTCAGGCTTGATACTCATCGGTTTATTGTTCACCTTTCATATGACTTACGGCTTTATTCGTGAAGCACGCAAAAAACATTTAATCACCCGAACATTCAGTCAATATGTCCCTCCGGATGTTGTCAAGGCCTTAGCCGATAATCCATCACTGGGTGACCTGAGCGGTCAAAGTCGTGATATGACCGTGCTGTTTTCAGATGTACGCGGTTTTACCAGTCTCTCTGAAAACCTGTCTCCAGCAGAGCTCACCCAAGTTATGAACAGTATCCTGACACCGGTAACACGCATTATTTATGAAAATGGTGGAACTATTGATAAATATATGGGTGATGCGGTCATGGCATTCTGGGGTGCACCTTTAATGGATGACCAGCATCATCTGCATGCATTACAGGCAGCTATGCAGATCACACAGGCTTTAGACATTATCAATCAGCAATTTGCCGAAAAAAACTGGCCTTCTATCGATATGGGTATCGGCCTGAACAGCGGCATGATGAATGTTGGCAATATGGGCTCTGAGTATCGGGTTGCCTATACGGTACTTGGTGATGCGGTCAATCTCGGTTCACGCCTGGAAGGCTTGACCAAACAATATGGCGTGCGCATTGTCGTTAGTGAATTTACCCGAAAGCAAATTTCGGGTTATCTATTTAGAGAGCTCGATAAAGTCCGGGTAAAAGGCAAACAGGAACCGGTGACGATATATGAACCCATTGGAGCCGAAAAAGACATAACTTCTGAGCACAGAAACCAGATTCACCAATACCATCAGGCTCTTAGCTTATATCGAAATCAACATTGGATAGAAGCTGAAAAACTTTTTCTGGATTTACTCTCTCAAAATCCGCATAGCCTGTTATTTAAGCTCTATCTGCAAAGAATAAAAGAATACAGACTGAATGCTCCGCCTGAAAACTGGGACGGCGTTTATACCTTTACTACCAAATAAAATTTTCAGGGTTTATCAAAAGCAGCGACCCCGGTGATACCTGTACACGATGAACAAAAACTCGCAGATGCAGCATTGGTTTCTTTAGCCGCAAACGAAACTACAGCGCCATCTGCAGCACCTGTTAAACTACCCGAAACTGAACCATATGTATTCGCCGTTGAGCCATTATAATCAACCTGCAGATTATTTAATTGCGCACTAAAAGCGCCTGAAGAGTCAAAACTCATACCGGAGGAAAATTTCCAGTTACCGGCACTTAAATTTACATCCACTTTTTGATTGGTAAAATCTACTTTAAGTGAGTTACCAGTGGCATTGAAATTAACCTGTGACCAGGTACTTCCATCCAGATTACCCTGATAAGCAATACCACCATCGAATACCATATCGATAGTACCGGTGATGGGTCCACCCAAATAACTCGGCCCGGTTATCCAGCCCCAATAACGGTTTTCGAGGTCACCGGTCTGATCCCAACTGACATCACTATCATAAAGGGTTTGGGCAGATAACATGCCCATTTCAATACCGTTTTGCGCATAGTGATTAGACTGCTTAATCGCTGTCTTGCTGATAATCCCTCTGACTTCGTGGGTCACACCTTTATCGTCAACCGCTCCAATCACATGACCATCTGAGCTGCGTAGAATGGTATCTCTCAAATTATTGGCCAGATGTGTTTCTTCAATACGTTGAAAGGGATCATAGGCTGATTGCGATGCTTGACTGCCAGCCTGAGGATCGAACTGAATAAACGAAACGGCAGTCACTGTATTACTGCTAACTTCCGGCTGAATAACCGGTGTAAAAACTGCTCCAACAACGACTGAATCTGTTGAACCACCCGCCAAAGACAAACTCTCTTCAGTTGTTGCTTCAGCTGTATTATCACTACCAGTATTTTCAGCCAGACCGGCTTCAGTTTCTGTTGCTGAATCATTATTCTCCTCAGAGGAAGATTCTGAGGAGGATGCAACTTCATCAGCACTCTCTTCGGAAGAATCCAGACTCACATTAGGTTCATTATAAAATGCCGGTAACTGCTCTAATCGCACAGGCGTCTGATTAGAAAGCCCGACAAAACCGACATCATTTCGACCCAACAGTAATTCACCGTTATTATTGCTGATCAGAACCTTTCCAAGATTGACCTTGTCATATAACCCCGGTTTGATCGAGCCATACACCGGATCATTAGCCGGTATAAAAGCAGGTTCATGATCTGTACCGCGAATACCGATTGTAGCAACCGGCGTTTTCACCAGTACCTGATCGGGATTTTCCCCGGCAATTGCGCCACTGATGGTGCGAAAGGTTCCTTTGAAAAGCGACATAACGCTTCGGGCATTTTTATTTTCACCCGGTGTGATAAAGGTTTCGATCTGCAGTTCAGTATTCGGACGAATACCCATGAAACCACCATCCTGCATTTTGATCTGGGCTTTACCATTAGCTGCAGCAACTATCGTATCGCCTGCATTGATAGACATCCCTTTGGCTGCTTCAGTACTTTGTCCCTGTTGGTTAACAATCTGCACCTTACCAAAGACAAACAAAAAAACACCGGCAGATTCTGCAAAAACTGACATTGGCCAATTCAACAGCAAAACAATTACATACAGGGTAAACGACTTTCCTGAAAGCATTAAAAGTCCCGCCTCAAAGTCATTGATAATATAGAACGATCATAGGCATACACCGGATCATTGGAAGCGTGTGAAATCATTTGCAGATCAGCACTAAGATTAAGATTATCCTGCAATGACCAGGTTAACCCCAGATTCACATCCAGTTGTGTATCTTCACGCTGCGCCTGCACTCGAACATTACGATTCTGATAATCATATTGAGTCAGCTTAAAATTTATCGAAGCTAATGAAGCAAAACTCACAGGACCCTGTAAACCGAAGCTCGCTCCATAAAAAATGTTATCACCATCAGGTCTGCCGTTGACCGCATCATCATAACCTGCAATCAAACCAAAACTGGCTAACAGCGTTTTACCGGATGGACGATGCAACAAGCGACTAATCAACATTGAACGATCGTAATCATAAATATCGACATTATCATCATCATAGCGCGCCTGCGCCCAATGCCCGGCGATATCCAGTAAATTATTTGGATCCGCTGCTTTACGCCAGCCTACCCAGACGCCCTCCTGCTCAAAGTAGCCTGCATCATCCAAACGCATATCACTCAAGTTTAATCCTATTTCCCACCGTGCATCATTCTGATCAAAAAACTGATAGGCGAGACTGCCAAATAAACTGACATTTGCATATTCGTCATAATCTTTAGGTTCCATCAATCCGGCGAGGCCACGGATTTCGAATTGTGAGCGATTATTTACCGGTAACTCTAAAGTCATACCGGCATTTAACCCGGCGAATTGATCAGATTGCTCCGGCGCATCCAGATACGCCAGATCTGCAGCAGCATTTACATTACTATCGTTACCTAATGTCATTGACACAAAACCGGTCAGGCGTCGCTGTAACGCCACACCATCGGTCGCAGCTAATAAATTTGCCCGTGAAATCGCTTCATCTACAACGGTACGAACTGCCGGAGTCAGCGCTTGAGCTCTGACTTTGTCGAGAAGGTTCAATGCACGCTCATAATCACCTAACTTTAAATAAGCCAGCGCCAGATCAAGTCTCGCGGCCGGATAGTCAGGTTTAATGATTAATACACGCTCAAATGCAATAGTCGCAGCAACATACTGACGGCTGCTGCTTGCCGCAAGCCCAAGCCAGTAATCATAAGCAGGATTGCCGGCATATTCGAGCTCATACCCGGCGAGTAATCCATAAGCCTGCTCCGGCTGCTTGTCAGCCAGTAGTTGCCTGGCCTTTTCAATCAATGAGCCTGAATCACCGGCACTCGCTACTTGCAGGCCAGTCCAAGGTAAAATAAAGGCTAAGGCTATTGCTTTTATATTCATGAACAATGTTGTTGATAATGGCCTTCCAATGCCCGATACAAGTCCTGTTGAAAGCTGTCACTATTACTGTCTAAAGCGGCAGCCTCTTCGACCAGGTATTCATTATCTTCACGTCCATTCCAGAGTTTCTGATAACTGCCATCTTTATAACCATGGTCCTGACGGAAAAAGTTCAGGACATTTTTACCCACATAACCCCGATACAGATCATCAAGAGATAAAGATACCGCATTAGCCAAATCAACAAAGGCCTGCATCTGCGCATTGCGATTCACCAGTGTCTGCCGGGCTAATGTTTCAATCGCAGCTCGTATATCCGATGATTCAGCTGAAGCTTTATTGAAGTAAACAGCAGCCTGCGCCGCGATTTTTGAGACGTCTGATTCTGACTGCAGCAAATCGCTCAGCATAAAATGCCAGATATCGACAATTTCAAGCATCACCTGTTCAAGATCCGCCTGCTGGTGCTTCCACCATTTCCAGCCATAATGATCGAGCATTTCTGCACACTCAACCCAGATTGCCCGATACCATTCATTGCCCGCATCACGCCATTGCGGATTAATACGGCTATTCATCGCATCCTGTAACTCAAGCATTTTTATTATTTTTTGCTGCAAAACTTTCTCCTCTCAGACGACAAACATTTTCTGCATTTCTGCATGAATCTGATCATCATCAAGTTGATTAAAATCAGCTTCGGCCGTGGTTGTGATTGAACCCATGGTTTCAGCCCAGGCAAACCCACCCGTCCAGTCAGCGTGCTGATAATGCCCCTGAAAACGCCGGGTTACACAATACATTTCACTGTCGCGGTAGAGCAGATTATAAGGCACATTAGCCTGATGTAACGACTGCAGGTAATCCCAGCTTTCCTCGACATTGATAAACCGTTTACATGGCAAAGGATAAACCTGCGAGCCGCCATTGTGTTTCCAGAAAGCAATTTCTACAGGCATTTTTTTAAAACTGACA
>Ga0181582_10000814_pt1 | contig 23187 bp, 16 predicted proteins | sample 071ome_32_FD_132438 | JGI IMG/M metagenome (GOLD analysis project Ga0181582, IMG submission 132438) | Coastal salt marsh microbial communities from the Groves Creek Marsh, Skidaway Island, Georgia - 071405AT metaG (megahit assembly) | ecosystem: Environmental > Aquatic > Marine > Intertidal...
AAACAATTTCAAAAGGGCCCGCTTTGTTTGGTCTAGCGTCCAGTCCCTCGCACGTTTCAATACACTGGCGGCATGGCACACCATCAGTAGTCAGCACAGATATACGCCTCGGGACAACGCGAACACGAGAGGAACGCCGAGACGAGGGAAAACGAGACGGATTTCGAGCCGAGACGAATCGAGGAAACACGAAACACGATGGACGTGAACGCCAAGACCCCGCCCCTGTCCAGCGAGGAGGTCCACGACCTGGATGCACAGATTGCACAGCTGATAAACGAGTGCAAGCACCTACCAGAGGCCGCAATCGAGGAGCTGTGCGGCAAGGCCCAGGAAATCTTCATCAGAGAAGGCAACGTGCAGCCGGTCCGGAGCCCCGTGACCGTCTGCGGGGACATCCACGGGCAGTTTGCCGACCTCGTGGAGCTGTTCCGGATCGGCGGGTCGTGTCCGGACACGAACTATTTATTCATGGGTGACTACGTGGACCGAGGCTATCACAGCGTCGAGACGGTCACGCTGCTGGTGGCGCTCAAGGTGCGGTATCCGGACCGTATCACGGTCTTGCGCGGGAACCACGAGTCTCGGCAGATAACGCAGGTGTACGGGTTCTATGACGAGTGCCTGCGCAAGTACGGGAACGCGTCTGTGTGGAAGATGTTCACGGACCTCTTTGACTATCTTCCGCTGACGGCGCTGGTGGATAACCAGATCTTCTGCCTGCACGGGGGGCTGAGTCCGACGCTGGATACACTGGATAATATCCGGGCGCTCGATAGGATACAAGAGGTGCCGCATGAGGGGCCGATGTGTGATCTGCTATGGTCGGATCCGGACGATCGGCACGGCTGGGGGATCAGCCCGCGAGGGGCGGGATACACGTTCGGGCTGGATATATCGAGCCATTTCTGTCATCTGAATGGGCTGCAGCTGATATCGCGGGCGCACCAGCTGGTGATGGAGGGGCACAACTGGAGCCACGAGCAGAACGTGGTGACCATCTTCTCGGCACCAAACTACTGTTATCGGTGCGGGAACCAGGCGAGTATCATGGAGGTGGACGAGCAGATGGACAACAGCTTCACGAGCTTTGAGCCAGCGCCGAGGAAGGGGGAGCCGGAGGTGACGAGAAGGACGCCAGACTACTTCCTATAGTTCACAGTGTGACAATGACGTTCATTTACTCAGGGACTGGGCGTACATCTCGAGCCCTGCCATTGCCCCCAGGGCGCCGAGCGTGATCGCCTGCGCGTAGACGCGGCTATGGATGATCTTGAGTGACGTCGGGATCGGTCGCGACCACTGGTAGACGAGGGAGCCGGTGATACCGCCCAGCCACGTGTACCCGATCGTCTTCAGCTTGTGCTCGAGGGCCCAATTCACGACCGGATGCGCGCTCGGGTCGACGCGGATCCGTTTGCCCCCGTACTCGTCCATGCTCCGTGCGTATCAGTCTGTCAATCGCTGCGTTCCGTGTACGTCTTCTGAATCGTCGTCGTCTTAGACAATTGTCTAACCCTTGCAAGGGACTCGAGTCTGGACATTCAAACTGATTGAACCGCGGGCGTGATACTCGCGGGATACTCGGGATCCATCCAGCGATCCACAGATAGAACATACGTACCGTAGAGGGAGAGAGAGAGAGAGAGACAGACACACGCCTGCTCGCCCCGCATGTCTTCGTTCAACCCCATACGTGGCGACGGGTCGACCGAGAATGTCTCCGTTCAGGAGGACTGCATGCGCAGCGCAGCGCTCGAGGGGCTTGTAGGCGGCCTGCAAGCGTTGGCAGTGTCCACGGTGGGCGTGCTGGGGGCGTGCAAGGCCTTCCCCAAGTTTAACCGGAGCCTGTCGGTGTCGTCAAAGACGGCGCTCATCGCCACGCCGTTCTTCGGCACCTTTGTGCTGCTCAGCGAGCTCGAGCTGAACGCGTGCGCAAAACGGGCACGCGAGGCGAGGCTGCTCCTGAGCCAGCAGCAAAAATCGCGGGGATGACGGCGTTCGGTCGTGTTGCCAACCCTGAGTTGGGTACGTACTGATCTCGGAGAATGAATGGAGTCGAGTCACAACAAAGAAACGAACGCTCCGTGCCGTTTTTGTCCCACTGTATACTGTTCATGCATGGTAAAATAACACACAGTGGTGGCCCGGCGGCGGCCTCGGGAGACGTCGTCGGATTGATGAGGCTGAAACTGGTCTCGGAGCCTGATGACGAGTCAACCAACCGTTCCACGTATCGACTTAAATGGAGCGGAACGGCCGGTCCGATGCCGACAGAAATGTCTATTGGCGGTAGTCGCACGCACGCGCTGTTTGAACTCCGCTGTGGACGCTCTGACGTCATCCGGTACATCAACGCGACGCCCCAGCGCCAGGCCCTGGAGGTATCGTGCGAGTGCCAGTCTGCGGCTGGTTCCGAGGGCAAGGCCACGGTGCTCAGTGGATTCGTGCCGCTGGCGTCGCTGATCGAGCGTCTGTCGGCCGCGGATGACGCCAACTTCCAGGTGGCGGACATTCCGGTGGTCTTGAAGCCCCGGCCCGAGTCGCCCAACAGCCCGCTGGCCAGGACGAGGTCGACGAGCGGCGGCGGCGACGGGGTCGGCGACGACTCGGCGGAACGGAAGATTTCCCTCTCTGTGACGATCGACGTTTCGTTCGGTGACGAGGGGGCGCTCGCGTCCCTGGACGGCAAGATGGCCCAGCTGTGGCTGGATGCAGGTGCCAGGCAGGAGAGGTCTCCCAGAATCGGGCACTCGGCCTCCTGCAGCGACTCTGGGGATTCCGGTGGCGTGGGGAACGCGCGACACACGTCGTTGGTTCTCGGACGGGACAGCCTGGACGACGTGAGCAGCGAGCCGGGGTGGCCTTTGGACGCTCGGCGGATGGACGTGCAGCCCGGATACGTGTACTTTGACAAATCACATGCGCCGCTGCATATGGGCGACAATGCGACCGTGTATTTGTCGCTGGCGACGCAGCAGGACGGGAAGGACCAGCAGCGGACGGGGAGCGTCGGGTTTGCGGCGAAGCAAAAGCAGGCGGAGGGCGCCGTAACTGGGGGATCTCCGGTCAAGGTGCCGATGATGTTCGCAGAATGGGAGAGCGAAGTGGTCACATTCGACCCGCTGTCTCTGGATTCTGGATGCGGGGCGAGGTCCCGATCGAGCTCCGAACGGTACGAACGGCACCAGAACGTGGACCTTCAGCATGGAAGCCACCTGGGCCAGGACGCGCTTCGCGTTTCCACCGACTCGTACCAGTCGCATCAGTCGCACCAGTCGTCTGTCACGTCGCCGACGGCAAAGCCGTCGCCGATCCTCCGTGTCGGGCTCTGGAAGTCGGTGACCGTCGTCGACCAGTTCCATTCGTTCTCGGGCGGCGGCGCGGCGAACGACTCGCTGATCGGAAGCGCCGTCGTCGTTGTCACAGGCGCCCTGGGCGAAGAGGAGGGCATCGAGATTCCGTTGTACGACGGCGCGCTCCAAAAGTCTGGGGTCGTGCACTTGAAGATCGGCATGTGCCGGTCCCGCGCGTCCATAGACGGGAACCACGGAGAGCTCGGAAACCAATCAATCGAAACTGTGGACGCGCGAAGCCGACTGAACTACGAGATCCTCAGCAACATGGACGCGCTCAAGCGGCAAGTCATGCCCACCGCGCAGCCGACGACCAGGCGGTACGCCATGTCGGGATCGTCGGACGACTCTGACGCGTGCTTGGGGGTCGCATACGAGGGCGCCGTCAGCGATTTTGACGACGGCGACGTCGAAAACGTTGCGCGGGACGTCGGGGAGGGCCAAGAACGGTCTCGACCGCAGCAGCGGGTGATCCTGCAGGACGAAGACTGGATGTTCAACATCGAAAAGCAAACCGGCGACTAGTTTTCACCATGGCCGACCATTGTTTCATTTCAAAAGTCTGCCCGGTTGTGGTGCAGCAACGATTTTCACGACTCGGCTGGCCCCGGAGCGCCGGCGGCCACCGACAATTCAAGTCCATCTCATGCTTCTCACGAACTTGATCGAGTTCGTTCTTTCATTCATTTGATTCATTATTGCGATGTACAAACTACCCATTCCGCCGATTCTGCTCCCCAGACCGCCACTTCAACGTTGCGACCACCATCTCGTCCATCTCAACACCGCCGTCCAACACCCCCGACACGTTGCTCGTCTCCCATCCGCTCCTGACGTCCTTCACCATCTTGTACGGATGGAGCACGTAATTCCGCACCTGCTGGCCCCACTCCGCCTTGACCATATCCCCCCGGATCTCGGCAATCTCCTCGAGCTTCTGCTCCCTCGCAATCACGTCCAGCCTCGCCTTGAGCAACGCCATCGCCCTCGCCTTGTTCTGTGCCTGGCTCCGCTCCTCGGTGCACTTGACCGTCAGCCCCGTCGGCAGGTGCTTTATCCGCACTGCCGTCTCGACCTTGTTCACGTTCTGGCCGCCCGCGCCGCCGCTCCGCATCGTCGTCACTTCCAGGTCCGCGTCCGGAATGTCCACCTCGACGTCCTCGGCCAGATCCGCGGGCATGACCTCCACGGCTGCAAAGCTCGTCTGCCGCGCCGCCTTGGCGTTGAACGGGCTCTGTCGCACGAGACGATGCGTGCCCTTCTCTTGAGACAGGTACCCGTACGCGTGTCGCCCCGTCACCTCGATCTCCATCGACTTGATCCCCGCCTCGTCCCCCTGCTGCCGGTCGAGCACCCTGGTCGCGTACCCCTTGTTCTGCGCAAACCGCAGGTACATCCTCGACAGCATCTCGGCCCAGTCCTGCGCATCCGTCCCACCCGCACCGGCCTGAATCGTCAGCACCGCACCGTGCTCGCTGAACGGACCAGACAGCAGCGCCCGGACCTCGCTCGCTTCGACCGTCTTCTCCAACACGGCCGCAATGCCCGCCGCCTCCTTCAACTCGCCGCTCAACTCTTCGCCCGACTCTCCGCCACGAACTCTACTTTTCCCTTCTTCTTCGAGCTCCACCAGATCCAACGCAACCTGCAAGTCCTCCAGCCCGTCCACCAGCTGCTGGAACGACCGCAGCTCCTCCTTCAACGAAGACAGCCGCGACAGCATCTGCTGCGCCTTCTTCGGATCGTCCCAGAGATCCTCCTGCGCTGCAGAAGCCTCCATGCGGTCGATCTCAGACAGCAGATTGTCGACGTCGATGACGCCGGCAATGTCGTCGATCCGCGTCTTCAGCTCGTCCCGCTTCCGCTTGCAGAGTGCCACCGACGTCAGCTCAGCCTGCCGTTGCTGCTGCTGCTGCTGTTGATGGGACGCCGACGACGCGGATGACAACGCGACGACCCGTGCGCGTGCGCAGGTCGTCGAGGAGGAGGAGGAGGAGGTCGTCGTCCTCGTGGGCGCAAGAGAATGGGAAATGTGCCGACGGCACGTGTACGTAAGAGCCTGCCGACCCGCCGCCGCGAGCCTGGTGAGTCGCATCAGTTGGAAGCAGCAGTTGACCGCCATCGCTCGCTCCCAATGCGGACGACGGGGCTCGCTCAGTCAGTCAGAACAGACTTCGTGTCGATCTGCACGATTCAATACGAAAACGAAACTTCGAGTACGACGAATGGGTGCGGGCAAGTTCAGCTGGTTCCGCGTCGATGTGTACGTTGATTCGATACGAAGCTCGCGCGAGCGAGCGAGCGGCGTGTGTGCATGCGGGGAAACGCCGCGAGACGATTTGTCCCTCTTCGAGCGAACGCTCGCCGTTCACGCTCACGCCCCCCTTCCCCGCTCCCTCCCCTCGCAGGCTGCCCGTCGTGGCCGCGGTCGGCGCCGGATGCTTTTGCGCCGTCTATAGCATGGGCAGGTCGCTCATGACGAACCCGGAGGTGCACCTGACGTCCCAGACCCGCCAGGATCCGCTGCCGGGAGACGGGTCGATCGAGAAGCGGGCCAAGTCGTACAAGAGCAGCATCTACAGGAGCATCCAGTCCAACAAGGACAATTCTAAGATCTTCGGCTAGTCGTAGGTTTTGCACGTTTTTAAATCCTGTGAAAATCCGGACCGCTACTCGGTGCTGCTACTCGGCTGCTCGTCGACCACGGGCGCGCTCTTCTTGGGCAGCACCATGTTCTCGTAGCCGCTCACCACCTTGCAGTACTCTATTTTATCCCCGACCTGCATCTCCTTCAGCAACTCGCTGCCCTCCGTGATGTACCCGAACACTGCGTACCGGCCGTCCAACAAGTTACTCCCGGTCGGCGTCAGCTCGCTCTCCTTCAGCAGGAAGAACACCTGCGAACTCGCCGAGTTGGTCTCAAACTCGCTCCTCGCCATGGCCAGCGTTCCAAACGCGTTGAAAGGAAGCACCGGCTGCTCATTGTACCTCCCGTTGTCCTCCAACGTCTCCTCGTACACGGGCACCTTGTCCCCCTCCACCATCACCTCGAACGGGATCCTCCTCACCTGCCCGCCCTCCACGTACCCCTCCCCGCCACTCGGCTTGCCCGTCTGCACCACGAACCCGTCGGCACGCTGAATATCCATACCGTCATAGAACCCCTTCTTCGCCAGGTCCACAAAGTCTCCCGCAGACACAGGCGCGTTGTACCCGTCCACCACGATCTTGAAAATTCCACCCGTGGCATTGTCCTCGCGCGGATCCTTGAACTTGATCTTCATCTCCAACGTCGCCCGCCCCTTCAACTGCGGCAAATTCGCATACTCCGACGGCACCTCAAACGGGAACCCGTCCACCATGGCCTGCTCGATGTCCCCCACGTACGACAGCACCTCCTGCTGCTTGATCGGCACCTCCTGCTTGTCCTCCTTATCAATCAACGTCTGGAACTCCTTCAACCCCGCCCGCAACTTGGCAATCGCCGCATCCCCATCCTTCACGTTTGCAGCAGCAAACGACGCACGAATCGTCTTCTCCTCCTTGTCCAGCGTACTCGCCGCGAAACGAACCCGCTTCGCCACCGGCCCCAGCGACTTGGACCCTGGAATACGCAAGTCCTCCGAGATCAGCTCGAGCTCCTTCTGAATACGACGAATCGGCTGGTTCTTGATCGGAAGCGCGTAGCGAAGCAACGCGTTGGCGTTCTTCACGGGGTCCGCCGCCAGCATTCCAGCAGAAGCCGGCTCCGGGAGGGAAAGTTGCGACAGGACCGTGGTGACGGCCAGCGCCGACACGGCCATCTGCTTGAAGCGCATATGCAACGAGCTCGTTGGTGTTGCCCCGGTGTTACTGTTGTTGGCGGTGGGGTTCGGGTTGCTGCCATCGACCGGCTGCGGATATCGAACGGAACGCGGTGCGTGAGAGCGAGTCGACATGGGGAATGGGTAAGATCGAATTCGTCGCCTCGTATCGCCTCTGCCAACCCCGCAACGCCCCACCCACACGCGCATTGCGCTCACCACACCATCCTACTTCCCACGCACCTTGCCACCCTCGGCAGAACAGACCACACGCCGAGCGATGCGCTGTTTTGCGCCCAGACCCCCACCACGAACGCAGTTCTGACGGACGATCTTCGACGACTGCATGCTGACTGGCTGACTGGCTGACTGGCTGACTGGCTGACTGGCTGACTGGCTGATTGGCTGAACGAATCGACGACAGAGAGCAGAAAGATTGTTTACGTGTGTGATCGCTGAGCGATCGGTGACCATCCGATGATCTTCCTCCACACAGTGCTCTACTGTTGGATCTCACGCGCACACACCAATGCACGTTACCAGATACATATATACATCGAGTACATACATACACGTATCACGTGGCACGTTACGGCGTCGCGTCGAGAACGAGAGAACGAGAGAGAACCAGGGACGATTCGACCATGATGAACACAAACACAGCCATACAGCAGCGTCGCGTGTGCAGACACACGACGCCGGGGCGGCCGAATGCAATGAGGGCATCGGTGGCTCCCGTTTCCGCGGTCAACCATGCGCATCGTCGTCTGCATCGCGTTCTGGTCAAGGCGAGTATGGACGATGACGAGGACGGGCTGTCGATGAAGTCGGACGAGCAGTTGAAGGCGGAGGAGGCGGAGCGGCTTCGTCAGGCGGAGAAGTTTATGGTGGTTGGGACCGGGGAGGCATCGTGTAAGGGGTGTGGGTATACGTATCAGCCCGCGAACGGGGATCCTGAATATCCCATTGCCAAGGGGACCAATTTTGGGGACTTGCCTGAGGACTGGAATTGTCCGGTGTGTGGTGCGGAGAAGAAGATGTTCGTGTCGAAGCAGAAGGAGATTGCTGGGTTTGCGGAGAACCAGGGGTACGGGTTTGGGAGCAACACGATGACTGGAGAGCAGAAGAGTTTGTTGATCTTCGGGAGTTTGGCTGGGTTCTTCGTGTTGTTCTTGCTGGGGTACGCAATGAACTAGGTTTAATGGGGTTTTTGGTGGCGTATATATATATATCGTAATATGCGTTAGTATTTGCGCCACATTCCCTTCTTCTGCTTCTGGGCCTTGGACTCGAGCGAGTTGAAGAGGTTCCAGCTTCTGTCGCTCTTGGCCCAGCCCTTGGCGACCACGTAGGCGTTGAGCGTCTTCATCACGTCCCTCGTGCGGCCCTTCTTCGGGTCGCCGCAGTAGCCCCAGTTCCTGCCAGACCAGTTGCCGTCGACCATGCAGCCGACGTCGGATTTGCCGATGCGACGCTTCAGGCTCCTCGCGGCCGAGCTGTCGTAGCCGTCGACCGGGTCAACGCCAGAAAGGGTCACGTCGACGCCGCCTACTCGGATCGTGTGGCCGTTGATGACCTTCGCGGGGCCGCGGACGACGTATCCGCCCTGGCCGGAAGCAAAAGCTACTACGAACGTGAGCACCACACAGAGCGATGAGAGGAAGCGATGCATGGTGTTGGCCGGTGCTTGATTCTGTTTGAGAAAGAAAGGAAATGTCTTGTGTGCAGCGATGATGAAATCACGAGAAGAACAACTCCGTTCTTTCGGAAAAGAATGCGAGGACGAAACGAGTCTAGAGGAGGTCGTCGAAAAAGTTCTTAGCCTCGGCCTCTGCGGCAGAAGCCTTCTTCTTCGGAATCTTGTGCGCACCCTTGTTCTTGCCCCGCTTCCGCGCCGGGCCGGTGTTCTTGTCGCCGTCGTCCGAGTCGTCACCGTCGTCGTCACCACCGCCACCACCGCCACCGTCGCCGCCATGCTCGCCCTGAACCCCCTCGCCGTCGTCGTCGAACAAGACCCCCAGGTCCCACACCTTGCAAACGCCGTCAAAACTCGACAAGCTCGCCAAGAGGCGACCGCCGCCCCCGCCCTGCACCAACCGCTCGACGTCGAGGTGCCCATGCTCCCCCAGCACGCCCAGAAAGCGGTTCGGCTGGACGCCCACCACCCGAAGCAGTCCATCGCTGCTCCCAGTCACCACAGTTCCCTCGTCCACCTTGATCACGCCCGTCACACACTCTGGATGCCCCGGAAACCGGTCGCTGCAATCGTTCCACGAGCCCCATGAATACACGTTCAGCACGCCACTCGTCGTCCCGCAGACGACCTTTTGCCCCGACCGCACAACCGCCATGGATAGCAGCTCGTCGTCGTTGTCGTCCTCCGTCCGGTGCTTGACCTTGAGCTCATACCCCTTGCCCTTCATCATGCGCACGTCGATCAGACACATGGTGCCGTCGCCAGACGTCGTCAGGATGGATTTCTTTCCGCTCGGCGCCGCAATCATATCCGTGATATAGTCCGTGTGCGGCTTGAGCTTTGTCAGGGGCAACGTTGACGACGAGGACGACGCGGAGCCCGTCCCCGAGCCGCCACCGCCGTTGCACCGCGCGTCCCACAACGCCACGACGCCGATCGCGTTGCCGCTTGCAATTACGTGATCGTGACCGAATAACGCATCAAGAACCAGCAGATTCGTGATCGCCCCGTCGTCTCCGTCTTCGAGCACCTCACTCTCCGTGTCTTCCATATCCCGCATGACGCGCCCCGTCTCGATATCCATCAACAACACCTTATGCACCTCTTCGTAGATATTATAGTCCAGAGAGCTCACCGACGCGCAGATTGTACGCCCCTCGTCCACAGACTCGAGCGCGTGCACTTTGGCACTCCGCTGATACACGGGCGACGCCTTGTCTTCGTTCAAGTTGTACTCCCGCACCATCCTCCGCGACGAGCCCTTCGGTTGGTTGTTCTCCTCCAAAGAAAACAGACGGACGACGCCTTCCAGCGTCCCACATGCCACCATCGGACGGAACGTGCCAGTTCTGTCGCCGCAGAAGGCCACGTCTCTGACACACTCGCCGACCTGGTTCTCCAAAACTGCGTAGAGCGCGCCGTCCATGGTCGCCGAGACGTCCTCTTCGTCGTCGTGTATTCGTCCTCGTCGTGTACCAGCGTCTGCGATGCCGGTGGACTCTGGTGGACTCGAGTTTACTCACCTCCGGTCGTCTAATCAAATGAGGTTCCGAACCTCAATTCGTGGTGTTTGCGCGCTCTCCAGGAGTCTATATCAAGGCCGTGTATACATACCCACCGTATATACCCTGGGCGTGGGCGCAACGAGCGAAAGTACGCAGTTCCCGGCTTGATTGATTGCCCGGAGAACTCACGAGCCTGCCGACTAGGCGAGTCGAGCAAAATGGACCCTGGAGGTTCACACCGCCGGCCTTCTGCTGCACGCTTCACGCTGGGAGATGACAGTGACGATGACGAGCTGCAGGAACTGGTCATCACGCCGATGAGTCATTCGGTGGTCAACGTGCGGGCAGACGCGGCGGGTGGGAGTCGGAACGGTCAGGCTGTGAGAACGCCGCAGACTGGTCCCGCGTTCTCTCCGTCGATGAACGGGATGAACGGGAGCAATGGGATGAACGGGAGCAACGGGAATGCGTCCGAACACAAGCCGATATCGGCGTTCAATATCGACATTGACGACACGGGGGACGACGTGCTGTTGGACTGGGAGCGGTACGCCCGGTCGGCGCACCACACGTCAACGTCAATTCGGCTACTCGGGAGGGAGTTTCATTTTACGCCGCCGACGTGGTGGTTTCATCTGACCAAGGGCCAGCGGAAGAGCGCGTTGGCGTGTGGGATCTGCGTGGTGAGTTTGTTGGGCTTTCTGCTGTTGATTGGGCTGTTTTCGTTGTTGGGAGTGGGTATGGCGGACTCGACGTCGGTGAACGCGGGCACGGCGTGTCAGTGGGATTCTTTCCGGCTGCCGACCTATGTGGTGCCGTCGTCGTACGACCTGAACTTCGAGGTGGATATGAACTCGACGTATGTGGTGCGGGGGTCCGCGGTGGTGGACCTGGATGTGATGAGAAAGACGCGGTGCCTCGTGCTGCACGCGGACGCGGACGTGAAGGTGACGGACGCGCGCGTGTCGGCGGGGCACGTAGAGCGGGCGTACGTGCAGGGTAACGGCGTGGCGGTGCTCTCGAGCCGGTTCGACGAGGGACGGGAGCATCTGACGTTGGAGTGGCAGGATGCCGTGCCGACCGGGCGGAATACCTTGTATTTGAGCTTCGAGTACACGCTTCGGGAAGGGATGAGCGGGTTCTATCGGAGCTCCTACGTGGAGGACGGGGAGGCGAGGGTGCTGGCGGCGACGCAGTTCGAGGCCAATTCGGCGAGGAAGGCGTTTCCATGCTGGGACGAGCCGGGGTTCAAGGCGAGCTTTACGGTGGAGGTGGTGACGCAGGATGCGTATCAGGTGCTGAGCAATATGCCGGTGCGGACGGCGCACCGGCACGACACGATGGCGGAGGGGATGAAGGCGTGGCACTTTGAGCCGACGCCGCCGATGAGCACGTATCTGTTGGCGATTGTGGTGGGGCGGTTGGAGGCCGTGGAGCGGGAGATCGCGGGGGTGGACCGGAACACGGTGTGGGTGTCGGAAGAGTACGGCAAGGGGGTGCCGGGCAAGAAGGAGAAGCGGCGGATCAAGGTGTGGGGGCTGCCGAGCCGCGTGGCGTACCTGGAGTATGCCGCGGACGTGGCGGCGAAGATCATTCCGTTTTACGAAGAGAAGCTGCGGGTGGCGTTCGCGCTGCCCAAGCTGGATCTGGTCGCGATTCCGGACTTTTCGGCGGGGGCGATGGAGAACTGGGGGCTGGTGACGTATCGGCAGGTGGCGCTCGAGGTGAGTCCGACGAGTTCGTTGGACGATCGGCGATACGTTTCCATCATCGTGGCACACGAGCTGGCGCATCAGTGGTTCGGCAACCTGGTGACGATGAGCTGGTGGAACGACTTGTGGCTGAACGAAGGGTTTGCGAGCTACGTGGAGTACCTGGGGGCGGAGGCCGCGAGCCCGGAGATGAGTCTCTTGGACGGGTTCTACTCGGAGATCGTCCCCGTGGCGCTCGAGTTCGACGCGAAGGAGTCGAGCCACGCGTTGTCGGCGGATACAGAGGTGGTGTCGAGTTCGAGCGCGATCGAGGGGGTGTTTGACGCGATCGAGTACCAGAAGGGCGGCGCAGTGCTTCGGATGGTGCGTGCGTGGATGAATCGGGACGTGATCTCGAATCCCTCCAAGCCTACGAAGGACACGGCCAGCGCGGGAGGCGGGGGGCCGTGGGAGGTGGCCGCCACGTACGACAGCGATCCCTTTTTGAGCGGGCTGCATCAGTACCTGGTGGACCACAGCTACCGGAATTCGTCCGCATTGGCGCTCTGGGAGAGCGTCGAGAGGCCGATGGACGTGGACTTGATTCCGCTCATGCACGAGTGGACGTTCATGGACGGATACCCCATGGTGACGGCGACGGTCGACGGCAAGGGGAATGTGATGCTGCAGCAGCAGAAGTTCTCCGAGCTCGACGACATTGAGTGCCAGACGGAGAACCTCTGGTGGATTCCGACGGCGTTTGTGAGCAGCGACTCGGCGACGCAGGTCAAGTGGGGAGAGCTGAACTCGTGCGCGTCGATCCGGCCGCTCGCGACCATCGGCAAGAGCGGCTGGATCAAGGTCAACGCCGGCCAATACGGATACTATCGGGTCAACTACAGCCCGCAGCTGTGGCAACAGCTTAACGAAGCCGTGCAGCAGTACGACGGGAACGGGTTCCCGGTGCTGGACGGCATCGACACGGCCGGGCTCATCGAGGACAGCTTCCACGTGGCGGGTCACGGCGACGTGACGATGGAGGTCTTCCTCCGCCTCGCCACGAACCTTCGGTCGAGGCCCGTGGACGTTGCGGCGCCGTGGCTGGTCGCCCTCCCACTGTTGAAGCGGGTCGACCACATGGTCTCGTGTCGGAAACAGTGGTCAGAGTACGTCGGCAACAAGATCATCTCCCCCTTCATCAGCAACGGGACGCTCTCGGGCAACCTCAAGGACAACCTGTCGGAGTTCTTCACGTTCAGTGGACCGTCCACGGTCGAAGGTGCCCCAAAGCCGACGGAACTCCAGCGCCTTCGCCCGGCGATCCTCACGGCCGCCGGCCAGTACGGCGTCCCGGCCGTCACCAAGCAGGCTGCGACCATCTTCAAACTGATCGTCAAGGGCGAAAACGTCACGCTGGATTCTAACCTGCGCGATGCTGTGTACAACACGGTCGCAAAGTCCAACAAGAAGGGCGCGCTGGACGACATGGTGCGGCTGCTGGACGCGGCCGAGAGCTCCGACGAAGCCGACCGGATCATCCGGGCCATCTCCATCTTCGACCACGACAACGCCGTCTTAGATCTCAGTTTGAGCGACAAGATCAAACCGCAGGACGTCAACATACTGTTGGAGGCCTACACGCAGAACGGCGGCGACGCCGCCGTCCGGCGCATGTTGGAGTGGCTCAAGGGCGGGACCAACATGATCACGTTGTACGAGAAGCTCGGCTCGGACACGGGAGCGGGTCGAAAAATCATGCGGGCTATCGAACGCGCGGCGCGGCACGCGCGCGACCAGCACTGCATCGACCTGATGGAGGACCTGCGACGGGAGTACAGCGGCATTCTCGAGGACGGCGTGACGATCGCTCGGGCCATCGAGGCGATCCGGGTCAACATGCGGTGGATCGAACGCCACAACGTGAACGTCTGCGGCTTCCTGGTCAACGAAGGAGGGCGACTTTGACATGGTGATGACTTGATGACTCGGTGGGCCAGTCGGCCACACAGAAATATTTCGTTCCAAATTTCATTCAATGGCCGCGCTTGTATCGAGACGTTTAGCACGCGCGTCGTCGCCGATGCTGACCAGAGCATGGGGCGAGTCGTCGGCCTTGGAGGCGCGACGGGCAAGTTCTTCTTCTTCTTCGTCCACCACCTCTGATGAGACCTCCACGTCCACCGCGTCCTCCACCCCGTCCACCCCGCCGTCGATCGTCGTATTCGGAGGGAGTGGCTTCGTGGGCTCAAAGGTCTGTGAGGAAGCGGCCAGCCTGGGCGTCAAGGTCACGTCGGTCTCTCGGGGAGGTCGGCCGTCGTTCGCCTCGAGCGCGGACTGGGCGTCGGGCGTCGAGTGGCTGCGGAGCGACGTTTCGAACGACGAGGGGCAGTGGAAGGAGGCTTTGAACGAGGCGACGGGCGTGGTGAGCACTCTGGGAGCGTTTGGCAGCAACAAGCATATGTATCACGTCTGCGGCGAGCTGAACATCAAGCTTGCGCGGGCGGCCAAGGAGGCCGGGGTGGCGCGTTTCTCGTTCATTAGCGTCCACGATTTCGTGTTCCCGGGGGGCTGGCAGACGCAGAATTTTCTGTTGCGGGGATATTTTCAGGGCAAGCGGGACACGGAGACGGAGGTGGCCAAGCTGTTTGGCGAGGACGGCGTCGCGTTGCGGCCCGGGATGATCTACGGCGACCGACACGTCAGCGGCTCGATGACCATCCCCCTCGGCATGGTCGGCGCACCGCTCGAGGCCATGGTGAGCCGGCTACCGAAGGGCTTGGCGAGTGTACCGATCGTGGGGTGTGCGTTCGTTCCTCCCGTGCGGGTCGAGGCTGTCGCCAAGGCGGCGGTCATGTCGGTGCTCGACAAGGCCGTGCCCGGCGGCCCTATGGACGTCTGGGCCATTCAATCGTACGCATGAGATGTCATATTATATGTTAAACATGTAATACATATACATGGGCAGGTTATCAGTTCTTCATCAGTTCATCAGTTCAAAACTTTGGTTGCCCGCAGGAGTCAAAATTGCGAGCGACCGAGTGGAACCTGGGGTGTCTCGGGCCAGGGGTAACAAAAGTCCACTACTTTTCCTGCACGCCGACGACAGCGGCCTCGATGTATCCGCCGAGCATAGTCGCCATCGTCGAGAGCGAGCGGCTGGGGCGCCAGGCGTCCTCGTCGCTGACCAGCTTGCTCATTCTTATCGCCTGCTTGAGGGTGATGGGGCAAGGGAAGCCATCTTGGATGGCGTCGAGGACCTCGTGGATGGCTTCGACGACGTCAGCGTGGTCACGTTGACGGGGCGGCTCGGCGTCGTCTTCGCCCAAGGGCAGGTGTGCCAAAGCGGCTGTCTGCACGATGGCGAGGATGGCTGCGCCAGTCTCTTTGAGGCCCAGCGCCAGGTGCGGCGTGGGCGATTTGAACTGCCAACAATAGTTGGCGACGGTCTTCAGGACGCTGCACGGCTTCATGTCCGCTCGGCGCACGATCCGGTGCAGGATGGATCGGTACGCCATGAGATCGTTCGACCGAAGCATATCGTGCTTCAAGAACGACCAGGTACGGTCCGACAGGATCCATTCTTCCAGCTCGTCCACGTGCTGTAGGTCTGGCAGCGTCAGGTCGACGCTGCTGGACGCATGGCGATGCAGCGATCCCCTGAACGGACGCATCTCGTGTTCGCCGGTCGGCGTGGAAAGCTGGCGTTCCAGTCCGCGAGTCGGTGATATGCTCTCGATCGAACGCCTCGAGTCACCGCCAGAAGACAACAGCTGCCTGCGAGAGTTCGTCGCCGAGTTTGGGAGCTTGAACGAGCCAGCTCTCGACGCGGCCGGCGTCTCGGCCGGCGACGACACGCCCGTCGTGGGTGCCGGTGTTGACGCCTCTCTCTCGTCGGCGGCAGCACCCATCGAGCGTCTGGAGAGGCGCAGAGAAAGGCCGCGCATCATACCGGCCAGCGTGGACGTAGACTTTTGCAGGACGCTCGAGGAGGCGCCCGGCGGCTCCCGTGGCTCCCGTCCACCGCCCTGGCCGTGTCCACCACAGGTGTCCACCCGCAACACCTCGAACTGTTCGTCCAGCTGCGACACAAGTCCTGCGTATCCAGCCAGGATGCGGACGCGCATGATGTCGTCGCACATGTCCAGAAACTGCTCGATGCGCGACAGCAAGTGCGGGAAGACCACAGACGCATGCACGACGGCCCGGATGAACGACGCTTCCGCTCGAAGCTCGCCCTCGTCGCAGTACTCGGCCGTGTCCATTGTCCTATAGAGCTGTCTCATGGCGTAAAAAAACTTGTCCGAGTGCTTGGGGTCGGACCACATCGGCCAGAGCAGGATCCCCGTCGCAATCACGGCCGAGTCTCCGACCCTGGTCGCCAAGCACCCCGCGAGGACCTTGATGCGCAGATGCACGATCGAAATCTCGTCATTCTCGAGCGGCAACAGCTGCATCCAGCAGTCGTCCAATAAAAAGGCTCCATCGATGGAGCCCCGTCTCGGGCTGCCGCTGCTGCGTCCGCTCTCGTCATCCTCTTCGCCCCCATCGCCTCGGTCGATCGCAACATGCTCACGCTCGTCGTAGTTCGCCCGCGCAAGCGCGTGTTGCCTCGCGACCCAGCGCAGACACAACTGCCGCTGCTCCAGCGAGAACGACCCGTCGTTCGTCCTCGCAATGATCTTCTCCAACAGAGACGGCCGCCGACCCTCGAACAGAAGGGGGACACGGTCATGCGTGTCCAAGACAAACTCCATGATGTTCGCATTCCCCGTCTCGATCAGCCCGAGCATCACGGGCCAGAGCGTCTGCTGCTCGAGTCCAGCATGCGACGCCAGCACCCGCAACGGCTCGGACAGCCGCTTGATCGTCTCGGCGTTCATCCTTCTCATCACGTCCGCCGCGAACAAGAAAAGCTCTGCGACCGTCGCGCGGGCATACTCGGTCATCCGCGCCCCACCCTCCGCACCCGGCTCCAAGTGCCTCGGGAAGTGAAACCGCTGCGTGATCGACAGGTTGTCGTCCTCCGACACGACCGAAAAGACACGCTCCGACTCGTCTTTGGAATCGCCGGAGTCGTTGGAATCGATTGAATCGATTGAATGTTCGCTATACCTCGCACATGCGTGCGCGAGCACCGTGACGGCCAGACTCGTCTTCGGAAACCCCTTCACCGCCGTCGACCCCTCTTCCGCCATCGCCTCCCTCGCATACATCGCCCCCTGTCGCGCCAACAACGTCGGTACATCCTTCTCCATCATACACAAACACTTACTCGCCGTCGCCCTGAGCAGCCACAGATTCGTCGCCTTGGCAATCACGTCGTCGTCCGACACCCCCGAGAACAGCAGCCGCACCAGATGATCCACGTGAAACTTCACCATCCGTTGGTTCCTCGTGATCAGATTCACCTCCACCAGCAGCACGGTAAGCGAGTGCAAGCTCGCACACTTCAACGCCAAGTGGTCGTCCGGATTGTACGAGGAAGACGCACCCGCCGCCCGCTGCTTGTAGCAGTCTCGAATAGTCTCGTATACGGTATGTACGATATCCACATCTTGTTCATCGCACAGATCGCCCCAATACCGCTCCAACGTCCGTATCACCCCGACCACCGTTGACAACGGCGCATCCCGATAGAGCACCCCGTGCGGAGCACGCAACGCGTTGCTCAAAGCCTTCAAGAAACCCCATCGAAAATCACTGTCAGCCACGACCCACTTGGTCCAATTCAACGACGAGTGCGTCGACGAGTCCGAGAGGTGGAATATGGACGACGACGACGACTGCACTTCGAAATCGTCGTCGACATCGTCGACGACGACTCGACCCTCGCCGTCCCGCTGCCTCAAGGTGCTGGTCAGGCACGACGCGACGAGGGACTGCCACTCGAGCGGGTCCCGTGGGGCCGCGGCCTCGCCTGCTAGTCTCGATTTGTTTCTCGACGAGGACGTTTGCTTCGGCGCATGCATGCCTGCTCGTCGTCGTCGTCGTCGTCGCTCATTTACCGGGCTATCTGTTCTGCGTACGCATCGCGCTGGGTGCGAAGCATTTCTTTGAGTTTTCGCAATCGCAAGAAATCGAGGCGAGTCACGTGAGACGCTCGCACCCACACCGTCAGAGCAATCTTTTGGCCTGGTCTCCCGGAGCCCCTGGTATAGATCGATCATCGTGATCAGCATATTCTTCACCTCGGAGGTGATCTCTCTTGTCCTCAAGATTCAACCGTCCCCAAGATTCAAAACCTCATCATTCGAATCCGACCGTTTGCTCTTCCTCGGTCGACCAGACGTGCCGTTACGATGCCTCCGAAGAAAGCCAAGATCAATCCGTATCCGGATTTCACGAAGAAGGTACGTACGCCCTCCTACGTTTTATCAGCCAAACCTGTCATTTTCACCCAAGCGCGATCACCCTCACTCCCCTTCCTTCCTTCCTTCCTTCCTCCTTCCTCTAGCCCAACCCGAAGACCCCCACCGTGCTGGACGACGACAACTTCGTGGTCCACCCGAAGGAGCTCATCCACTTTCGCCACCCTTCCTCCAAGCCGTCGAAGAAGGTGCTGTCGCTGGACCTCGATAACACCCTGATTCGTCGCAGGGAGGACTCGTCGGGGAAGGCGGGGCTTCCGGACGACAAGGAAGACTTTGAGCTGTACAACCCGAGGGTGAAGGAGGTTCTGAAAGACTACGCGGAGAAGGGCTATGCGCTGGTGGTGATGAGCAACCAGGGTGGGATCAAGACGGCTATGGGCGGGATTACGAGCTTCATTGTTCGCGGGGTGTGTGCGAACGTTGGGAAAGCTCTGGGGGACGACGTGGCGCTGAACTTCATTCTGGCGACGGCGGCGCCGGACAAGGCGGGGGAGTATCGGAAGCCGCAGCCGGGGATGTGGCGTGCGTTCGTCGAACTGATCAACGACGGCGTGGAGCCGGACCTCGCCGACTGTCTCTACGTGGGGGACGCGGCCGGGAGGCCGCAGGACATCATCGCGAGCAAGATCAACGACGGGGATAAGCAGTTTGCGAAGGCCGTCGGGATCGCGTTCAAGACGCCAGAGGAGGTGTTTGGAGTGCCCGGGAAGGGGAAGGAGGAGAACCAGGCGATGGGGAATGCGTTTATGGAGCTGGCGAATCTGCACGCGGAGAAGACGGAGAGCGATAAGAAGTTCTTCAAGGCAAAGGCGCTGCGTGTGGCGGGCGGGAAGATCAAAATGCTGGAGAAGGTCGTGAGGAGCGTGGAGGATGTGAATGGGGTCAAGGGGATCGGGAAGATGAGCAAGGATTTGGTGGCCGAGTTCCTTGAGACGGGAGGGTTGGCGGAGATTGAGAAGATCAACAGCGGGGAGTATGAGCGGGAGCGGAAGGAGCGGGCGGAGAAGGATGAGAAGGAGATCAGCAAGGCTGCCCAGGTACGTTGCCGGTTTCGATGTAGGTGTCGGTGTCCGTGTTGGTATTGTTCTTGTCGGAATGTGTTGGGTGTCTCTCTCACTCGTTGTCTCTTTTTCCTTCCCTTCCTTCTCTCTCCAGGTCGGCCAGGCGTTCCTGTAGTTCCATCATCACGTAACGCGTATTCTATAGAACGTATCATCAGATTGGGGGACGCGCTCACACGCATACGTACAATGCCCCGCCTTTTCAATGCGCTCTCTGGCTCCAAGGGACTCGCACCACTGCCGGCAGTCCACCACCGTACCATCAAGACGCCTTCCCCTCCTGCACGCCGGCGTCTGAACGCGCTCGACGTCTCCGCTCTGTTCACCGGCATCGTCCAAGGCAAAGCGCGGATCACGTCGATCACGTCCCTGACCAGCAAGGTCGCCGAGTGGGACGGCCAGTCATACGACATGCGAACATTCCGGGTCGCCTTCCCGACAGAGTCGAGCCACGGCAACATGTCCACCGTGCAGATCGGCGCGTCCATTGCCCTGAACGGGACCTGTCTGACGGTCACGGAGACGGACCTCGGGAACAACACGGCGACGTTCGACGTCATCGAGGAGACGCTCAAGCGGACGAACCTCGGGAGCTTGCGGGAAGGGAGTTCCGTGAACTTTGAGCGGTCAGCGCGCGTCGGAGACGAGATCGGGGGCCACACGGTATCCGGTCACGTGCAGACGACGGCACGAATTGTCGGGATCACCACCGGAGACGGCAAGACGCGGATGGACTTTGAGCTCGCGGACCCGTTCTGGAAGAAGTACGTGCTGCAGAAGGGATTCGTCTCGGTGGACGGTTGCAGCTTGACCGTGGGCGAGACGACGGGCGACGGCGGGTTCTGCGTGTACTTGATCCCTGAGACTTTGCGAGTCACGGTGCTCGGGGACAAGGGCGTCGGGGACTCTGTGAACGTCGAAGTCGAGGCACAGACCCAGGCGATCGTCGACACGGTGGAGCGGGTGCTCGCGGAGAGAGGCGTCGTGGGCTGATGATGCAGCTTGGACGGCGGTTTTGGAATCTCTCTCGAGGGCGGGGAGGGGGGCGAGGTGCTGGACGAGCTCTCCACCAACCGATTGCCTCAGACCGATTTGTACTTGATACATCAACCTTAGGTAACCTACGTTGTGTGTGTGTGTGACGTCGATCGACTCGGACGAGACCGGTGAACCCGCTGAATTTGAATTTCGTGGGAACAGAACATGTCGGACGCAGCGGAAGCAGTCGCTGGCGATGCGGCGATCCAGCAGAACCTCGAGGAGGCATTGAAGCAGGCGATGGCCGCGCAGGCTGCGTCCAAAACCTGGGTCTCTTCGCTGACCGATGCGCACGCCGAGGTCATCGCCACGTTCGCGGCGTTCAAGGACGACTTCTTCGCGCAATTGCCCCTGGCGGTGGGCGCGTTCAGGGAGTACGTGAGACAGATCAACTGGACTGAGCCTTTTGTGATGGCACTGGTCGTCTTCCACGTTTCCATGCTGGCGTTGCTGGTGGCGTCCAGGTCCCGGGTGGCCGTTCAGAACGTGGTGTTTGCCCTGAGCGTGTTGGTTGTGTACAACGCTGAGAGGCTGAACGGGTTCTTGCGCAGTAACTGGCACCTGTTGACTCGCGAGAACTACTTTGACGAGGGCGGCGCGTTTGTCTCGCTCGTGGTGTCGCTGCCGCTGCTGATCAACATGCTCGTGGTGGTGATCAACTACTCGGTTATGTTTATGCAGACGCTGGTTGTGATGCAGAGGGAGAGGATGGGGATGGCGGGAAAGAGGGCCGGTGCCAAGAAGCGCGCCGCCACGCCGACCAGGCGGTCGACGCGGAAGAAGAAGAACTAGGGGAGGACGAGAGGAGAGGAGGAGTGCAGGAGAGGAGAAGAGGACGAGTTCGTGTGCCACGGACAAATACTGAGACATGACATGTATCGCTTACTGTAACACCACGCAAAGCCAAGAGCTCCGAGCTCCGAGCTCCGATTTGTCGATACGAAATTCGTCGGCCGTGCTTCCTTCCTTCCTTTCCTCTCAGGAGAACAAGAGCCGGACCTTGGCGACGAAGCCGGTGGCAGGATCTTTCCGTCCGTCTTTGCCCGCGACAAACGTGATCGGGTGCTTGTTGTACGCCGCCCAGTTGGGGCCGGTGACCAGGATCGTGGCGACAACCGTGGCGGCATACACGTAGATCGTCGTCATAAAGCTCTGCATGAAGTAGCCGACGAAGAATGCCAGGGCACATCCGATGACCATCATCTTCATCGCCCGCTTCTCCGCGAGCGCCTGGCCCTTCCAATCCATCTTTGTGTGCTGTGATCTGCAGGCTGGTGACGAATGGACCTCGCTTTCTCTTCCTCGCGTGCCGCCGTTCTTCCAGCGTCCGGCTTCCGATGCTATCAATCTATTCGACTGCCTGCACTGTCACAGTGGAAAAGAAAAAAACGTTCACGACCGCTTCGCGACCGTCGCGACGATAAAGAAGCCTTGGGGCACCGCAACCTCGCGATCCGTCTCGGTCGGGAAGCCGCACACCTCGGCAGGCAAGTCCAGCGCCTTGGCAATCTCCGCCCGCGTCGTCGCCAGGAGCGGCGTCCACCCCAAACCGCCGACCCACGACATGGGATCCTGCGGGCACCCGCTCTTCCACTCGCCCATGAGCGAGCCAGACCGCTTGCTCCTTCCTCGGTTCTCAGCCAGCCTCTTGACGCACTGCTCGGTCACGACTGCCGTCAAAAGACTGGATCCCGGCGCCGAGAGCGCTGCCACCTCTCGAAGGAGGGCGTCCACGCGCTCCGGCTCGAGGTACATGAGCAGCCCCTCGGCGATCCAGACGGTAGGCTTGTTCGGGTCAAAGCCGGCCTCCAGAAGGGACCGAGCCCACGTCGGGTTACCCACGTCCGTCGACACGCTGGCCCTCGAGTCGCATCGGAGCGGGTACTCGACCGCCTTGTGATTGTGGTTGCTGCCCGCCAAGGAACCTATCTGGAATTCCAGGAGCGCGTTCTTGCTGTGCGACCGCCGCATCGGGCTCATAATCTCACACTCTGCCCCGTGCTTCAATAGCATGTCCTCCTTGACGTCGATCACATCCTGCCTGTCGACGTCGAACCACCTGAGGGACGCCGGCAGGTGCAGGCGCCACGGCCTCGTGCTGAGGCCGGCGCCCAGCTCGACCACCTGCGACGGAAACGCGACCGACTTTTGAGAGCCGAGCGATCCCAGCGAAGCAAGCGATCCGAGGGACCTCACTTTCCCGAGCGGCTTGTTTGAGCCGGCTTTTTCGTTCGTCAAGGCGTCCATCGTCGAGACAATGTGGCCACGGTGAGGCGACGAACGGTACGTTTCTGGCATCCCCAGACACTCCTCGAGCTGATCGTCAAACCACCTCGTGCGAACCGCGAGCCGACTGACCATGTAGGTCCGGCCGAACCCCTTTGGTGCCCCTGTCCGGCGCTTTTTGACCTGCTTCATCGCCGCCGGCCCCGCCAGATGCTTGGCGAGCGGGTCGTCCACCAGACGGGCTTTCTCAGACTCTTCGTCATCCTCCATCGCCCGAGCGGCAGCGATCAGCCGCGAAGAGTACGATACGAGGCTGTCCAGGCCGTCGTACTTGTCCGCCGTGGCTATCGTCCCCCGCACCAAGACGGCGACGAACGCCGCGACGCCAGCCAGAGCGAGCAGTGGCAAACCGGACGAACCGGACGAACCGGACGAACCGG
>Ga0181582_10000817_pt1 | contig 23164 bp, 17 predicted proteins | sample 071ome_32_FD_132438 | JGI IMG/M metagenome (GOLD analysis project Ga0181582, IMG submission 132438) | Coastal salt marsh microbial communities from the Groves Creek Marsh, Skidaway Island, Georgia - 071405AT metaG (megahit assembly) | ecosystem: Environmental > Aquatic > Marine > Intertidal...
GGAAACCAGGCTTGCAGATCACTCATCATCTCAGGAACCGACTGCATTGGAGAATGGGGCATGGCGTTTGCCGGGGTCCTCAACGCCCTACTCGGCCACGTGGCAATCGAAAACCAAGTCGGTGTCCTTCAAACCCATGACTGCCTTGAGGTGGTCTCTCCAACATGAGGGAGCTTCAAAAAGCCCTGCCCAAGAATGGGCTTTCTCAACTCCCAGCCTCTACTGGACTCCCCCGCAAGGACAGGTCTTGCCTGGTCGGTATCTGCGGATCAGCCTGCCTGGAAAGCAGCGCATGCTCTCCTTGGCTGAAGTGCAATGTTTCAAGCAGGACCAAAACCTGGCTCCCGGGTCTCAGGTCAAGCAGAGCTCAACGGATTTTGGGGGTGCTGCCGAACGCGCGATCGATGGTCTGACCGATGGCGACTACCATGCCTCGAAAAGTGTGACGCACACATCTCAATCCGACGACCCCTGGTGGGAGTTGGATTTGGGAAGGTCTGAGGCAGTGGATCGCATCGTGATCTGGAATCGCACTGATGGTGGTCTCTACGCTCGTTTGGATGGCGCAATCATTGAGTGGATGGATGAAAACCGGCAAGTCCTGTGGCAGCATGTGTGGAAAGAAGCTCCACGTGTATCGGGAGATCTTTCCGTGGATGGACGAAAACAGATTCCCTTGGCGGGTGCCATCCTCTCCTATCGGGATCCTTCGACAGGTCGCTTGATTCGACTGGAGCCAGAGGGTAAGCAGAGCGAGCACTGGAAGGGAAGCTTGCCACCGACTCAAGTGATGGATCTGGATTTGGTTTTTGCCGAGAGCCTTTTACCTGAAGATGGAGGAGAACTCCTACTCCAGTGGGAGCAGCTTCAATGGAGCCAAGAGGTTTCATGGCATGCCGAGTTGCAGCGCAGTGAAGACGATCGCCTTGTGACCTTGGCCCGTCTGAGCCCCGATCTGTGGTCCATCCTTCACCTGCCCAAAGAGGATCGTTCAGAGGAGCAGAGCAAGCACTTGGCATCTTATTATCTTTCCATTGCCCCCGCCCTGGCCGAGGATCGCGACAATCTCCACGTGGTGGAAGCATCGCTGGCCTCGATCAAACCTTACACTTCGGTTCCGGTGATGCGTGCGCTGGCGCGGGATCAACAGCGCACGACCCGGGTCCAGCGAAGGGGAAACTTCATGGACCTAGGAGACACTGTCGAGGCAGGAATTCCCTCCATCTTTGAAGCATCTATGGATCAACCTCCTCGCGATCGGCTGGCCATGGCTCGATGGCTGGTGAGTTCAAAAAATCCACTCACGGCTCGGGTCATGGTGAATCGTTTGTGGGAAGCTGTTTTTGGTCAGGGGCTGGTGCTTACTAGCGAGGAGTTTGGGTCGCAGGGAGATCTTCCGACCCACCCGGAGTTGTTGGACTGGTTGGCTGTCGAGTTCGTGGACAGCGGCTGGGATATCAAATACATGCTCAGGTTGATGGTCACCTCGGAGGCCTATTGTCAGAGCTCCATCAGCTCGGATCCAGGCTACGAAGAGGATCCTGCCAATCGATGGCTCGGGCGGGGACAGCGTGTGCGTCTTTCTGCCGAGTCGATCCGAGACCAAGCCCTTTTTGTCAGTGGCTTGCTGAGTGAAAAAATGCTTGGCCCTTCGGTGAATCCACCGCAACCCAAAATGGGCTTGAATGCCGCCTTTGGGAGCCAGATTGACTGGAAAACAAGTGAAGGAGAGGATCGCTACCGCAGGGGGCTTTATACCACATGGCGCCGATCCAATCCCTATCCCTCCATGGCGGTCTTTGATGCCCCAAATCGGGAAGTTTGTATCCTCAAGAGAGATCGCAGCAATACCCCTTTGCAGGCTTTGGTTACTCTCAATGATCCTGCCTTTGTTGAAGCAGCACAAGGCCTGGCGCGACGCATGCAGCTGGCTCAAGGTGCGCTTCTCGACAAGATGACCTTTGGCTGGAGGGAGTGTCTCATACGTCCTCCAACCTTGGCAGAGTTGCAATCGATGGAACGGCTCTATCAGGAAGCCCTTGGTTACTATCGAAATGAGGGAAATCAAGCCATGCAAATGGCCGAAGACCCCATCGGCCCTTCACCCGAAGGCGTCCCTGTGGCCGAGCTAGCCTCGATGGTGCTTGTCGCCAATGCGCTTCTTAATCTCGACGAATTTCTCATGAAACCCTGACCCCTAGCCATGATCTCCAATCCTTTCTCGCATTCTCACCCCATGGACTTGACCACTCTCCAACTGCAACAACGCACCCGCCGCTTCTTTTTCAAGGAATCGGCGGCTGGACTGGGGGCCATCGCTCTTTCAGATCTATTGGCGGGAGAAACTTCTGCCTCCTCTGCGCTTCCCATGGAGGCACCTCTCAAGCTCAAGGCATCGCACTTTGCCCCCAAGGCCAAACATGTGATCTACCTCCACCTGACAGGCTCGCCACCGCACCTTGATTTGTTTGATTACAAACCGGAGCTGGTCAAGCGGTCGAATCAGGATTGTCCGGATGCTTTTCTAAAAGGTAAACGATTTGCCTTCACCTCTGGTGTGCCCAAATTAATGGGGACGCCCAGGACTTTCAGGCAATATGGTCAAGGCGGTGTGTGGTTGTCCGATGCGTTACCCAATCTCCAACGGGTGGCCGATGAGCTTTGTGTGATCCGTTCCATGCATACTGATCAGTTCAATCACGCCCCTGCTGAACTGCTCGTCTACACGGGATCCCCTCGGCCGGGTCGCCCCTCTTTTGGTTCTTGGGTGACGTATGGATTGGGTTCGGAAAATCAGAATCTCCCCGGCTTTGTCGTGCTTATTTCGAGTGGTGTGCAACCCAATGGGGGACGCAACTCTTACGGGAGTGGCTTTCTGCCTTCGGTTTATCAGGGGGTTCAATGTCGATCGAAGGGCGATCCCGTTTTGTTTGCTTCCGATCCTCCAGGCCTTCCACGCCATTTACGCCGACGTAGTCTGGATGCCATTCAGGAGCTCAACAGGCTACAGGCCGATGAGTTTGGTCATCCCGAGACCCTGACTCGTATGTCTCAATACGAACTGGCCTTTCGGATGCAGACTTCCGTCCCAGAGGTCATGGATATTACCCGAGAGAGTGCCGCAACCCTTTCATCCTATGGGGCGGAACCCGGCGCTGCCAGTTTTGCCAATAATTGTTTGTTGGCTCGCCGATTGGTCGAGCAGGGGGTCCGATATGTTCAGCTTTTTGACTGGGGCTGGGATTTTCACGGAACGGGTCCTAATGAAGATATTCGCGATGGTTTAACCAAGAAGTGCGCGACCATGGATCGGCCCGTTGCCGCTTTGATTGAGGACTTGCGAAGTCGGGGAATGCTGGATGAAACCCTCATTGTGTTGGGTGGAGAATTTGGCCGTACACCTTTTCGGGAGGGTCGCACCGCCAAAGGTCAAATCCTGGGGCGCGATCATTTTCCGGACTGCTACAGCATGATGCTGGCCGGTGGTGGTATCCGGGGTGGGATCACCCATGGCGCTTCGGATGAGCTGGGGTTCCAGCCTGTAGAGGATCCCGTCCATGTGCATGACCTTCAGGCAACTTTGTTGAATCAACTCGGCTTCGACCATGAACGCTTGACATTTCGCTTTCAGGGAAGGGATTACCGTCTGACCGACGTCTCAGGCAAGGTGATCAAGCCCATTCTTGTATGAGCCTGAGGGAATAGCTGGAAAGGGCGCAGTTGAGATTTACAACCTTGCCATTCCGGATGTGCAGGGTGAAGATCTCAGCCATCTCTGAACGTGCCAACGTTGATCCGGTCCAAAAGGATCACCATCATTTAATATCATGAAACAAAACAACCAAATGATTATCGCTGCTGCTATTGCCTTGTGTGCCACTATGGTTCATGGCGCTGATCTGGCAGGAACGGCTCCATTTCAATTCAGGTATGATGCTTCCCTGAGTGGACTTCCCGAAGAAGTGGCATCCAAAGTGCCCGGAGCTCATGGTGGATTTGCTGTCGACCATCAGACAGGGGAAGTGTTCTTCGGCCTGAAGGGGGCAGGCATCATCTGGATGAGTAATGACCTCAAGGAAAAAAAGGTGTTGCCTGTGACCGAACCCATGATTCTGGAGGGTAACTTTCACAACACCACCATCCTGTACCGAGGCGACGGCAAACGATTTTTAGCCCTGCCTGACAATGAAAAGCATCGAGTCTACATCATTTCCGATGAGGGCAAACTTAGTTCCATTCTTCATTCTCCCATGGATCTGAATGATTACTATGCCGGCGGGGGTGCCTTCAACCCGACTGACACTGAATATGCAGACGGGCGCTTGTATGTGGCAGATGGCTATTCAGCTGGAAATTACATATCCATAGCCGACCCATGGTCTGGCAGTTGGACCGATGAGTACTTTGGTGGAAAAGCTACCAAAGCCCTGGAGTACGGGCTCTTTGGGACGGCTCACGGGATCACTCTGGAACCCCACACGCGTCGTCTTGCGATTGCCGACCGAGCCAACTCACGCATTCAGGATGTGGATTTTCACGGGACGTTTTTGGAAAACGTCAATCTACCCAAAGGGTCTCTTCCTTGTGATGTGGACTTCCATCAAGGCTATGTCTTGATTGGATGCCTGCGTGGGCCTGAGGGCTATACCTCGGCACCGTGTTATGTGGTCGACAAGGATGGAAACATGCTCTCGGAGGTCAACCCCAAGAAGGACTTCGGCCTTGAGCTCTTCACGCACATTCACAATGCAGCGTGGAAGCCTGTCTTTAATGAGAAGGGGCAGCTTGAAAAGCTTTATGCTCTGGCAACTGCCTGGAACCCTGGCGGGTTTGCGGTTATGGAGGTCGTTCGCTGAAAAAGCTCTTGATAAGACAAAGGGCTGCCCCATCGGGCAGCCCTTTTTTGTTGGAGATCTGATATTAGAGAGCTTACCTGTGTGTAGGTTCGCTTCGTCGGGACTATCTGCCCAATGGTAGTCGTTCGGCCAGTCGTTCAGGAAGGCCGGCGTCACGGATTTTTTTCATGGTCGTTTCCATGTCATAATCCAGTCGACGAAGCTCAATAGTACTCTGCTTGATATCGAATATCACATAGGTTGCTTTTGGAACACCGTCTCTGGATTGGCCGACGCTGCCTACGTTCACAAAATATTTCTTCCCGGGCTCAACCGTGAATTTGGAATAGGTTCCTCCCCGGATGGTGGCATCCTTGACGAATGCAACCGGCACATGAGTGTGCCCGAAAAAGCAGACTTTTGTATTCTGGTAGGTGAAGCTGGAGGCCGCCTCCAGCTTGTTGAACACGTAGCCCCATCGTTCAGGTTCATCCAGTGTGGAATGAACAATCGAAAAGTTGGCTACCAATCGAAAATATTTCAGGTCCCGGAGCCACTGACGATCATCCTCGGTCAATTTTTCCTGGGTCCATTCAATAGCGGCTTTGGCATGGGGATTGAACCCCTCGAGATCCCCCTCCATGGAGCAGTATTCGTCGTGGTTGCCTTTGACGCAAGGCATGCCCATTTCCCGGACGATGTCCAAACATTCTTTAGGGTTTGCGTTGTATCCAACCACATCGCCCAAGCAGGCATAGTGAGTACACTGATTTTCCTCAGCATCCTTTAAAACCGTTTGGAATGCTTCCAAATTACCATGAATGTCAGCGATAATCGCGTATTTCATCAAATTCTTTCCCTATTTCGGACTTTACCGAATAATCTCAAAACCCTTGAGTTGGCCTTCTCCCTCGGACCATTCGCAATGTTCATCGCGAATCATCGGCCCCAGGCCAGAGTCCCTGACGGCATCCATGAAGGCTTCAAGCTCTTCTTTTTCTCCTTCCAGAACGAGCGCCACCTGACCAGTGGGCAGGTTTTGAATCGTTCCCGTGGCATCGAACCCGGGTGAAAGCGATTTCACCATGTATCGGAATCCTACCCCCTGAACTCTCCCTGTATAGGTAACCGTTGCTCGACAACAACTTGGTAATTTCATGAGTTCTTTATGGGGCTGACAGTTCCACAGGCAAAGCCTCAGAGCATCGGCAAAAAGCTGCAAGAATCAAGCCATATTTGCAATATGCCAGGCAATGATTTTCTTTCAAACGGCTTGTGCGTGTCAGGGCCATCATCTTCTCGATGCCTGATCTAGGCATTCGGTGGTTTTTGCTGCTTTTTGCGTTTGGCTGCCAGCAATCGGCTGGTAGTGGAACTCGGTGCATCCGTCTCCTGCATGGAGGAGACATGCGTGGTCGTTTTTTGGTGGGGGCTGCTTGAAGTTACCTGCGATGGGGAGGTGCTTTTCGGTGTAGAATTCTTCTTGGCTGAAGGCCGAGGGGCCTCCTCTTGCAGAGTTTGTTGCATGCGATTGCTTCGTGTGGCATCGCGACGCTTGAGCAAAGCTTCCATGGCTGGATTTTGGGCATTAGGAGGACTCTGGCCCTGGGGCCAACCCAAAGTCTTGAGGATCCATTGCCAGAGCGAAGTCACCCAACCTGCCTCGAGTTGGATGCGTCGGATGCCAACATCTAAGGGAAATAGAAGAATCGCCCCCATGAGAAGCATCGGCCATCCATCCTCAGCCCGGAATGTCTTCTTTCGGTTTCGATCAAAGGGATCATCCTCAAGATCATTGGGATCAATGAGTTGACCCTGGCTTTCCTGAGCCAGTTGGCTGAGGAAGGGTAGATTGGCCTGCCGATTCTCGTATTCGGGTGAAAAGTTGATACTGGAGCCGATGACCTGTGCTGAGGTCAGTTGATCTTCGACATACTCACCTAATTGAACGGTGTAGGCCCCGACTTCCCTAGCAGGGAAAGAGCTTTGGTAATGACCTGGAGATGTCTGTTCCAGGCGCACTGGGAGGCTTTGTCCTGATGGACTGACCACAGTGGCACGTAGATCGAGGAAGTTGCGGTATTGGCCGTTGGTGTCGATGGCTTCGACATGAAGGGTGCCTAATCCCTTGTCCATGTGAATATCCGCACTCAAGTTACTCCGATCCATACGCCGCAAGCTCCACCGTGTAAGCTGGCTCCAGAAGGCTTGGAATTGTGGCCAGCTTACCCAATCCTGCGCCCATTTGGCGGTGGCATCGGAGGTAAAGGCAACGGTGCGCCCGAGACCATACTGCCAGTGTGCCAGGATGGGGTCCCCTTGATCGGAAACCAGAGGAACTTCCGCCCTCGGTTTGGCGGAACTTCCGACATAACCCCTCAAGATGGGGAAACCATCGGTTCCAAGGCCGCGAACCGGCTCGCTGTTCATGGTCAACTCCGGTTGGAAGGGATGCTCGATGATGGCGGTTTTGAGAATCACCGCTGCTTCCTTCATGAAAACTTGTGGTAATTGATTCGGATCCCGAACTTCATAAAAGCGTCCGTTCCCATTCTGGGCAATCCATTGCATGGTTTCAGGACCAGCATGGCCTGAAATCAAGATGCTGCTCACAGTGACCTTGTTGGCGACCATCTCATCCATCAACTCTTGGGTAGGTGGGCCGGGATCCCCATCACTAAAAAGGATCATGTGCTTGATTTGGGCGGTAGATGCTTTCAGGCCATCATACGCCATGCTCATGATGTTTTGAAAACTTGGAAGGTCTCCTTGATTCATCCCCATGATCTGGCTTCCCATCCAGGCCTTGTCCTCCACCTGTTGAAGTTCAAAAAGCCATTTTTCTGTTCCATCCCAAAGGACAATCCCGAGTTCGTCCTGTGCCGCCATGGTGTGCATCACACCCGTGGCAACCTGACGCGCAATCTGGTTGCCATTGTTGAATTCCATTCCGTGCATCACCATCACCAAGGCACCATTGGGTAGCACTTTCTGGCTTGTGAGCTCCATGTCGACAGGCAAGGATTCCTCCAGCGGGGTGCCTCGATAACCTCCGGCAGCAAAGGATTGATCTCCTCCGATGCAGATCAGTCCAACTCCGAAATCGCGAATGGCACTTTGAAGCAATCGCAATTGTTCGTGACTCATGTCACCTGCTGCTACATTGCTGAGAATGATGGTGTCGTAACTTTGCAATTCGGGTAATTGTTCTGGTAAACCGTTCGATCGCTGAGTGAGGATTTCCAGTCGTGCGGACCTCAACGCCTGAATGAGTGATTGATCAGCTTCCGGTGCCCCGGAAAGAAGCAACACCCTTGGGTTGCCTTGAACGGTGACAAAGCCCATGGCTCGATTGTTCTGAGCCACTGCATCTTGCTGAGCGACGAGTTGAACTTCGTAAGTGTAAAAACCAGCCGTTGGAAGATCTTGATTCAAGGTAAAAAGGTTTTTGCCTTCCTCCAGATGGACACTGTCCTCTCCTGCCAGTTCATCATTGATGAACAATCTCAGTGTTGCGGATTGGGCCTCATCGGATTGCGCAAACACCTGAACCTCAAATTGGGTTGCCTCTTTGACAGAGGAGGGAAGCTCGATTCGCTGAATGGAAAGATCGCCACCAGCCGTGGATCCCATCGGGTAGACATCCATGCTGACATCCATGGGAAGTGCCGATCGCAGGGCAGCCAGGCCGTCGCCCAAATTTTCATTCCCGTCGGAAAGGAGGATAATGCGTTTTTGTCCTGACTCGGGAAAAGCAGCCGTACCCAGTCGTATCGCAGCCTCCAGGTCGGTTCTGGAGGTGTTCAATACCGATTGAATCTGAGGTAGGGCATTTTGCGGTAAGACGCGAAGTTCCAGAGCCGCCTCTTCTCCAAAAACAACCACGCCTGCATGGTCCCCCGGTTTCATTTTGGGAAGGGTCCTCTGAACATAGGACAACGCCCCCTGTTTTTGATCTGCAGAGAGACTTTCAGATCGATCGAGAAGGTATACCACATTCATTCCTTCCATCGGGCGTAGCCACTGTAGCCCAGCCAGTCCCAGAAGAATGAGCAAGGTAATGATCAGACGTAGAGCCAATACCAAGTGACGTTTCCACTTGGCCATGACATGGTCTGTTCTCATGTGCCACCAAACCATCCAGGGAATGGCCACCAGGCCAAGCCATAACCAATGAGGATGTGTCCATTGAAATGCCATGATCGTCAGGGCCGAGGCGGGTCTTCCTTCTCCACTTTCCGGATCCATTTCTGGATGCGATGGTTGCCTGCGTCGGCGACATATAAATTCCCTTTGCTATCCAGCGCAATGGCCCACGGGTTACTGAGCATTCCAGGGGAAGCTCCAGGGCCTCCCAGAATTTCGATGGGCAGGCCGCTTGGATCAAATATCTGAATCCGACTATTGCCAAACTCACAAACATAGAGATGTCCCTCCGAGCTCATGACGATATCATAGGGATAACTCAAGGAACCCAGTTTCAGCCCAGGATTTCCGAAACTTCGCAGCCATTGACCACCTGGCGTGAAGACCTGAATTCGATGGTTGCAGGAATCAGCAACATAAATGTTACCCGGTGCATCACAAGTCACTCCTTCGGGCCGATTGAATTGCCCATTCAACGCACCACTCTGACCAATCGTCATACGCCATTGCCCGCTGATCTCGTCGAAAACCTGTAGGCGCTCTGCACCCTGATATTCACTGATGATCCAGTTCCCTTGAGGTTGCCGAGCAAAGGATCGAGGGAGGGTCAGATGTCCATCATCCGCACCTGATTTCCCCCATTGTCGAATCAGTTGACCTTCCGGGGTAAAATGGTTGATGCGGCTGTAGTGTGGTTCGATGACTACAACATGGCCCTGGGCATCGATTCCCATGCCTTTGGGCTTTCCGCGTTCCAATTCCGGCATTTGCCATTGGAGGAGAAAATGACCATCGGCATCAAACTTCTGAACCCTGCCGGTCATATCCACGACGTAGAGATAATCCTGTGAATCGACGGTTAAGGATCGAGGTTTAATGAAGTATCCCGGGCTTCTTCCTTGGGATCCAATCACCCTGACCGATTCAAAGAAAGTCGAAGCTTGGTCAGGCATGGCTGGGGGCTTTTCTTGGCAACCCGTTCCAGCAAGGAGCCACCCTGCCAAAGAGGCGCTTATCCACACCAAAGGAGTTGGGCCCACGAACCATCGACGCTTCAAAACATGACCTAATCCAGTGGCTACCGTGGGAAGTATCGCCAAAAGAATGACTGCGATGAGAAGGCCATCTACCTGGCTGGTGTGTCCATAATGGAGTAGGTTAAAAATTCTCAAGGAGAGGGTTTCCTCTCCCGGCGGAATCAGAAACAGAAGGGTCTCCGCATCCCATAGGCACAATAAGAACATGCCATACCATGCAAGTCCCAAAATCCATCCTGATTGAGGAAGAGTGGTATGCCGGAAGCGTTGGTAAGCCGATGTCATTTCCAAAAGACTCAAATCCTTGATGGAACGGTCGAGTTGCTGATGTGCAAGGCGCGAACCGGCCCAGCCCAGAATGCCATAGCGCAGCGTGAGGGCGCCAAGACACCCGGTGAGGCCCCAGGTCTCCTGGGAGATGCCCCATCTTTGAATGAGACTTAGACCCATGACACCGAGGATGCTCCCTGGAAGCAAGAGTAGGATCCAACCCAAGCGGGTGATAGAGACATGTCTCATGGACCATCCGAGGAATAGACCAAAGCTGGCAGTAAAGGCTGCCATCACGAGACTAGTGCTCACGGCTCGCTGACCGGCTGATATGGCCGCGATGGATGCATTCCAATGCGAGATGGAACCAAGGAAATCCACCAATGGAAAAAGGGTGATCAGACCCACCCACAAACAGGTGCCTGTGAGAAGTAGCCATTTCATGACAGGGGAAAAAGAATGATCAACCCACAGTCTTTCAGGGTCCTCCGGGTAGGTTTGTGGTGGATCGGGTTTTCGAAATCGCAGAACCCACAAAAGAAAAACGGTGATGGTGATCAGGCCCATCAGGCTGCTTTGGGTAGACCGCCAGTCCAGGGTGGCGCTGAATTGGATCAGCAGGTCCGAGGACCATGTGCGCACTTGAAGCAGGGAAGGAATACTCAATTGGTTAAGGGTCAGCAGAGCCACCAGCCCGATGCCCACCCAAAGGGGTTGCCACAAGGATGGCCAGAGGGCATGGCGGACCAGGGCCATGCCTCTGAGCAGTGGTTCTGATTCCAATAAGCAACGATCCACTTGCTGCAAACAACCCCTGATGAGGAAGAACGGGATCGGCCAATAAAGAAGACTACAGAGCCATATGGCTCCACTCATGGAATACAGGTTCCATCCATCACTGCCACCTGAGCGTTGCATCCACCAGTTGATGACAAAAAAGGGAGGTAGAACCAATTGAAGGATTGCCGAGAGGACAATGGTTTTCTGGATGCCTTTGTTTGCGAAGAGGCTTCCTAGACCTGTCAGGAGTCCGATCAAGGTCGTGAGTATACAGACCCAGATGATCAACACCATGGAGTTTTGAATCGAATCGGTTAGCATGTCATGGCATGAAAAAATGCTTCATTTGATCCAACCCTGTGCTGGCTTCTTTGAGTAGCGGCTCCCAAGTCGGCTTGAGCCAGGCGGCATCTTCTGGAGGAGGACCTTGGCGGACCAGGGCCGATTGTTCGACCATGGCTTGCAGGGTTGTGGGTGCTTTGAGGAAGGACACAAAGGAGTCGACAAGTGCTCCATGATCGCGTCCTTGTACCCATCCTACGCTATTGACGATGGGGCATAATTCCTGATTCAGGGGTATGGAAGCCAGAGGGAGCCCCTGACGCAACCCGACCGCAAGATCATCAGAGTCCGTTAACCCGATCCATGCATCGCCCCGTCCGACCATTTGAACCACCGCCGAATTGCCATCGACTGTTCGCAGGCCATTGTCGGCCAGTTTCTGGCACCAATGAGACCAGGCTTCATCACCCCATTTTTGTTTGAGAGCCAGCATGTGCGTTGCGGTCGTCCCAAACAAAGGGTAGGCCATGACACAACGATTCCGCCACTGAGGTTCGGTCCATTCAAGGAGAGTGGCAGGAGCCTTGTTCGGAGTGATGGCTCGAGTGTTGATGATCATGACTCGAGTGCGGTAACCAAAAGTTTCAAGGGAGTGGATGACTTCTTTTTCGAGAAGCTGTCGCATGGTCAGTGATTCGTTGCTCCAGAAGAGATCACATACCGGATGGTCTTTCTCTGCAACCAGTCGCTTGGCCAACCCCATGCTTTTAACCGATTCGTGATCGTAAAGCGCCTTGACTCGGATGCCCGAGGTTTCCTCAAAAGCCTTGAAAATGGGTTCGGCATACACTTGATCCTGTGATGTGTAGATCGTCAGACTGGGGCTCGACGGGTCTTGAAAGGCATCGCATGCAACGAGCCAGAGAGCCAGAAAAAAGGCATTTCTGCGCCCTGAATGAACCAGGCGCCAGATGGGGTGCATGGTAGGTTGAGGATCTTTCATGTCAGGCTGAGCGTTTGTGGTAGATGAACCACTCCAGCATCAGAATCCCTAGAGCTACCAGTAGAATCCAACGCCAGGATTGGAGTTGTGCACGCTCTTGGCGGGTGGGTTCCATTTGGGCGTAATTGCCTAGCTGCAGTGTTTCCCTTGGCCCATTATCGCTCTCTGATGGGTCCAGTAAATTGGTGGAAAAGACTTCGCTGCGTTGCCCCTGCCGAAATCGATAGATGCCCTGTTTGAAGGTTTCGTTGTAAATCCATTGACGATCCATGTCTTCACGCTGGTGGGGTTGCCAAGGCTGGTTAGGGGGAAGGATTTCAGGACTTCCGGTCTCGGCATCCAGTGGAATGATCAAGGCCTCTCCAGTTTGAATGTTGGAGCGCTCCGCATACGCTTCACCGGGGTGAAGCCACTGCATCGCATTCTGAATGAAAATGGGGAAGGAAACTCTCAAAGGCCAGGTGGAATCCAGGGGGCGAAAACCCAGCCAAACCACCCGTCGTCCCTGATCCTCTCCTGCCAGAATCAGCGGAGATTGAGCCGATTCCACCACGGGCATGGCCCAAGAAGGGGCAACGACGCCCCCAGTGGATGCGATACTCACGCCTTCCATCTGACTGAAACGCATGAGAGGGTGGGTGGACTGCCAGTCAACGATGGCAGGATTGAGGATCTCTTTTACCCCATCGAACCATGCATCGGGAAAAACATGAATGGCCATGAGGTTTTGATCAGGAAGCCTTTCCGGTTCGATGTCATCCAATATGACAATGTCCGCTTCGGCGGCTGATGGTTCCCACTGGCTGGTAACGGCCAGTTCCACTTGCGGCGCCGAGGCGATGGCTCGTTCCAGAAAGCGGTTTCCCGAAGTGACGAGTAAGACGCGAATTGGCTGAGGCATGAGGCTGACTTTGGCGGCTTGGTTGTCCATTGCCAGATCATCGTCGGATTGGAAGGAGACATCGAACACACCCGCTCTCTCCTGTGGGGCGATGAAGTTGACAGAAGAGGTGGCACCGGCTTCGATGGTCATTGCTCGTGCTTCCAGGAGTTGATCTTCGAATCGAAGTTCGAGAATCAGATTTTTCGATGCATCAGAGTAATTGGCAATGGAGGTAAAGATGGCCCTGCTGGAAACGTCGTCAGGATTGGGGCGAATATCCATGGAAACAATACCCACGTTGTTCCCACGAGTTCCCAGAGGATGGTAGACCAGATCGATTCCTGAGAGTGTCGTGTCCGTCAAGTCACTGACAGCTCCATCGGTAAAGAGATGGATTTGCACATGGTCCATGCCTTCGGCAAGGGTCGTGGCTAGTTTGAGCCCTTCAGAGAGTCTGGTAGCCGTGTCGGTTGACTGCAGTTGCTTCAAAGCCCGACGGAGATCCGCATGACTGGAGGTGGCTGATTGGATGACACGCGTTGGATTGCCTGCGGCTATGAGCATCATCTGATCATTGCCATCCATGGTGGCAATGAGCTCCTCCACGGCTTCATGTGCCTGGTGCATGCGGGAAGGTGCGACGTCGGTGGATTGCATGGAAGCCGAGGTGTCGATCAGCACGATGAGCATTTCGCTGGCAAAAAGATGTGTGCGGAAAAAAGGCGCCGATAAGGCCAAAATGGCCAGAAGCAGCATACAGAGTTGAAGAATGAGAAGGGTGTGGCGTTTGAGTTTTTGAAATGGGGCATTGGCCTGGTTTTCAGCCAAAAAGCGATTCCAGAGCAGGGAGGCAGGTACCAGTTCGGTCTTGCGCCGTCTTTTCAGGAGGTAGCACGCCACCACCACGGGCAAGGTCAGTGCAAACCAAAAGGCTGTGGGGTAGAGGAAGGACATCGTCGAGTTGACTTCATTGCCAAAGCATGGCCTTGCGGAGATCGGCCATCAGCCAGCTTTCCAGATCGGTATTGGTGGGTACGAGGTGAAATCCGATGCCATGACGTTGACAGAAGGATCTGATTTGTTCGAGATAACGCTGCAAGGTTGCCTTGTATGCCTTGAGCCGATGCCGGCCGAAGGTCACTTCCCGGGAAGTGCCATCTTCGCAATCCACCAGGCGTAGATCGCCCCGCAATGTAGGTTCCAATTCCTCAGGTGAAAGAACCATGAAGGCGTGCACTTCCATGCCCTTGCCACACCAAGCCTTGAGCCCTTTCTCGTAGCCGCTGGCATCCATGAAATCACTCAGAATGATCACGGTTCCCTGAGTTTTGCAGCGTTGGGCTTCCTGTTGAAGAACCTGATTGAGTGAAGACCCTTCCCCTATGGTAAGGTGTGAGAGATGCTCCAGAAGTGTGGGTATCGAGGACTTTCCCCTGAGCTGACCGAGAGCATGACGATGCAGTGCCGACTCCTGGTTTTCGGGGAAGACGTTCAAGAGCAAGCGGTCATAGCCTGAGAGGGCAACCACCCCCATGGCTGCAGCGATCTTCTGGGCTATCTTGAATTTGGAGGGTTCGCCAAAATCCATGGAGCGACTGCCATCCAAAAACAGGTGGAGAGGCAATTCACGCTCCTCCTCATAAGTCTTGAGAAACAAGCGATCGAGCCTTCCAAAGAGATTCCAATCTAAATACCTCAGGTCATCTCCCGGAACATAGTTGCGATGGTCGGCAAACTCCACCGATTGACCTCTGGCCTGGCTTTTACGCTCGCCCTTCTGCGAACTGCGCGCTCGCTTGCGGCAGAGAAACGACAGCTGCTCGAGTCGCCTCAATAGTGACGGTGAAATCAGGGATGATGTCTTCGGGTGGCTCACGACCTGATTTGCTCTTTGCAGGGTGCACCTTGCTCAGGACACAAATTCCAGCTCCTGGCGGTGGGGAATGAGTCCCATGTCAAAGGCCCTTCCCAGGAAACGCCGAATCGTTTCACGGCCTTTTTCACCGTAATCGAGTGTCCAGTCATTGACATACATGCCAACAAATCGGTCGGCAAGATCTCTACCCATGTCTCTGGCATATTGCAGTGCATGTTCCACGGCTTCGGGACGATGATCGAGACTGTATTGAATACTCTGCGTCAATAAATCAGAGATAAACTTTCGATCATCAGGGGTAAAGCGCTTGTGAATCACATTGCCTCCAAGTGGCAGGGGCAGCCCTTCGTTTTCGCTTCCCCACCAGACACCGAGGTCTTCGCACAATACAAGACCCTGGTCCTGAAACGTCAGTTGTCCCTCATGAATGATCAGCCCCACGTCAGCTTGGTCGCTTATGACTGCCTGGAATATTTGATCGAAAGGAACCACTCGATAGTTCAGCTCTGAAGCAGGTACTCCCAATCGGAGTTGTAATGCCAGAAAAGCACTGGTCATCTCTCCCGGGACGGCGATTTTGCAATGTAGCATGTCCTGAAGGGTCCATTTTTTTTTGGCGACAAGCATGGGGCCATAGCCATCTCCCATACTGGCTCCGCTGGGCAACAAAGCATACTGATCACTGACATAAGCATAGGCATGGATGCTGATGGCGCTGACATCCAACTCCCCTCTGGTGGCCCGCTCATTGAGCGTTTGGATATCCTGAAGGATATGTTGGAATTCAAGACCATGGCTTGGAATGAGATCTTTGGCCAATGCATAGAACATGAAGGCATCATCTGGGTCCGGGGAGTGTCCGAGAGTAATTGTTTTGGAATTCATGATAGGATGTCAAACTTGGGTTGCTCTTTTGAATAACGACGTTGCGGTCATGATCTTGGGTAGGTGCAATCCCCGCCCCCCTGTTTCCACTGCCAAGCAGGCGCATAAAAAATACGTAAAATCCATATAGCAATCTGACTTATGCCGGCTCAAGGGTCAAGAGACCCTTGGTCAGGATCCCATTCCGATCCCCCACAAGAAAGCTAAGGCGGAAATTATTGGGAGATTGTTCAGTTGCTCAAAAAGAGCCCAGCCCCTATACCGGTCGTATGGAATCCCTTGCAGATCAAGTTGCTCTGGTGGTGGGTGGGAGTTCAGGTATCGGATTGGGAGTGGGCAAGGCATTGGCCAATGAAGGGATGAGGGTAATGCTTGCCTCTCGAAATCCGGTTGCGCCCGCCGATTGGAATGCCGATCCTTCAACGACAGGAAAGATCCAGAGCCTGCGCTGTGATGCGACCGATCGAGACCAGGTTGCTGACATGGTTCAGCAGGTGCAACATCTTTGGGGAGAGGTCGATCTTCTCGTCTACAGTGCGGGAATGAACGTCCCAAAGAGAACCTTTGCTGACATGGCTCCGGAAAGTATGGCACAGGTGATGGATGTCAACGCACTAGGTGCTTACTATTGCATGGAAGCGGTTTTCCCGTCCATGCGTTCGCGAAAACGAGGGTTGATCATTAATGTAGTCTCCCTCGCTGGATTGCGGCCCCTGGGTTTGGCTGGACTACCTTACTGCGCTTCGAAGTATGCTCAGAGTGCTATTGGGCATATAGCCAATGCTGAGGTGCTCCCCGAGGGAGTGAGTGTGACCAATATTTACCCGGGTGAGACGGAGACACCCATTCTTGAAAAACGTCCCGTCCCTCCTTCTCCCGAACAGCGAGCCAGAATGCTGCAGCCTGAGGACATCGCGGCCATGGTGGTCACCGTAGCAAAATTACCTGCTCGAGCCACAGTTCCTGAAATAGTGATTACACCAAGGCACATGCCGTTGGTGTGACCGAACCGGTGATGGAACCCTTCTTCACGAAAGTAGCATGAATCGAAGACATTTTGTCCGCCAAGTAAGTGCCATGGGAACTTTCCTGGTGGGAGCGAGCGTTCCTCTCCAGGCCATGCAACGTCACCGCAAATTAGGACTCTCGATCGCATCCTATCGCCGAAGTGATCGTTTTTATTCGGATCAGTTTCCCGCTTGGAAGAACGCCCTGGATGTGTTGGACCATTGCGAGTCACTCGGGGCCGGATGTCTTCAAATAGGCGTGCGAGGCTGGACTCGGGATTTTGCCGGAAAGGTTAGAGAGAAACGTGAGTCCTTGGGTGTCGCATTGGAAGGTCAGATTGGCTTGCCGCGATCGGAGGATCAGTTGGCTGCTTTTGAGGCCTATGTGCAGCGCGCCAAGGAGGCAGGTGCGAGTGTTCTCCGAGCTGTTTGTTTGGGTGGAAGACGGTATGAGACTTTCAAATCGATCGCATCCTGGCAAGCGTTTCAAAAAGACTCCCTCCAGGCGCTGGAAAGAGCCGAACCCGTGATGCGCCGCCATCGCGTCCGGTTGGCTGTGGAAAACCACAAGGACTGGAGAACCGCCGAGCAACTGAACTGGCTTGAACATTTGAGCAGTGAATACGTGGGAGTTTGTTTTGATTTTGGGAACAATCTTTCATTGCTTGAGGATCCACACCAGCAGTTGGAGAGCCTGGCCCCTTATGTGATGACTACCCATCTCAAGGATATGGGGCTTGCTCCCTATGAGTCGGGGTTCCTTCTCAGTGAAGTGCCGCTTGGCCAGGGGATACTCAATCTGAATGCGCTCTGTGACCGGTGCCTCCAAAGCTCTCCCCATATACAGTTCAACCTGGAGATGATCACACGAGATCCACTCAAGGTACCTGTCTTGGAGTCTGATTTCTGGATCACGATGGAAGAGCTGCCGGCGAGGGACCTGGCCTGGGTCTGGAAAAAGGCCCAGCAAAAAGGTCAGGATGCGGCGGCTGCCTTGCCAAGTGTATCACAAAAAACGGATTCTGAACGTCTGGCCTACGAGGAGGCCAATGTGCGAGCCTGCTTTCAATACGCGAGGCAGTCGATGGGGTTTGACGAAGCTGGATGATATGAAAGAACAACACGCCGCCCTCCCTGGTATTGGGCAATTTCGCATGGATGGTCATTTGGCCATGATCACAGGAGGTTCCAAAGGTCTGGGATTCGCCATGGCAGATGGGCTGGCTTCCGCGGGAGCCAACGTGGTTCTTGTGAGTCGCCACGGCGATGAGGCCAAAGCTGCCGCAGCTCACATTGGCTCTGCGCGAGGCGTAAAAGCCATCGGCTATCAGGCCGATGTGACCCATGAAAAGGAGACTCAATCCATGGTGGATCATGTGGTCGAAGAGTTCGGGCGGGTGGATGTCTTGATCAATAGTGCTGGTATTAATATCAGAGGCCCTATTGATACGCTGAAGGCTGAAGAATTCAGAGAGGTCATGGAGATCAATGTGACCGGTACATGGATGGTTTCTCGCGCAGTCGTGCCGGTTATGAAAGAAGCGGGCTATGGTCGAATCATTCAGCTGGCCAGTGCTCTGGGGTTGGTTGGGGTTGCCAACCGAACCCCTTATGCCTCCAGTAAAGGAGCAGTGGTTCAGATGACACGATCCTTGGCCCTTGAGCTGGCTGACCAGGGAATCACCGTCAATGCCATTTGCCCTGGGCCTTTTCTAACGGAAATGAATGTGCCTATTGCTGATACTGAAGAAGGGAAACGCTTCATTGTGGGAGCCACGGCTCTGAAACGCTGGGGGCGTCTGGAAGAAATCCAAGGGGTTGCTATTTTTCTGGCCAGTCCCGGGGCCAGTTATGTCACTGGAAGCATGTTCTCTGTAGATGGTGGCTGGACAGCGCAGTGAATGGTTCAGCCATCGACCGGGACCATCGCGCTGCCAGATGCTTCATCCAGTGCTTTGAGAACGATGGATGGGGTCAGCAATTCAGGCAAAACGATGGGCTCTGCACCCTCCGAAGGCGGGTAGACCAAGACCAATGGCACCCCGATGCGACCATATTCCTTCAGCTTTTGGGTAATCCTCATATCCTGGAAAGTGTAGTCCCCCCTCATGGTAAGGCCGCCAATCGACTCCAGTTTTTCTTTGACTGAGGGAATTTCGATGCTGGTTTTTTTGTTCACCTGACAATTGGGGCACCACTTTGCGGTGAAGTCTACCAATACCACTTGCCCTTTTTGCTGGGCTTGAATCACCGCCGCTTCGGACCATGCCATCCACTGGATGCCGTTTTTGCCTGAGATGAGGGTGGCATCGGAAGGGGTGTTTCCGCCGTCTTTGAGGGCGGGCCGGCGCCAATTCAATTCATGTTCCAGGATCCACCCATAGGTGACGAGAATCCCCGCCAGAAGAGCACCCCATGCCCATCGCTTTCGACTCCCTGCCTTCTGAATGCATTCCCCATAAATCCATGCCAAAAGGGAGATGGAAACCAGACAGAGGCCCAGCCAGAGGTCTCCACCAGGCCCAAAGTGCAGTCGGGCGATCGAATAAAGCCAAACCACCGTGCCCAGCATGGGAAAACCCATGAAAACCTTGAAACGTGTCATCCATGCGCCCGGGCGGGGCAATATCTGAAGCCAGCCTGGATTCCAGCTCAAAGCGACGTAAGGCAATGCTAGACCGACTCCGATGGTGGTAAACATTAAAAGAATGCCTGATGGAGGCTGGGTGAAGGCAAATCCAAGTGCGGTGCCCAGGAAAGGAGCCGTGCAGGGGGTCGCCAGGATGGTCGCCAGGACACCGTTGGCAAAGGCGCCTCCCCGCCCATGGCCACCACCCAGTCGAGAGGCGGCTCCTGTCAGGGATCCACCTGTAATTTCGAAGACCCCAAAAAAATTAAGGGCAATCAAGGTCAGGAGGATCGTCATGAGTATGAGAAATTGCGGATTTTGAAACTGCATACCCCAATTGGCGGACTGACCTGTGGATTGGATGGCGATGACGATGGAAGCTAGAGCCCAGAAGGAGACCACTACTCCTAACCCGTAAAGCAGACCCATTTGAAATACCTTTTTGCGATCTTCAGCTCCCTGCTCTACAAAGCCCAAAATCTTGAGGGAAATCACTGGCAATACACAGGGCATGAGGTTGAGGATCATGCCACCTAAAAGCGCAAAGCCCAACATGAGCAGCATCGATGGCCTTTGAGGTGTTTTGTTTGAAGGGAGTGTTGTTGCCTGCATCGAATCCGTCGTTTTTTCAGTTTGAGGAAAACTATCTCCCAGAACGATGGTCGTTTCCCTGATCCATGGCTTTTCATCCATATCAATCAGGAGAGCGACCCCTGAGATTTGGGTGGGCCAGGAGTCTTCCCAGTTGAGAACATTTTTCTCCAGCCGAATGGCTTCGTTACGATTCGGCAGGAGGGTGGAGGCGCCACCCAATTCAAAGGAGTCATTCTCATGGGGGTAAAAGTCTAGCCAACGAAAGCCACTCTGAGGATCTAGCTCCAGAGTAAGAATGCGTTCATCTTCGGCCAGCGTTTTGGACCAATACGCTCGGAGGGGTAGCGCGTTATCGATCTCTGGAACCAGATCTGCCGACCTTTGGATCATGGGGGCCTCATCGGAAGCTTTCTCCTCCAAAGAAACCTCCATAGTGCCCAGAACTTTGGCTTGGCGAGGAACACAGGTTTCCTGACATTCCAGCCAGTTCACTTGGCATTGTAGGTTGACCTGCCCGGGCTTGAGAGAAGCATCGAATTGCAGAGGAACCAGAAGAAGAACTTCTTCATGATAACTGTAAGAAGTCAGTCCTGAAGCCACCTCTTTTTCGGGCAAAGGCCATTGGATAGAACCCGTCTCTACTCCCGGGGGCAGATCCCATGCGAGAGAGGGGGGTTGCGCGGCATCTCCGCCATTGCGCCAATAGGTATGCCACCCTTCTTTGAGCTCAAAAACAATGGCCGCAGTCGCCGTGCCACCGGGTGCAACAGCCGTTTTGGTGGTCCAGAGTGAGACCTTGGTTTCAGCCGACCACAGACTGGTTGGCAAGCCCATAAACACCGCCATCGCCAATTGGCATATGCTAACTGGAAGTTTCCTGTTAAAGCCACGGAGCATTGTTGGGTGATGCGTCATGCGTGATCCAGACATCTGTCTTTGGCTCGGAGGAGCCTCCTTTAAAATTAGAGGATGAGCAACGAAAAGCAACCACCGATCCGTATTCATGCCAAGCGGAAGGAGTTGCTTCTCCCGGACTTATGGCTGTCCCGGCGTGGAATGGCCCGTGAGGCGGGGACTATGATCCCAAATGCTGGAGGAAGGAAATGAGAGGTTTATCCAGCAATAGGCAGCTTTCGACCCTAGCGGCTCAGGGGGTTGAGCTGGAGTTTGGTATCCACAATCTTGGTGATGGAAGTGTGACAGGTAGAACAGCGTCCTTTGAGAATTCTACGATCTTTTTGAATGATCTTTTCTTCCTGACGAATCATGCCGCGTCGGGTGCGACACTCAGGGCAATAAACTTCATGCATAATGCAACTTGCATGAGATGGTGCGATCTCTATGACCCAGAAAATCGGGATGGAAATTTTCCTGTTCTCTTTTCTTCCAAGCCGTTGGTACTGTCCGGCTCGGGATGCCGAACATCTGGCATCCACTCCGTTTAAGACAGTGCCTGCAAACCGCAGTTTCAGACAAGTTGCGGCGTATTAAATCAGGCTATTGAGAGAGGTCAACATTGTTTTCCACTTATCGGTAGGTGTTGGCCAGTTGATCAATGCGAGGACGAAGGGGGGAATCTGGGCCGTTGCGCTTGTCGATTTCGGCAAAGGTCTTGCGCGCTTGAGCAGGGTCCTTCCTGCCCACCTTTTTCACATATTCCAGTTCAATTTCGGATAATTTAGGATCCTTGAGGTAGGGGCGGTATTGCTGAATCCATGCCTTGAGCGCGGCAGCATCTTTTTTTAAAACCAAATCCAGTGCAGGTTGTAAACTGGCTGGCATTCCGGGCAAGTCTTCCGGTATGGCCTCCTCAACCGTTTCCGGGGTCAATTCAGCACTGTAATAGGCCTCACCTCCGGTATCCTTGGTGAGTTGACGATCTGCTTCTTTGATGAAGACGATCATCCGCGTCCCAACGGTTCCAACGATCAAAAATATCCCAACCGCAGCAACTTTAGCATTCATTTAACGTTCCTTAACTCGTTTGACTTTTGCCCCGAGGCTTCTGAGCTTTTGGTCCATGCCCTCATAGCCTCGATCCAGATGATAGATGCGATTGACTTGGGTGCGTCCTGGGCACATCAAGCCAGCAATCACAAGCGCAGCCGATGCCCGAAGGTCACTGGCCATCACCTCAGCTCCACTTAGCGGAAGCCCTCCGCGAATAATCGCGCTGGGACCTTCGATAGCAATATCCGCACCCAACCGAGCCAATTCGTTCGCGTGCATGAAGCGAGACTCAAAGATACGTTCTGTGATGATGCTCAGCCCTGCCGCCTTGAGCATCAAAGCCATGAGTTGAGCTTGTGCATCGGTGGGAAAGCCTGTGTAGGGTTGAGTGCTCACGTCGACGGCGCTGATTTCTCCCCCCGGTAAAATTTTGAGTGATGTGCCACGCGCCTCCATTCGGACGCCCGCTTCCTTCAGTTTGTCCAGGACAGCGGCAAGGTGATCGCATCTCATGTGATGCAGGGTGACTTCCCCATTGGTGGCAGCCGCAGCCATGGCGTAGGTAGCGGCCTCGATGCGATCAGGGATCACTTCGTGCTCTGCCCCATGCAGTCGATCAACACCCGTGATGACCATTCTGGGGGAGCCAGCACCCTCTATTTTGGCCCCCATGGCGATTAGGAAGTGGGCTAAATCTGTAATTTCAGGTTCGCACGCGGCACTTTCGATGACCGTCACTCCTTCGGCAAGTGTGGCAGCCATCATGATGTTGGCAGTCCCAAGAACGGTTGGGCCAACTCTTCCCCCGAGAAAAACCTCGGCACCTTGCAGGCGTCCCGCCTTGGCATGAACGTAGCCCTCTTGAATGTGAATCTCTGCAGCCAATGCCTTGAGGCCCTTGAGGTGCAAGTCAATAGGGCGCGTGCCGATGACGCAGCCACCAGGCATCGATACGCTGGCCTTTCCGCTGCGAGCCAGCAATGGCCC
>Ga0181582_10000818_pt1 | contig 23164 bp, 18 predicted proteins | sample 071ome_32_FD_132438 | JGI IMG/M metagenome (GOLD analysis project Ga0181582, IMG submission 132438) | Coastal salt marsh microbial communities from the Groves Creek Marsh, Skidaway Island, Georgia - 071405AT metaG (megahit assembly) | ecosystem: Environmental > Aquatic > Marine > Intertidal...
CGGCGCCGTCGCGAGCCGCGTTCCGAACTTGAACGTCCGCTGCTGCCCCGACGGCGACTCGAGCGTCATCACATGCATCGCGGACGTCGTGCTCGACTGCCCGAGCTTGGCCCCGAGCAGCTTGAGCCACGACAGGGACGCCACCAGAGACTCCGAGTCGGCCTTGACCACCACCCCCGAGAAAACTTCGTATTCGTACTTTGAATACGAATCCGACACCATCTTGGATCCTTCGTGCGGCTGCATCAGCGCAAGCGGACGCCCGCTCCCGTCCGCGCACTCCACCACATACCCAAACTGCAGATCCTCTGCGTTTTGCACCGCTAGGCTCGCCCCCCGCGACCTCAGTATCTTCAGCACGTCCAGTGCCCCCTTGGTATCCAGGTTCCGACACAGAAGCTTCACGAGATTGGCCGACAGCGAAACCGACGCCCTGGGCCACTCCACCGCCGCAAGCGCCTCGTCCGACGACGAGAAGCTCCCGCCACCCCGGTTCAGCGTCGACGCATAGATGGACGACACGAGCTCGTAGTTCCCGGCCGCCAACGCCGCCGCAAATATATCCATACACTGATCCGGCGTCACGCTGACCGCGTTCATCCCATTGGAGCTCGCAAAGTACTCGGCAATAACCTGCTTAGCGTCCACCGACCGCTTCTCGTTGACCACTTGCCGCAGCACCTCGCCCGGGATGGACACGGCACGCTCGTCCGCCCGATTTGCGTCTGCTGTTCCCGTCTTTGCTGTTCCCGTCCCTTGCGTTCCCGTCTCTGCCGTTCCTGCGTCTGTCCCTCGCGCGCTCGTCTCGCTGTCGCGCACCCGAACAGGCCGCTTGCTCGCAGTCTCCGTTCTCCGAACACGTATCCCCCGACAACTTGCTGGCGTCACGACGACCGCTGCTCTCCTACAATCCACCGTCGCTCTGTCCCTGCGAAGGGTGGCCGTCCCGAGTCCTGTGACGAGGACTCCGGCCATCCTCGACGTCTGCAGAGGCCCGAAAAGACGCAGAGTGGTGAACGAGAATTCGAACTCAAACCGCGATTCGCAGCGCCCGTGCGATTCGTGCCTCCTCGTCGCGGTACCGGGCGTCGCCACCGACGGGCACTGTCGTGTACAGAGCACTCAAGACGAGCTCGTTGTGTGTCTGCGTCTGCGACGAACCACTTGCTCTTTAAATCTCGGGTTGTTCTGTTCTAGAACGATTTCAACGCCGAATCGCGTCGATTCACGCCGATCGCGCGTTCTATCCATATGAGTCTGTCCGAATCTGCGTCGGTCGAGGCCGAGTCGGCCGAGCTGGACGCCTTCCTGGCGAGCTTTGCCGACCTGACGGATGACGGTCGGGATCACTCGGCACTGGAGCAGCGACTGGAGCGCTTCCTCGCCGGGGCCAGGGCGGAGACGTCGGGGCGGCGAGTGGTCATGATCACGTCGGGCGGGACGACGGTGCCGCTGGAGAAGAACTGCGTTCGGAGCATCGATAACTTCAGCTCGGGGACGAGGGGCGCGTGGTCGTGCGAAGAGTTTCTCGAGAGGCACGAGGGCTACGACGTGCTGTTCCTGACCCGCGGGGGGTCGGCGCAGCCGTTCGTGTCGGAATTTCAGGAGGTGTTGTTCTCCGAGGAGCGGGAGGATCCGACGTACCTGCACGGGTGCGTGGACAAGGTGATGCGGTACTGTCACGGGCCGCGGTTTCTTCGGGTTGAGTTCACGACGGTCTTTGAATACTTGCACCTGATGAGATTGGTGAGCAAGCACTTGCGTCCGCTTGGAAGCAGGGTCATGGTGTATCTTGCGGCGGCGGTGAGCGATTTCTATGTGCCAGCGGACAGGCTCCCGACGAACAAGATCCAGTCACGAGACTGGGTGACGGGCGACCTGGCGCTGGAGAAGACGCCAAAGGCGCTGGGGGTTATGCGTCATCGCTGGTTGCCGGAGGCGATGATGGTGAGCTTCAAGCTGGAGACGGACGAGAGCATCCTGATTGACAAGGCGAGGGCAGCGGCGAGGCTGTACGATGTCGACGTGGTGGTGGCCAACCTCTTGCATACGAGGAAGGACGTGGTTCAGTTGGTGGTCAGGGGACAGGATGCGCCGATCGTGTTGGAGCGGGCGGGCGATCGTCGGCTGGAGGGGAAGCTGGTCGCGACCTTGGTGGATCGCCACGAGCGATGAGTGGTCAACGAGGGAGTTGTCCTGACTGACGTGCCGTGAAAACAACAAATACAGTAGATAGATAGCATTTGGCAGTCGGGCAGTCGAAACGCGTGGTTGTATCAGAGTCACGCGTACGCCAAAGCCGGGCTGAGAGACGCGCGAGGACGAAACGCGTCTCGAAACTTCGGTGAATTCAGTTCGGTTCGTGGGAGGGTTGTCCGCGCGTCGGATGCCGTTCAGTCTTTTGGAATCTCACGTATAGTAAACAGAAGAACTGGTGCGGGGCGGAGAGCGTCCGCCGAGGCTGTGGGACGAGAGACCGGAACGAACACACGAACAAATCAGCGGGATGGACTCGACGTCGGAATACGGCTGTTTGAAGCTGCCCGACCTCAAGGAGAAGCTCCGCAGGCGTGGCCTGATAGTTTCTGGGAACAAAGGGGACCTCGTCGCCCGCCTGGAGGCGTACGACGCGGCGTTGTTGGCTGCAAGGCAGTCGACCGAGGATGAAGGCGCCGGTGTCGGCGTGGCTGCTGGGTCCTCGCAGTCGCTGTCGCGGAAGCGCAAGGAAGACGAGCGCGATGGTGGACCTGTCGAGAGGAGCGCCGTGGATGGTGGTGCCGTGGACGGGGCGGACGGGGATGACGACGACGCGCCCGCCGACCAGGACGGGTCGGCGCCAGACGACGCCAAGCACGTGGCCGAGGAGTATCGTCCGCCCAGCATCGGCGAGCAAGTCATCTTCAACAAGCTGCTCAGGGACCAGTCGCTTTCGCATTTCAATCCGCGAAAGCTGTCCGACGTCCAGCACGTCATCGAGATGCGGTGCTACGGCGGCTTGCTGTCCGACATCGACCTGAAGGAGTGCTGGTTCCAGAGGCTGCACGGGTTTGAGGAGAAGGACTTTGTGCTCACAAACTGGCGACAGCTGACGCTGGGAGAGATCAAGCAGCGAGTGATTGACGTGGCTCATACGCACCTGCAGCCGAACCCGGCTGCCAGAAAGAGGCTCGACGCGATGCGCTCGAAGAAGGCAATCATGCGGGAGTACGGCATGTTGGCCATCGTCCCCTGGCAGGTTTACCGCCAGACGCGCCTGGGACTGGAGGTCTTGCAGCACATCCGCAGCGAGTCTGGCCGCCAGCTGTTGAGGCAGACCACCCCGTTCCTCGAGGGCCGGCGCAGGGCCGAGATTTACCTCGGCTACGCGTGCATCTCGGCCCTGGACGAGGAGGTGATCGTGCAGCTCATCGACGAGTTTGGCGCCAACGACCTCGCCCGGGCGTGCCGCTTCGCGGCAATGTCGGACCACAAGGAGGTGATCGACTTTCTTGTCGAGCGCTATGACGCAGACGTGCATGCTGGATGCCTTCACAACGCCGCGAGCCACGGCTACGTCGGCTTGATCCAGCATTTGGTGGACATGTACAAAGTCGACCCGTGTGCGCGCCACTACAAGGACGGTGGCAGCGCTTTGCATTACGCAGCCGATCGGGGAAACGTCGAAGCCATCAAGTACCTGGTCGAGAAGCACCACGTGGACGTGAACATCCGCGATAACTACGGGGAGACGGCGTTGATCGTCGCTCGGAGGTACCGCTTCACGGAATGCACGTGTTTGAGCCGTTTGCCTTGCTCGTTCGCTCGTTCGCTCACTCGTTTGCTGTTCGTTCGCCAGGCGCGACGCTGCTCCGCACCTACATGGGCGTGAGCGAGGAGGATGACGAGCCCCTCGACCAGGGCATTCCCTTCCCCTTCCCGCTTCCGTTCGGAAACTTGAATCCGGAGGTGCTGTTCGGTGCGGGAGGGCCCGTCGCCCTGCCGTTCCCTCCCGAGATACTGAACACTGTGCTCGGCGGCGGTCCGCCGCTGGAACTCGGCAACGGGTTGCAGCTGGAGGAGGACCCTGCCGCCCCTGGCGGGGTCGTGCTCCAGTGCTCGATCATGTGAGAGATGCGTGTGATTTGTACACTATAAATGTTTGCAAGCGAACTTCCACGATTTGGTCGTCTGCGAATCACTGAAAATCATCATGTGCATCAAAACGATTCCTACTGGTGCTTTGGACGGTCCGCGCGACCAGAGCAATTTTGATATCATTGAAGCGTCTTACTCGGTTCGAGCATCCACGCCGTCCACGAAGGGTACCAAGGTACGATATTGATCATAAGACAACTCTGGATGCAGCAAGCTGCTGCATGCAGGGCCGGGACCGATCAGATCTGGACCGGATTTTTTCAACCGAATTCGGTTCAAAATTCGACTTGAATTTCACTCGCGTCACACCCGGCGCTCAATTCAGGCGGTCAAGACACCAGAAAGTGTTGTTCTTTCGCGCATTGACGATGCGGCCAGGATGGCGAAAACCCTGCAGATTTTCGCCGCCGGGCACCAGGTTCTGGAGAGGTCCGGCCTGGGTATTCTTTTCCCGAACGCACTGTCGCACTACAAGAACGAGCACTCGATCCTCAACCCGACATCCGGGTCGAACAAGGCCAAGAGGCTCGTTCAGAACTGCTTCTGGATCCCGTTGCCTGTTCAGCAGAAAAGGAAGAGGTCGTCGACGTCGGCATCGACGTCGGCGTCCAGCCTGGCGACGACGACGCCGGTGCACGTGGAGCGCCCCAAGAGGCAGAGGCGGCCATCACTCAAAGCTCGCGGAGAGAACGCCCAGCCGCACTCCCGTGAGAACACAAACACGAAGAACAACAACAAGCGCAAGCGGAGCTCGGCCGCCGATGCCACCGCGCAGTCCACCAGGATGCCTGCGAAGGCAAAGAGGGCAAAGCCCGCGGCAACGGAGGAGGAGAAGGTCGTCGTCGTGGAGGAGGCCAACGAGAAGAGGACGGGCAACAAGAAGGTCGTCGCTGCAAAGACGACGAAGACCCGCGGCAAGAAGGCCGTCGTGCACGTGAAGAAGACCGCCACCACCAAGAAGGTCACGCGTGCCAAGAATGCCAAGAATGCCAAGAATGCGAACGTCTCCAGGGCCTCCCAGGCCTCGACGGGCGCCAAGGGCGCCAAGAGCACCAAGAGCGCCGCCACGAGCGTCGTCAAGACAACCACCCGCAGGGCGGCACCCGAGGGGGTGACCAGGAGCCAGAAGAAGAACAAGCGCCCCGTGCGGGCCTGAGAGATTGCCAGGCAACGAAATGAACATCCAGCGCGGCGATCCGACGAACGATACATGCGAGGATCACCAATTGATTGAAACAATTTTGTTTGAAACATAACATACCATCACGTCATCAGTACATCATCTTCGTGAAGGCGGCCTTGACATCGGTATAGACGTCGTCGACGTCGCGATCCGCCGAGATCTTGGCCACCTTGCCGAGCTTCTCGTACCAGGCGACCACCGGCATGCTCTCGTCTTTGAACACCTTGAACCTCTTCTTGATCGTCTCGATGTTATCGTCCGTCCGCCCTTGGTTCCGTCCCATCAGCCTAAAGAATCCAGAACGAGCAGCGAGTGAGTGAGCGGCTTAAAGACCGACTGACGAGGACAGCAGCATCGAGCGTCGATCACGCCACGCCCCACGTACCGTGCAGTCATCACGTCCTCGGAACAATCAAAGAACAAAACCATCTTCGGCATCATCCCGGTCTGGCTCTCGAACCTCTGGCGGTTCTCGTCGTTCCGGGGGAAGCCGTCGATTAGGAAGACCGACTGCCAGAGCGAGCGAGAACGTGAGAGCGCGAGAGCGCTAGAGCGTGAGAGCGCGAACTTTTGAGACAGCGCAAGAGACACGCTTGTCACCGACGACGCACCTTGCCGCTCTCTTTCATGGCCTTCTGGAGCAGCCCGACGGTGATCTCGCTCGGCACAATCTGCCCGTTCTTGATCATCTCGGCCACCATATTGCCATCTGCAGTCCCCGACTTGATATGCGCCCGAAGGAGGTCGCCTGCAGACAGATGCTGGACCCCAAACTCGTCCACGAGCTTGGCGGACCTGGTGCCACAGTGCGAGCGGCGACAGTGAGGGCGACGAGCGAGCGGGCCGGCGAGAGGGCGACACAGCGAGAGAGCGAGGTTGGGTCTGCCCGATCGTCACGTACTGCGTCCCTTTCCCGCTCCCAGGTCCTCCGAGAACGAAACAGACGCTGTAAGGCTGTCCGCCGTCTGACTTCGAACTGAAACAGTTGCCCATAATGTCGTCGCGATCTGGGCCAACCGAGGAGGTAGATACTACGTTAAGCAGGCACGAGTCGAAGAAGCAAGCGTGGTTAATCGAATGAAATCGGGCGGAACTCCTGAATAACGCCTGCATTCAAACTGGAAGAGTTTTTTTAGAGAGTTGGCCGCAGATGCTGCGGTGTCTGACAGACGATCGTTTTGTATGGATCGCATCATCCGCCAAGTCTGGAGCTCTACAAGAAGTCGTGGGTATCTGTCTAGACGCGCTGGGGAAGCCCTTCTTCCCTCGATCGCCATGGGGTCCCGTGAACGTGAACCGAGCAACAAGCGCCGACGAAGTCTCGCCACGAACACGGACGAGGGAGAAGCGAGCGAGGGAAACTCGGCCCCGTTCGTCATCGACAACCTGTACGAGAACACGTCGACGCTCCACCCGGCGGTGCTCCACGCTCGGTACAAGCGCTTTCTGGGCGACGTCACGCTCGGCTCGGACACCCCGTCCACCGGCTCGAAAGACGATTCCGTCACGACCGTGCACGTGCCCAACACTGGTCCGATGACGGGCCTGCTGGACGATCTTCCCGTTCCCGTCTGCCTGTCCAAGTCGAGCAACAAGAACAGGAAGTATGCCCACACGCTCGAATGGATGAAGGTGGACGGGACGTGGGTGGGCGTGCACAGCGCGAAGGCAAACGCGATGGTGGCCGCCCTGCTGGATTCTCGGCGTCTGGACGCGCATTTGCCCAAGTATACGCGGTATAATCGGGAAGTGAAGCTCGGCGGGTCGTCGCGGATTGATTTCGAGCTGATAGACGAAGAGAAGGGAGGGAGGGTGTTGGCGGAAGTGAAGAGCGTCACGATGAGGGAGGCGGAGGGGTCGGTGGCCGTGTTTCCGGACACGAAGAGCGAGCGGGCACAAAAGCACTGTCGGGAGCTGGTGGAATGGAAGGAGAAGCGGGACGACGTGGACTGCGCGATGATGATCTACGTCGTGCAGCGTGGCGACTGCGCTGCCTTCCTGCCGTGCAAAGATCGGGATCCCGTGTACTACGAGCTGGTCAAGGACGCCGTGCAGAGTGACAAGCTGCGAGTTCTCGTGCTGCAGGTCGACTTGGACGAGGCGGAGGGAGACGAGGACGGGCCTCGGGTCGTCTACCGGGGCGTGTTGCCGATGTTGGAGTTCGAGTGAGCGACGAGTTCAAAACCGCAGAAACCATGGGTCTGATCTGATCTCGAAGGACTTTCTGACGACCACGTTCCTCCATCCCATAATTAACATGGTGACGGGCGCAGGAGCTGCGCAGGCACGTGACGGAGGAGAACGAGCGGCAGCCAAAATTTCGGATCGGTCAAATCACGGAAACAAATCAGCCAACATTTCGCCCCCAAAGGACAGGAAGCGGGGCCGTGAGAGCGACCAGGGGATGAAAGGGGGCACTGAACATACACACGCCCCTGCGCAGCTGGAAAACAAGCGAGTCGCTGCCCTCAAGGGGAAGAACACGGGCAAGCGGAATCGGGGCCAGGTGCAGAGCTACCGCGAGCCGTCGTCGAGCCTCGATACGGGGCTTGCGGGAGCCGCGGGCGTGAACGCCTCGAGCCAAGGGTCCCTCGGGTCGGTCGTGCAGGGCGAGAAATGGATCGGTCCGCCGGTGGACGGGGAGCGGGCAAGGGTGATTTACGGCCCGGTCAAGGGCCCAGTACGGTTCCACACGTGCTGGTTGCCCAGCAATCTGACCGTGTCACAGAAGGAGTACGTGGATGTCGCCAAGGAAGAGGTGAAGGAAGAGGTGAAGAAGGAGGAGGTGGAGGAGGACTGGAAGAGCGTCGAGCAATCAGCCGGGGGGACGACGATCGACCTCGAGGACAAAGGTTTGTCTGAATCTGAGATGATGCGGGTGGACAGTGGGCGGGTTGATGGTGGGGGTGCGGCCGAGGGGGGCAGGGACCAGGGAGAGCGAGAAGTATTCGTGGAAGCGGCGAGCAGACCCCCCTCGGGCGCCGAGCCGTCCCATGCCGTGGCGCCGCTGGCGGGCTCGCCCCTCGTCGACGCTACGCCTAACGAGAACCGGGTCGACGACGAGACACCGATCGTCGTCGAGTCGTATGCCGGCTACCGTTCTGTGATTGCCACGCACGGGTGCCACCGGGGGGCGTATGTGTACGAGGTCCAGGTGGCGTGCGACGTGGCGGAGAATAACTTCTTCGGGATTCGGCTGGGGTGGTCGACCAAGTCGCATGAACTCGACCGGATCCTGCACCAGCCAGTCGCGGCGATTCACGGGGACGGGTATGGGTTCAACGTGGTCAACACGAAGCACGCCGTTGGAAGCGTGTTTTACTCGTTGGGCAAGGGGAAGAAGGGGAGTCTGCCGGTGCCCAACAGGGACGTGAACATGGTCAAAAAGGGGGATGTCTTCGCTGTCGTTATTCATATGGGCGATCAGGGGAGGGATTTTGAGATCAAGGAGGAAAACATCGTGCAGTTCCGCGGGAACCTGCGCGACTACATCATGACGGATGGGCCGGACTGGCTGGCGGGCCGGCGGGAACAGAAGGGGTCGTACATGGAGCTGTTTTGGAACGGAAAGAGCCAGGGTCGTGTATTCGTCGACGGGTTGCTGGAGTCGACGTACTACCCGATGGTGTCGTTGTTCACGAGCCTGGACGACGCGCCGCTCGGGGAGAAGGACCCGGCGCAACGGGCGCGGGTGGAGGTGCGCTTCAACGCCAAGACGTTTGCCTACGAGTATCCCCAGGGTATACGGACCCTCGAGGACAAGGTCGTTTGATGATGATGACGTGGATGCCAACGAGATCGGCTCTGACGAGAGCCAGCCGCTATTTCTGAACTAAAGACTTTCTGTCTGTGACGTTCTAGCCTAGCCTGTGTGTCAGCATGTGTGTCAGATGATGGTGGACGGCGAGGCGGAGGAGCGGCTGCAGCAGGAAGCTGGGGAGGAAGAGAGCCCTCCGAGTACATGGCAACTGCAACAACTCCTCGAGAGGCTCGACGTTGGCGGTGATGATGGCGACGACGCAGACGACGCAGACGACGCAGACGACGCAGACGACGCAGACGACGCAGACGACGCAGACGACGCAGACGACGCAGGCGATCAAGACGCAGACGACGACGAGAACACCCCTCTCCCCTCGGCTCTCAGACAAGCGTTTGCCCGCGCCGACGTCGAGACGGCGTTCGAGTCCGTCTCGGCGTTCCTCGAGACGTCCGTTCACGTGAAGCATCGGGTCGTCGTCGTGGACCCGTCTGTGTCGTCTGCCATCGAACTCCTCGTTGACAAGGTGGATTCCGTGGGGCCGAACGAAGCCTGGGGCCGGATCCTCGGGCTCGACGTGCGGCTCGTTCTTTCGTTCCTCGAAGCGACCGCCGGGCTCGACGAGGGCCACGCGTTCTACCGCGACAATCTGCTCCCAGTGCTCGTTCGGCGGGCGTTGGACCTTGCTCCCGAGCGACGGGGGGCCGTCCTGGACCGGCTGTGCGCGCGTGGGTACTCGCCCCAGGTGGTCCGCAGTCTCCTCGACCTGCACAAGGCGGCGCCGAGCGCGTCGCTGCCGGGCGTCCTCGAGCACTTCCCGGCCACAGCCCAGGGTACGCGTCCGTTTGTGACCGAGCTTCTCTATCAGGCGGCGGTGCTGGATCCGCCCGGGGCACGGGTGAAGGCATTCGCCGCGTTGCTGCCGGCGCCCGTCCTCGATGCCAGCCTGCAGGCCCGCGTGCAGCTGGACGCGCTTCTCACGAACGCTCGGCTCGGGGGCCGGTCCGTCGAGCTGCTCGTTGACTACTACCGTGAGGGCGATGGCGGAGGCAGCGACGCCCTCTTGGCGGCGGTCGAAAAGGCGGTATGCGTCTGGGGTGGCCCCATGGCGACAAACATCTTGTCGTCGTATCAGCAGAAGATCCTCGCCAATTTTGTGGTGCGGAGCTTTGGCGTGCTGACCCGGCAGGATCTCGAGCGGCGCGGGGGGCTGGTGCCCAAGGTGCTAAAGGGGATCGGTCTCTACCTTGAGAGCCCGTTGCCGAGCGTGCGGAAGGTCGGTATGTGCGTCGGGAACGCCCTCAGCGCCGTTCTGGACGAGCGTGGGAGTGAAGGGAAGGCAGTGATCTTCCCGGAAGACGACCTGGCCGACGCCATCCGGCTCGACGACCGGGACGACGACCTGGAGACGAAACGCGATGACGCGCGGGACTATGGGTGGAGGAGCAGAACGGCCCGGCTGCGTGTCGTCGTTGACAGACGGCGGAACTGGCGCGACCGGGAGCCAGACTCGGATGACGAGACGTCGTCGGACGACGCGTCGATCGACAGCGAGTTTGGCCGCCGGGACGACCTGGAGGAGCTCGATCAGGGCGGTCAAGAGCAAAACTACAGCGTGCATCAGATCGTCAAAATGCTGGGAGGCGGCGAGGAGAACTGGAAGGAGCACCTCGAGGCGCTCGAAGTGGCGGAAGAGCTTGTCAGGGCCTCGCCAGACGAGCTGCGTCTCTACGTCGAGCCCTTGGCCAAAGGATTGATGTTCACGCGGCTACCAGCATGGTCTCAGGACGAAGATCGCGGCGGCTTGCACGAGGAACGGCGGATGGACAGCATGCTCGCGCTGGTGACGGAGCTACCAGAGGCGGCGGGAAGCGCGATGGTCGACGCGTTCGTTTTGGACTCGACCGACGACGTGATGAGCTGACATGCTCTGAAGCGCAGACACGCAGGCACGCTCTCATTCGCACTCTGACTCGCACTGTGTGCTTCGCTCGTTCGTTCGCCAGGTTCTACTCGAGCGGTTCCAACATCGAGCACCGAACCAAGGCGTTGCAGATCCTGTCTGCTGCTGCGAAAGAGCTCAAGTCGGACGAGAAGGGCTGCATCCTTGGCTGGAGCGCCAAGCTGCTCGGCTCGGTCGACCGAGCCAGCCACGGGATCGACCTCCTGGGTCGGGACTCGTACCTGCTCGGCTGCCTCCTGTGCACGATGGGCAACTTTATGGAATCGTGCGCCGGCACGATGGATGCGCTGTACCTGGGTACTGCCGTGATCAAGCTGGTGCTGAGCGACAGCGTGGTCGCGAACATGAAGCGCGAGGCGTTCGTCCTGCGGAGCGGACTCGCCGCGGCCGCGAGGGCCATCTCGTCCGTTCCCGCGGCGTCGATCGCGACCAGCGTCGCGAACGACATGTTGCCCGGGGGGAGGCACGAACGGGTTGCGACGTTGTCGTCGTTGTCCTCGTCGTCCCCGGCGGCGGCGGCCCTCCAGGTGTCGAACGAGTTTGTGTCACTCCTCTTCAAGGCCAAGACGATGTTCGAGGGCATGGCCAAGGACGACAGGGCGGACAAGACGATCAAGGCGCTGTCGCAAGGCGGTCTGAACTACATCCAGCTCCTGATCATCGACGCCCTCGAAGAGCACGCGCGAAGCGACCAGCTCGAAGAAGCCCTTCTGCAGCGCACCGAGGTCATCGTCGCCCTCGACCCGGACGCCGGCGACGCCGCCGCCGGCACGCCTGGTCCTTCGAGGATCCGCATTCCGTCCCAAACCAACACGATATTACTGTAATGAATCATTGACTTGCAAGTCAAGAACGCAACAGCCGGCCGAGGCGGTGGAGCAGCTCGGCGACGGCGGCAGGCTCCACCCACGCAAAACCTGGAGAACGAATGAGCGCGACGCGTTGCGAGAGTGAGCGTCGAGTCTGGGCGTGCGAAGCGCGGGCACACGGCCGTCGAGGACAACACGCACAGATCCGGAACCATCCAGGCTGCTTTGCCTTGCATGCCGTGCCCGGCGTCAAAATCACCTTGAGGTCGAGCATCGATCGCCACAGTCGGTCCTCGCCCTCGATGCTCTGCTCGTCCATCCACGGACGCAGATCAGCGAACAGAAACAGTCCTGCGACGGCTTCCACGTACTCGACCCCCAGCCGCGCCAGCCCGTCGCTCAGCGCGACGTACGACTCCCGCAGCATCGCCCGGTTGTCGGCGACGAACGCGGCCGTGAAGGCTTCGTCGTTCAGAATGCCCGCGACCAGATGCTGCTGGTAGTTGGACACGGACGCCATCGGCGCCAGGCTGCTCAGCGCCTCGTGCAGCGGCGCATTGTCCGAATAGAGACAGCCGATACGCAGGCCCGACGCACACCAATCCTTGCTCAGGCCGTAAAGAAGGTGGAAGAACGACGCGGCCGCCTCCGCCGATACCTCGCCCCGACCGACGAGATCCTCGTAGAGCACGCTCATCGCCGACCGGAACGTCACCCCGTCAGCGTGCACGGACAGTGCGTAGATCTCGTCCGCGATGTAATGAACCTTGTTATCCAACGACCATCGCAGCATGGACCTGATGGTGTCGTCAGAATACAGGGTGCCTCGGGGATTGCAGGGATTGGTGATCAACAGCCCGCGAACGACCACGCCTCGCGCACGCGCGGCCTCGACCGCCCCATCGAGTTGCCCCTCGATGTCTCCCCGATCCTCGTCGAGCTCAAAATCGACGATCCGGAGGTGCGCTCGGGCCCCCAGGTCGTTGTCGAAAGCCGCATACGTCGGCGTCGGCAGCAGCACGCCCTCGCCTTCATCGGCCAGCAGAAAGGCCAGCGCGTCGATGCACGCGGTGCAACCGGATAAGACTGCCATGTTGTCCGACTTGAAACGAACGCTCGGCGAGTCGACAAACGTGCGCTTGAGCAGGTTGCAGAGGGCTCGTTTCAGCGCGGGCGACCCCGTCATCGACCCGTAGTTCATGACGGCGACGTCAGGCAACGGCACCTCGGCCATACGCTGCAGAAATCGCTGCTGGAGCCTCTCGCACTTGTTCTCCGCGACCACCGTGGCGATGAAGCCAGTCGGGTTTTTGTCGGCGGCGTAGAGGTCGGGCAGCGCCGCGATGAAGGCGCCGATGTAGCTCAACGGTCCTGATCGTAAAGGCCCGGCCCGCTTGGCAATGATGCCATCCGTATCAGGAGAGTCCATCGCCGCGAGCGTGTGAGGCAGAAACGCGAGATATTGTCAGTCAATTGACTGATTGTCAACATCGGCCGTTCATTTGAAGTTCAATGCTCTTGACGACGAAACCTTGCGTTGGTAGGACCCCGACTCGTCTTCCCATTCTCCATTCGAGTCGCCGAGCTCCATATCGAAGGCGGAGGGACTGCCCGCAGGCGAACACGAAGCGATCGCCGCTGATTTCTCTTTCGGCCATGCCTCCTCAACTCGTGGCCACCCACGTTGGCAGCCAGACGATCGGCGGCGGCATCACGAGCGATCGATACGAGCTCGACGTACCACTCGACTGGTTTGACCAGTCGTCGTCGGATACGGGAACGATCGTGGTCTCGTATCGTGTCGTCCGCGGGGAGTCGAGCGCCGAGGACAAGTACATCGCGTACCTTCAGGGCGGCCCGGGATTCGCGTCCCCGTCGCCGACCGCGGCCTCGTCCGGGTGGATGAAGGCGGCGTTGGACAAGAAGTACTCGATCGTTTTGTTCGATCAACGAGGGACCGGCTTTTCGACGGCGATTTCGTGTCGTTCGCTCGAGGCGGTCGGCTCAGCGGCCGATCAAGCGGCGTATTTGAAGCACTTCCGAGCGCCATCGATAATCCGAGATCTCGAAGCTGTGCGCCAGGCGCTGGGTGTGAGCACGTGGACGACGCTTGGCCAGTCTTACGGCGGTTTTCTGACGTTTTCCTACTTGAGCGCGAACCCCGAGGCGCTCAAGGCGTCTATGGTGACGGGAGGGATCCCTCCGTGCCCTGGGATGGGCATGTCGGCAGACGTCGTGTACGCGTCGACGTTCAAGAGAGTCGTGCGCCAGAACCAGAAGTTCAACGATAGGTTTCCCACCGCGGCCGCGATGGCGCGGCGGGTCGTCGAGCATTTGTCGGAGCAAGAGGGCGGCGGGGTCGTCACGCCGGCTGGCAATCTTCTGACCCCGCGGAGCTTTCAACTGCTCGGCCTGAGCTGCATGGGGTTCAGCGGCGGTTTCGAGAAACTGTTCGCGATGCTCGAGGCGGCGTTCGAGACGGATGGCGTTCTTTCGTACGCGTTCCTCAAGGAATTTGATCACACGCTGGCGTTTGACACGAACCCTCTTTACGCCGTGTTGCACGAGAGCATCTACTGCTCTGGGGGCGGCGCGACGAATTGGGCCGCCGACCGTATTCGGTCCAGTCCAGAGTACCGCGAGCTGTTTGACGCCGTGCACGCGACGGCTGCCGGAAAGCCGGTTATGTTCACCGGAGAGATGGTCTTCCCATGGATGTTTGACGAGATCGCCGAGTTGCGCCGGATCAAGGGGGCGGCGGAGATCATCGCGAGCGAGACTGAATGGAGCACGCTGTACGACCCCGACAAGCTTCGGTCGAACGCCGTGCCCGTCGCGGCCGCCATGTACTACGAGGACATGTTTGTCGACTTCGCGCTCGCCGAGTCAACGGTCGGCATGACGAACGGACTGAGAACGTGGGTGACGAACGAGCACCTCCATTGTGGGCTGCGAGAAGCTGGCGCCAAGATCTTCGGGAAGCTCTACGATATGATCGAGGGCAATGAGCTCGTGAGATAGCTGGACTTTGCATTCTCTTGCTAGCATGATCCCTTATAAAACGCGATCGACCGCTCAATCTTGTCGATTCCGATGTTGCAGATCGGGTGGGCCGCACAGAGCCGGTTCTCGGCACCGCCGAGGGTCTCCCCGACGGCTTGCGCCGCCGCGAGACCCGACAGGCAATAGCAACTGTGATAAAAGTCACAGTTCGTGCCTGGCTTGTCTCGCAATCCACCGCGACCCGGCACCTGACAAGCCAACAGGATCCACATCTGCAGCGCCTCCGGATCGATCAGCCGCCCGTCATCGGCGGCGGCCCCCGGTCCTCGCAGCTCATCCAGACATTTCGTCGAGTCCTCTCCGCTCTTCATGTCCTCCACCCGCTCCTGAAGCCGGGAAGCTTCCTCGCCCAGCCTGACGAAGGCCGCCTGGGCGCCCGGAGACGGGTCGGCGAGGCACTGCTCCTCGGCGACCAAGTAGCGTTCCATGACGTCATCGAGCGCGCCCTGGAGCCTCGCGTATTGGTCGTCTGTGTTGTCGCACCATCGTCGCACCGCGTCCGCCAACGCCGCGTTCTCCCCCAGTCGGGGGGACTGTGCCGACGTCGCCGACATGCCCCCCGCCTCGCCCGTCCCGGCCAGCAGCCGGCCCAGCCCGCCGCACCAGAAACTGTAGCACCCGTCCACGAGTTTGTTCGTTCTCCCTCGCATCCCGCCTTCCACGTTGCCCTGCTGCCGCCTGAGCCACGACGCCAACAGCCCCCGATCCACCATCCCCGTCCCACCCGGCAACCACCCGCACGCCTCCGCCAGCGCCAGCGCCCCGTACGCACAGAACGTATAGCCTCCGTGACCCTCGTTCCCAGGCTCCCCGCCGATCCCCCCCTCGTGACCCTGACACCGTCCGATGAACCTACCCATGTCGCTCGCCTCGACCACCAGCCGACCCTCCGGCATACCGAGCACGTAACACACACACAACGCACAGTAGCACCCTCGCACATCCACTTCGCCTCCGTCGTGCATCGTCATCCCCCCACCCCGCTCCCTGCTCTGGCACATACTGAGCAGAAACCCCAGCAGCTTGGGCCGATCGATCACCGCCAGCGCCTCGTCCGTACCGAGCGTGACGAGCGCCGACACGGCCGCGTACGTCGTCGCGAGGTGCGGCAGCTGGCCCGGACTTCCCCCGAATCCCCCGCTCTCGTGCTGACACCGGCCGAGGAACTCTACCATCGCCGACACGTCGCCCGGGTTTTCCGCGACGATCGAGTCAATGGCACCAAGCAGATAGAGACCGTGCGCCGACCAATAACACAGCCACGGCCGGCCGGCATTCAAGCTTCTAAACCCTTTGGGCAGCGGTCGGTCGGCCTTGAAGACCTGGGCGAGGTACGTGACGTGGTCATGTCTTCGGAGCCTGGCGCGTTCGTTCCCCGTTGCCGCTCCGCCGCCCGTCGCTTCCCTATATATCTCGGCCGCGGCCCGCTCGACCTGGCGCTGCTGCGTCAGCGACTCGGACGGGGAGGGAACTTCCATCAGAGCGAGTTGTCACCCGGTGGTTGATTGATTTCCCTACAAGTATAGGCTCGCGGGGCTTCTTCCGTCCCTCTCAGTATGACGACCAACACCGCCAGTAAGAAGGAAGGTCGAGTCGGGCACGCGTCCGAGAGTATCGTGTCCTTGATGTCCAGATCGCAGGTCGTGGGGAAAGGCCTCCTCGACTCGTCGACAAAGGCCGTGACGTCGACGCTGCCGATCAACCGCAACAAGCAGGCCGCGCTGCAGGCTCTTGCAGAGGACGTGCTGCGGTCGCAGGATGTCTTCATCAAGCTGCGGTCGCACGTCGGCTTTCCGTCCGATGTCGATGCGTTGGCGTATGACGCGAGGTCAAAGCTGCTGCTGGTGAGCTCCCACGGGATGGTCAAAGCGATCGGGAGCGACGGGGTCGAGTCTATCGTGCTTCGCTATGACGTGGAAGAGGACGGCGGCGTGACCGGAAACGTCCCTCAGAGCCCGTTCGTGAGGGCGGGGTCGGCGCTCTCGCCGTCTCCGTCCTCGACGAGAGAGAGAGAGTCCTCCTCTTCTCGCGCTCGGACGACGGCATACCTCGGGTTTGTCGAGCATAGTGTTATCCACGTGTCGACGGCGGGGCGGGTACGGCTCTGTCGACTGGACGGAGGCGACGTGCAAGAGCTGTCGCTCGGCGGCCGGCGGCCCGTCCACGTGCGCGACGTGACCATGATCGGGTCGCAGTATCTGGTCGTCGGGTGTGACGTCGAGGGCGCGAACTATGAGAACAGTCACATTCATAACTGCTGTCGCGTGGTCCGGGTGCGCGCCGCGACGAGCGCGACCGAGGCGAGCGGCTCGGCCGCCTCGGCTGGCTCGGTCGAGACGCTCGAGGCCACCCCGTACAAGATATTCGCGGATCAGGACCTCGAGGCCTCGGGGAGGCTGTTGTGCCTGGAGAGCACGGTCTTGGCCGATCAAGGTCGGCCGCTGCTGCTGTTCGTGTACAGGGACTCGGGGGCGCTGGTCTACGACGTGCGCGCGGAGAGGGTGCTGTGTTGCGCGGGTGCGGACGAGTGCGCCCCGTCGGTCGCCAAGCGGCGGGTTCCGACCTGTGCGTGTTGGCTGGGAGACGCTGGCAACTGCTTTGCCATCGGCTACGAGGACGGCTCGGTGACCGTGTGGGGCGTCTCCGCGTCGATCATCCGGGCAAACCCGATGAAAGCGACGGCGTCCAACACTCGGGAGGACGCGGTGCGGATCATGGACATCGACGTGGCCGAGGGCGCGCAGCTCGGTCCGATCAGGTCGGTAGCCTATCTGGCTGGCGGGCCGGGGACGCCGCACGGGAAAGAGTGTCTGCTGGTGCTCGGGGGGCAGCGGGCCGGCCAGCCGGACATGCTGGTGATGGCGTCGCTCGAGCCGGCCGGCTGGTCCCGGGAGGACATTGTCACGATTCCGTGGTTCGGGGACATCATCTCGTATTCGTTGATGCGAGAGGAGAACAAGATCATGATCCTGACCGAGGGCGGCCAGCTCGTGGTCCACGATCTGGGCACTTGGGAGCCGCTCCCCGTGTCGCTCAAGTTCCAGGAGCTGCCGCTGATCACGTGCGCGTCGTTCCTGCCGAGCGTCCACGCGTCGGGCACGCACGTTCCGAGCCTGAAGAATCTGCGTTTCCTGTCGTGGAAGCACGTCGAGGACTGCAAGTGGCCGTTCAGCGGCGGCGTCCCGCCGCTGAACTATTTCGTCAGCGAGGCCGACTACCTGACGGGGGCGACCTCGACGAAGAAGTACACGACGCATCCGAGCGGCGTGTTGTTGTTCGGACATCGAGACGGCCGCGTGCGGGTCTGGGACGCCACCTCGGAGGTGCCCAAGCACATGACGACGGTGCCCGCCGACCCGAAAGTCACGGCGGACGAGGGACGGCTGATGCCGGTCGCCTGCCTGGACGCCTGCCCGCTGTCGGGCCTGCTCGCCGTCGGCCACGACGGCGGCATCGTGCGGTACGTTGTGGGAGGTATCATTCGATGATGGACGGTTGATGGTCGGATTGATGACCAGACTTGCTGACCAACCTGTGTGTGTCCACGACCGCGTGGTCGCGACCGCGGCCGCAACCCACCCCCTAACGCTCACTCGCGCTCGCGCTCCACCTTTTCTCCGTGTCTCCCCGCCTTGTCATCATTCAGGGTATATCAGTTCTCGACGACGCTTCAGTCAGTCCGCAAGGTGTCCTTGGAGGGCAGCACGGCCATGCCGTACGACACACAGATCGACCAGAACCCGGGCTGGCAGTACGTGCTGACGCATGCGCTCCACGAGGGCCGCCGCATCACCGCCGTGCGTATCTCGTCGAGCGAGCGAGCGATGGCCGTCGGCGACGACTCTGGGCGCGTTTCGATCGTGGACTTGGACGGCCCGACGATCAAGTTGGAGCACAGCGTCGGGGTGGACGCCAGAGCGTCGGCGCCCTCACCGGCGTCGTCCGCGTCGTCGACGTTGCAGGCGTCGGTCATCGTCGATATCAGATTCGCCGCGCTGGAGACGGGCGAGTGTGCCGTTTTTTGCCTGCGCAAGGACGGCACGTTGGAAGTCCTGGACTACAAGGCCGGCGGGCGCCCGCTGCTCCCCAAGTCGCTCAGGCCGAAGAACGACTCTTCGACGCTCCACATGGCGCTCCTCGATACGGAGGGGAGCGTGCTGTCTGCCCTCTCGGAGAGCATCGAGCTCTCCTGGGCCGACAACTCGGCCGTGGAACGCCCGCGGACGATGGGCATGACCAAGCTGATCGGCTCCAACTTTTCGCACGGCCGCGCGCTCGGCCGAGACTTCGACGCCGACGCCGTGTCCGACGCGGAATCGGAAGATTCTGAATTCGGGGATATCAATACGGCCGCCGACCTCTGGGGCAGCGCTGCGGGGGGTCGGAGTGGCAGCGGGAGTGCCGCGCCCTCGCCTTCGACCGCCACCGGTTCCGCCACGACCACGACCTACCCGAACGAGTCGTTCTACGCCACCTACATCAAGACTGCCTCGCGGAACGTCTGCAACTACGTTTTGGTCGCGAGCGTGGACAGTCTGCGGCTTTACTGCCTCGAGAGCGTGCTCAAGGGCGACAGGAGCCCGCTGAAGAAGGTGCGCTTCGGCGACGCCGGAGCCCTCCTGTGTGGCTCATTCCATTCAGTCTCGGGGTCGGGCGTTCTCGTCACGACCCGCGATGCCGTGCGGTGCTTCACGTTGCCGGGGCTGGAGGAGGTCGGGCGGGCAGAACGGTCGGACGGGACGCACGAGTGCGGCGGCGTGCGGGCCGGGGCCGTTTCCCTGGACGGGCTGCTCGTGATGACAAGCTCGACCAACGAGATTGTCAGGTACTCGTCGCTCGTGCGGTCCCCCCTTCCTGCCTCGCCAGAGAGGCTGGTGGAGTACGGGCGGCCAGGGGCGAGGGCCGACAGTGTCGGTATGGCGGTTAAGGGCGCCGCCGAGGGCAGCAGTCGCAACGTGGCCCTCCAGAGCTTGAACAGCGTGTTTGGGAGCGTGAAGGGAGCCGCGACGGCAGCGACCGGCCTGGTCGTCCAGGAAATCGAGAAGATCGGTGGAGGCAGTGGGGGAGCTCGCGAGCTGCCGGCCCTCGTGCACGTCTTTGAGAAGACGACGAGCCATCTGGACGAGGAAATTGGTCCACAAGAGGACGAGGCGCTGGTAGAGGGCGCCCTGAGTGAGCCTGGACCAAAGCTCTCGACGCCGCTGCAGCAACGGACTGAGCTGCTCGGGCCGAGGTCGCAGAGCGCGCGCAAGCCGGCGAGAAGGACGGTGAGTTCGGTGAAGCGAGAGTATCAAGGGTCCCGAGGACGGGTCTCGACGGATGGCGTGAGATCGGTCGTCGAAGATACTCGACGGGCCCTCGCGGAAAGGGGCGAGAAGCTCGGACGCCTGGAGGAGAAGGCTGACGACCTCAACAACGAGGCGGAGGACTTTGCGAGCATGGCTAAGGAGCTGGAGGCGGCGTTCGATTCGAAGCGTTGGTTCTGATCAGAATGTCATGAGATCTTTGTTGTAAACACTGCCTGTAAGGGAGAATGCCTCGCATCCACCCGCTACTGACATCGCGCGCGGAAAGGGCGAGGCAGCCGAACGGTCAACCAAACCCGGCGCTCTTCCGCTTCTTCTTCTTCCCCTTGCTTTTGGACAAGCGCTCGACGCTGCTGGCTTTGGCCTTCTGTTCAAGGTCGTGCGCCGCCAGCGTCGAGCTATATCCCCTGGCGACCCATTGTTGGACCACCCACTTGTCGTCCACCGCCTGGCGGGCTACGTGCAGCGTACGCGGATCTGGCTCAAAGTCTGAAAAGGCCGGGAAGAAGACAAGGAGACTGCCGGCTGTGGGCTTGACGCTGATGTCAAGGTAGGAGAACTCCGTTTCGCCGCCCTCATCGACCGTGTTCAGATAGAGCAAGCACGTCGCTTGCCGCTGAAACCGATTCTCGTCCTGGCGAACGGACGAACGGGCAGAAGCGCAGAGCTTGAGTGAGCGTCAGCGTCGGTCTTGGAGTCAGCCAAACTGTTCAACACGCACCGCGAGTGCGATCGGGAAGGCGTCCTCGTGCTCGAGAAAATGCTGGCCCTCCTTGTACACGGCGCCCTGCATGCCTTCGAAGGCATACTGCCCGAAGAGCATCGCTTTCCCCGGCACCCCCCACGTGGCCGCCGCCCTCGCCCCCGCCGTCAACAGGGCCTTGCACCTCCTTTGAAGTTCCTCTGCGAACGCTTTGATTTCCGGAAACTCGCCCTGGAGCTCGTCGTTGATCAGAACGGAACTCGACGTGCGCCGATTCGACACGACGTTCTCCGCGTATAGGTTGCCGGCGCCGATCGTGGACGCGGCCATCCTCCCAGTTCCAGCGAGCTTGGCGATGACGTCCTCGCATTCGGCGTTCGTGAACACGTCCCGAACGATGACCACCGGTGGGTCGAGATGCAACACTTCGACACTCGGATTGTCCACGTCCATGGGCATGAAACGCTGCTCCAGCATCTTCTTGAACCGCTTCATGTCTGACAGGCTGCCCTTCAGGGGACGTATCGGATGTCGTGCCAGGAAGCGCGGGTCGATTGGCGGCAGGCGGCCTGCGTCGACGACGTCACTCTTGTCGGCCTTCTCATCGTCCTTGAAGAATGAAACCTTTGCCTGGTTCTTGAACAGGCCCTCGGGGTCATACTCAACGACCCGATCATCGTCCAGCCCGGACACGGCGACGATGGCCACGCCGGTCGGCCGCATCGAAGTCGACTTGGGAGTTCGAGAGAAGCGGCGGGACGTAATTAAACACGGTCCCGCCCCCCTCGCGCCCACATTGCGTGCTACAGGGTGCATTGCGTGTTGGCACGCTGGCAGGCGCATCACGTCCTTATTTGTTTCGTAAATTTGCGAGGGGACTGCGAAACCTCGGTCAAACACGAATTTCGGTACGTTTAGACACCGATACCGAGGTGCGTTCGACGTGATGGATGCTGCGAGGAGCCGGCAAGAGCTCTCTCCCCTCTCTCTCACTCGCGCCACGCGCCTCGCTCGCGTCGAAGGGAGTGACGCCGACGGCGGTGACCGACAGCGGCCGTTCGACGTGATGGATGCTGCGAGGAGCCGGCAGCTCCTGTCTTGCCCCGAGCTCGACGTCACGCGTGCCTACTACGACGAGGTCCTCCGGCGAGGTGGACCAGCGCTGTCGGATGCGATCGAAGTGCGCCTCGAGCAGCGCGACGAGTCGTCCCAGTGGCCCGTCTACAAGTCGGTGCACGCGAAACGGCGGTTCGAGTCGGGCGACATCGTGTTCGTCGAAGATCCGCTGGTGCTCATGCAGCACGTGCACAACGATGTTCCGTGTTGCAGTGTTTGTCTGCGGTTTGTAGACGACGACGTGTGCTGTCTCGTCGGGACGCGGTTTTGCGCGGAGTGTCGGAGGTCGTCGACAGCATACAGAGTCCACCGGCGGTACATGTGTTTGTCGCCGGAATCGGGGTGTGGTCCTGGCGGTGCACGTGCTCTGGAGGCGTTCTACGCGATGGCCGAGCAGACGAACGACGTCTTCGTTCTGGCGGGCAAGTTGCTGGCGGACGTGATGTACGCAGCGCGAGCAAGTGCTTTGGAGGAGGCGTGGCGGCCGTATTCGATGGGGTTCAAGATGCCGTGGTGGGTACAAGTGGCGCGGCCGGAAGATGTGCCCGAGGACGAGGAGGAAGAGTTCCGGGGGCAGCTCAAGGAGCTCGCGGAAGACGCGTTTGAACTGTTCTGCGCAGTGGTTTCCGAGCGGAACGGGGAGGAGTTCCGGCGGTATTCGGGGAATTTGTTGAGTCTCGACGTATGGGGTTCGGTTGTGGGGATGTTTGAGCTGAACAATCTGAGCATCCTGGCGAGGGGGCCGACGGCGACAGCGGCCGGCGAGGACGACGAGGACGACGAGAGAGACGATGCTCTCGTGGAGGGATCTGGATTTTACCGCATCCACAGCTGTTTCAATCACAGCTGCGATCCAAATTGTAGGGTCTTGCTGCCGCGCGGTGACCATGAGAATGCGCAGGCAATCGTGCAGGCGACCCGGACGATCGCGAGCGGCGAGGAACTGCTTGTCTCGTATTGCGAGGAGGACGATCCCATCGAGGAGCGGCATAGGGCGCTTCAGGATTATGGATTTGCCTGCCAATGTGGACGCTGCGTGTTGGAGCAGGAATTTTGCTGATTGTCGGCGGAAAGGGCCCGACATCGAGGCTGCACACCCGCGTCGGGTCTGACGGTCGGACGGGAAG
>Ga0181582_10000823_pt1 | contig 23075 bp, 18 predicted proteins | sample 071ome_32_FD_132438 | JGI IMG/M metagenome (GOLD analysis project Ga0181582, IMG submission 132438) | Coastal salt marsh microbial communities from the Groves Creek Marsh, Skidaway Island, Georgia - 071405AT metaG (megahit assembly) | ecosystem: Environmental > Aquatic > Marine > Intertidal...
AGATCGGTCTCTGATAAAGGACCAATTTCTAAGAAGTCTGAGAACTTCTGCATAACTTGGATGCTCCGAACCGGGCAAAATAATGCGAAGGTACTCTGTGGAACCCTCAACCTCCATGGGGGGGCCTTCATATTCCATTTCTGGTCTCGGGCGAGGTGGAGTTTCCTGCTCAGTTATTTCATTTACCTGCCTTATTTTTGGGGGAGGCTTGGGCATTTCCGGCTTTCCAATGTGTTCACTGACGCCCACGAGCCCGGATGAAGACCAGGAAAAGGGTTGGTCGGGAGCGTTGGCAGGGAAAAAACACGCGACCTGGTCAAGCATTTTGAGCAGCTCCGCCGCTTGCTGCACATTGAGCTGTAAAAAAGAGGTCAGTTTGCCCCCACACCACTGCGATAAAGCAAAGAGGGCAGTCCTTTCAGCATTGGGCAAGTTGCCTAGGCTATCGAAGTCGCATTTTTCAGGGGGGATTCGAGCCCCAGAACCATCCTCGAGTTCAACTTTAGCAGGAATTGCATTTCGTTGGATCGAGCCAGCGAGGGTAGGGGGAAGCAAGATGCGAAGCTTCACGCAGGAGCTAGGAAACCAAGGAGTGCCTGGCAATCGCTTCAGCTACCCCTTTACCTGCCGCCCCTCCGCCCATTGCGAAGTCAGGCTTACCCCCTCCTTTTCCTCCAATTTGGAGGGAAAGTTCGCGAATAATTTCACCTGCCTTAAAGCCGCGGTCCATCGCATCGCTTGAGCAAATACAAACCAAAGAACACTTATCATCCTTCTCAGAGGCAAGGAGAACTACAGAGGGTTCAGTCCTTTTGTTCACTTGGCTTGCAAGACCGCGAAGTTCATTGGCGGAAACTCCATGCACAGATTGGGCAATGATCCTCACCCCTTGTTTTTCAATCGCGGATTGAATTAACTGATCGGCAAGTCCAGCCTGGTCTTTTTGCTCGATAGACCGGAGCTTTTTTTCCAATTGCTTGGAAGTGGTTTGAATTTGTTGAATTCGTGACTCCAACTCATCGGGTTTGCAGGAGAACTCTCGGACTAACTGGTTGAAGCGGTTTACCCGATTGCTCGCCCATTCATAGGCAGAAAAGCCTGCGACTGCCTCCAAGCGGCGGGTGCCGGATGAGATTGCAGATTCGGATACAACTCGAATCGATCCAATTTCTCCCCCTGAGCGCACATGGGTCCCCCCGCACAATTCCTGACTCCATCCACCGAGGTCAACCACCCGCACTACATCGCCATATTTTTCACCAAAAAAAGCAATCACACCATCCGGTTTTTCGGCAAATGGGACTTCATAAGAAAGCAATTCTTCATTAAGCAGCAGTTTTTCATTCGAGATTTTCTCTATGGTTTTTAACTGATCCTCGGACAGTGCCTCAAAATGGGAAAAATCAAACCTTAAGCGGTCGGGTTGAACCAAAGAGCCTGCCTGTCGTACATGATCTCCCAAAACCTCCCTCAGTGCCCAGTGCAAGACATGGGTGGCAGTGTGGTGCTGCTGAATGGTTCGTCTTCTTGAGAGGTTTACATCAAACTGGACTGATTTACCTACCCAATCTAAATCCTTGTCCCTCTTTTCTAGTTGGTGAAGGAACCTACCACTGGAATCTTTTACCACATTTTCAATCTCCAATACTGAACCTTCGATGCTTACCTTGCCGGTGTCGCCAACTTGTCCGCCCATTTCCGCATAAAATGGAGTTTGATCAGCCACAAGAAAGATATTCTCCCCGGATTGGAGCAAGTCGGTGCAAGTGGCTGTAAAATTATTTAGGTTGGAGGTTTCGTATCCGCAAAATGTTGTGGCTTCGGTGTTTGCACTAGTTTTATTGACCAATATTTCGACCGATTTATGGGCTTCGCGGGCTCGGTTTTTTTGGGCATCCATCTGGGATTTGAATTCCTCATGATTGACCGTCAATCCCGATTCGCGTGCCATCAAATCAGTCAGGTCGAGGGGGAACCCAAAGGTATCGTATAATTTAAAAGCAAAGTCACCAGATACCACATCCCCTGGCGTCAGTTCTTTGGTTTCCCGGTTAAACAATTCAATCCCACGGTCCAAAGTTTTATTAAAAGATTCCTCTTCCGATTTCAGGGTCTTCTCAATTAATTCTGACCTTGCAATGAGTTCAGGGAACACATCACCCATTTGTTCAATCAAAACTGGAGCAAGCTTGGAAAAGAAGGGTTGGGTAAAACCTAAAGTTCTTCCGTACTTTATCGCTCTGCGCAGGATGCGACGGAGTACATAGTTTCGATCGTTGTTACCAGGGAGGATGCCATCTGCAATCGAGAAACTGAGGGCACGCAGGTGGTCGGCAATTACACGAAAAGCAATGTCTATTTGCTCCTGAGCATTCTTGGGTTTGCCCGCTTCTGGCAGGGTCGATTTGTATACCTTACCGGAGAGATCTTGAAGCTTTTCGAAGATTGGAGAAAAAAGATCGGTATCGTAGTTTGAGGCTGGCTTGGAAAAGTCGGTGAAATTTTGGGTGGACTGCATCACCGCAGCAACCCGCTCAAATCCCATGCCCGTATCTACATGCTTCGATTCAAGGGGAGAAAAGGTACCCTTTTTGTCCGCGTTAAACTGAATGAAAACTAAATTCCATATTTCTATACAAAGATGTGAGTCTTGATTGACCAGCTGGCCACGGCTATCTCCTTTTGCGGTCAGGTCCAAGTGCAGTTCTGAGCATGGGCCACAGGGACCCGTTTCTCCCATCATCCAAAAATTATCTTTTTTGCCACCGGTAACCACATGCACTTTGGGATCGAGACCCGCAGAAAGAAAAATATTTTCCCACAGCTTGTGAGCCTCTTCATCAAAATCAGCAGGATCTCCTTCTTCCGGCTTGTATACTGTCGCATACAAACGATTGGCAGGGAATTTCCATCGGTCCACCAACAATTCCCATGCCCAGGCGATTGCATCTTTTTTGAAGTAGTCACCAAAAGACCAGTTTCCTAACATCTCAAAAAATGTATGATGATAAGTATCCAGCCCCACATCTTCCAGGTCGTTGTGTTTTCCCCCTGCTCGGATGCATTTTTGCGTATCCGTAGCTTTGGGGAAGGGCGCTTTTTGGTCCCCTAAAAAATAGGGGACAAATTGATTCATTCCAGCGTTGGTAAAGAGTAAATTTGGCGATTGGGGAAGCAAAGAAGCAGAGGATACGACATGATGATTCTTCTCGGCAAAGAAGTCTAAAAAAGAGCGCCTAATTTCTCGTGCTTTCATCAAGGCAATAACTTATACAATTTTGGAAATAATCGCAGCACCCATTTCCGTCGTGGAAACGGAGGGCCCACCCATGGCAATATCCCCGGTCCGTAAACCAGACTGAATCGTCTCTTTCACCGCATTTTCGATAGAGAGTGCCGCTTCCTCCTGCCCAAAGCTGTACCGCAACATGAGTGCCGAACTCAGGATTTGGGCACAAGGGTTGGCCAAGCCTTTGCCGGCAATATCAGGTGCCGTTCCACCGGCTGGTTCGTACAACCCATAAGAATATCCCTGAGTGTTCGTTCCAGTGCCTAGACTCGCGGAGGCCAGCATGCCCAGTGACCCGCAAATGACCGCTAATTCATCCGATAAAATATCACCAAACATGTTTTCAGTAAGCAAAACATCGAATTGATTTGGATCGCGCACCAGTTGCATAGCCGCATTGTCCACATACATGTGGGTCAATTCGATCGATGGATCGAGTTTCTCGATGTATTCAGAGACTGTCTGACGCCAAAGAACTGAGGTTTCCAAAACATTTGCTTTATCGACTGAGCAGATTCGCTTTTCACGAAGTGCCGCTGCCTTTACCGCAACTTCTGCAATCCTTTCGATTTCACTGGTCCGGTAGACCATAGTGTCAATGGCCTCTTTTTGCCCATCTTCGAGGGTCCGGGTATCCTTGGGTTGTCCAAAATAGATGCCCCCGGTGAGTTCGCGGACGCACAGCACATCAATCCCTGCACCGGCAACATCTTTGCGGAGGGGAGAAAGATCCGCGAGTTCAGGAAAAAGGTTGCCGGGCCTAAGGTTTGCAAAAAGTTCGAATTCCTTGCGGAGTGGGAGCAGCGCAGCCCTTTCCGGTTGTTCTTTCGGAGGCAAGTTTTCCCACTTCGGACCCCCGACAGATCCAAAAAGAATGGCGTCCATCGATCGGCATGCATCAAGGGTGGAATCAGGAAGTGCTTTCCCGTGGTTATCAATTCCAATCCCACCCACATCGTGCTGGGATGTGACACACTCAAACCCAAAGATCTTACCCGCTTGGGTTAGAGCTTCCAAGGCTACAGACATTACTTCGGGCCCGATTCCATCTCCGGGTAGATTGGCAAAACGAATAGTTTTCATCAAAAAAGGGTACATTACTAATCGATCTGAAGTTTTCTGCAAAGAGGAAAAAAAAGTGATTTCAAGCCATCTATGTATTCGTTGACAAATTTTGTCTTACTGGTACTTTAAATTCTTTAATTACAGTCTAGTCCACAAGGGACGGGCATCTTGCTCGTCTTTTTTTTTACATCAATTAACCATTAAAATATCCAACCTATGAGCAGCGAAATACTCGCAGTCCTAGAATACATGGAAAAAGAGAAGGGGATCAGCCGCCCTGACATGATCGCTACGATCGAAAATGCTGTAAAGGCAGCCGCAGAACGTGGAGGGGCCAACTCTGAGCCCAGTGAGGTCAGGGTGGAGATTAATCCCAAAAATGGTTCCCTTCAGGCGTGGACCCTTCTTACAGTTGTGGAATCTGTTTCAGACACTGCCAAGGAAATTCATATCGATAAGGCCAGACTCTATGCAGATAATCCCCAAATTGGTGATACTGTAGAAAGAGAGATGGATCCCGCGTACCTTGGAAGAATAGCGGCAAAAACTGCGGAGCAGGCAATCAAGCAAAGACTGCGTCAATTTGAAAAAGAGCATATTTACGACGAATTTCGGGATCAAGTGGGTAACTTGGTAACCGGTACAGTTCGCCGCAAAGAGCGTGGCGATCTTATCGTCGAAGTCGGTAAAGCGGAGGCTTTGCTCCCCTGGCGTGAGCAAGCACCTGGTGAAGACTGGGTTCCTGGAGAGCGGATTCGTTGCTTGCTGGTAAAGCTTGAACAGCAAGGTCGTGGACCAGAACTGGTATTGAGCCGTTCGAGCCTTAATTTCGTCCGCAAACTCTTTGACATGGAAGTTTCTGAAATAGCAGACGGCACGGTTTCTCTTGCCGCAATGGCTCGTGAGCCTGGATACCGCACCAAAGTATGCGTGAAAAGCACAGACCCTAAGGTAGACCCTGTAGGTGCCTGTGTGGGTGCCCGTGGTGGTCGTGTCAAAAGCATAGTCCGGGAAATGAACGGAGAGAAAGTGGACATTGTTCGTTGGTTTGAAGATCCGGTTGAACAACTGGTTGAAGCCCTCAAGCCCGCCGTTCCTCAGAATGTTACCTTAGACAGGGACAAACGCAGAATGTATTTTGAAGTTAAGGAAGATGATCTTTCCGTCGCAATCGGTCGCAAAGGAATCAATGCCCGGTTAACTTCGAGGTTGCTTGGTTGGAAGCTTGATATTGGTAAGGTTGAGGTCAAGGAAGTCGGTTTTGACGAACGAAAAGCCAAAGCAGCTGAAGGGCTTACCTCTGTGGGAATTGAATTTGAAGTTGCGGATCGGTTGGTAGCTTTTGGTTTGGTCAGCCCTGAAGCATTTGAGGGGGTAACTCACACGGATTTGGTGGGCTTAGGTTTCGATGATGCAACCGCCCAGAATATTTTAACCAAAGTCTCCGCTGAATCTAATTCTGCCGAGACTGCATCCTAATTACAGACGTTTCTAAAAAATCCCTTTTTAAAATTTATGAGTGTACGAATTCACGCGATCGCCAAAGAGACCCAAAAAACGAGTAAGGAGGTCTTGGAAATCTTGGTTGAGCGTGGGTACGATGTGAAGAGTGCCTCCTCCACGATCGATAACATCACCGCTCAGTCTTTAATAGATGAGCTCAACAAATCTTCATCTGAATCTGTCGCACCCGAAACCAAAAAAGATGATCAGCCACAGGCTTCTTCCAAACCATCCGAAGTTCCTTTTGTAAAAACAAAACAGGACTTAGACAGGGAAAAAGAAGCAAAAGAAAAAGCAGAGCAGGCGGAGAAAGATGCTGCTGCAGCTGAGGAAAAGTCGACTTCTGCTCAGGAAGATCCAGTGGTTGAGGCAAAAGAAGCCACACCTACCACTGCTGGTGCAGCACCGAGCCTTCCCCCACCTCCAAATAAAACTGCCGGAGCACCGCCTCCTTTGCCGGTCAAAGCGAGCCAGCCAACCGAACCTGCACCCACTGCCGCTTCCGATGATGATTCAGTGGGCATTGTTGAAGGAAACCTCGTCATTGTTAAACCTCCTATTGTGGTTCGTGATTTTGCCGGGTTGATTGGGCTAAAACCATTTCAATTAATTTCTGAACTCATGGAGATGGGCATATTTGCCTCTATGAACCAGACGATTGAGGAAGATGTAGCCAGTAAGTTGGCCAAGTCGAGAGGGTTTGAATTAGAAATCCGCCACCGGGGAGAAAAAGCTGAACCTAAGGCTAAAAAAGAGAAGGTACAGGTGGATGAAAACGACGAAAAATTCCTCAAGCCCCGTCCGCCCATCGTTTGTATATTAGGCCATGTGGATCATGGTAAAACCACTCTTTTGGATACCATTCGAAAGGCCAATGTGGTAAGTGGTGAAGCAGGCGGTATTACCCAGCATGTGGGGGCGTACCAAATTACCCACAATGGGCAAAAGATTTCCTTTCTCGATACGCCCGGTCACGCCGCTTTTTCCAAAATTAGGGAAAGAGGAGCCAACCTCACTGATGTCAGCATATTGGTTGTTGCTGCGGATGATGGTTTTATGCCTCAAACCGAAGAAGCTCTTAAATTTGCTCAAAGATCCCAGTCATCCCTTATGGTTGCGATCAATAAAACAGACACAAAAGGGGCAGACATAGACAAGGTCAAAACTCAGATGCAGGAAAGATCAATTCCTGCAGAAGATTGGGGAGGAGATGTTGTAACCGTGCCCATTTCTGCACTCAAGGGGGATAACATTGATGAGCTTTTAGATATGGTCCTGCTGCAGGCTGAGGTAATGGAATTAAAGGCCAACCCAACTGCAGTTCCTGAAGCCATTGTGATTGAGGCCCGCATGGAAGTGGGCCGTGGGCCAACCGCTACTCTTATTGTTCAAAAAGGAACCCTTAAGGTGGGAGATTCTTTCCATTGTGGGTCCGTTTATTGCAAAGTGAAGGCAATGATAGACGATCAGGGGAATCAGGTTAAATCCGCTCCACCTTCCACTCCTGTTAATGTCCTCGGTTGGTCCGAAGTTCCAGATTGTGGTGCAATTTGTAAGGTGGTTAAAAATGAGCGTGTTGCCCGTCGCGAAGCAGAGGATTTTGCAGTGATGGAAAAGAAACTTCTATCCATCCCTGAAGAACCTGCTCCTAAGAGTGAGGAAACTGAAGATTCGGACTCGGATAATACAGCTGCAGTTGATGCATTGTTTGCAGCCATAAATAAAAGCAAATCCACCAGTTACCGTGTCATCATCAAAGGAGATGTTCGCGGGTCGGTCGAGGCGTTGAAAGACTCCCTTGAACTTATTGAGAGTGATAAAGTTGCCTTGGAGATTATTCATTCTGATGTCGGTCAAATCACTAAAAATGATGTAAAAATGGCCCACACCTCCAATGCCGATATCTTAGGCTTTAATGTAAAGCTAGAGAATGGGGTTATGGGTGAGGCTAAACACCTGGGCGTGCAGGTCTTTCAAAATAGTATTATTTACCAAATTATAGATTTGGTGAAAGAGAACATGTCCGAACTGCTTGAGCCAGAAATGGTTGAGAATAAAACGGGCCGTGCTGAGGTCAGGCAGGTTTTCCGTGTGAGCAAAGGGAGAACAGTTGCGGGTTGTATGGTTATGGAAGGAACGATTACTCGCAACAAAGGAGCTCGCTTAGTGCGTGGTGGTGAAGTTATTGCTGAGGGCAAAATTGATACCCTTCGCCGGTTCAAGGATGATGTGACCGATGTGAAAGCCGGTTTTGAGTGTGGTATGAGATTAGATTCCTTTGATAAATATGAGGAAGGGGATGTCATTGAGACCTTTGAGATCGATAAAATCCGTCCCACTCTGTAACCAACCAACGAGCTTCACACCATGAGCCTTCGCTTGGCTAGAGTAAATGAGTTGGTCAAGCGTGAGATTGGCAATTATTTAAGCACACGCTACGGTGCTGAAACTGTCCGTTGGACAATCACATCTGTGGATGTAGCGGCCGACCTTAGAAATGCGACGGTTGCATATTCAGTGGTCGGAGATGAATTGAGTGCTCGTCAAGCCTTACAATTTTTCCGAAAACATGCTGGAGAAATCAGGGGAGTTGTCAGCAAGCATGTGATTTTAAAATATTCTCCTAAATTGCAGTTTGTCCGAGATATCGGGATAGAGCGGGGCAATCGGGTTATGGAAATTTTAGACAACCTTGACGATACTCCAAGCGAACCAACTTTAGATCCTTAATTTGGTTTGTGACACGGCGAGACAGTTTGTGCCATCAGGTATGTGCCATCCTGTCTCGAAAATCAATTTTCAGGATTTTTGCTCAAGAGATAAATTTCCGTAAGTCTTTGTCTTTTAAAAAGATAAATTTATTTTAGCAACAGGCGCAATATGTGCAGACTATTCATTCGTGAGCAAAATATTAGGTATAGATTTAGGCACTAGTAATTCATGCATGGCCGTAATGGAAGCAGGCGAGCCCAAGGTAATTCCTAATTCCGAGGGAAATCGGACAACACCTTCTGTCGTGGCATTTTCAAAGAGCGGTGAAAGGATTGTTGGGCAGGCTGCCAAACGCCAAGCGGTTACCAACCCGCAAAATACGATCTTCTCTGCGAAGCGTCTTATTGGAAGAAAGTATGACGAGATTAAAAGTGAGGTGAGCAACCTTCCTTTTAAACTAGTGGAGGGCAAGAATGGTGCTGCTGTTATCGAATGTGAAGTTGATGGAAAGACCGAGAGCTTCATGCCAGAACAAATTTCTTCGATGGTTTTGGCTAAGTTGAAAGCCGATGCTGAAGCTTACTTGGGCGAACCTGTGACTCAGGCAGTGATCACAGTACCGGCCTATTTTAATGACGACCAGAGACGTGCAACCAAAGATGCCGGAGCCATTGCTGGCCTTGAAGTTTTACGGATCATCAATGAGCCTACTGCAGCCTCCCTTGCATATGGATTAGATAAAAAGGGAGAAGAAACCATCGCAGTTTATGACTTGGGTGGGGGAACTTTTGATATCAGTGTGCTGGAAATCGCAGACGGTGTTTTTGAAGTAAAAGCCACTAATGGAGACACTCAACTAGGGGGGGATAATTGGGATGATACAATTATCAACTGGCTGGTGGATGATTTCAAAAAGGAGCAGGGGGTCGATCTTTCTGGAGACCCCATGGCGATGCAACGATTGAAAGAAGAGGCAGAAAAGGCGAAAATGGCTTTATCTTCCTCTCAATCGACTGATATTAACCTTCCATTCATCACTGCAGATGCTTCGGGTCCCAAGCATTTAAATGTGACTCTTTCGAGATCCAAGCTCGAACAGATCTGTGACGATTTGTATGAGCGGACCAAAAATCCTTTTAAATCTTGTTTGGAGGATTCGGGCCTGAGTATTGGTGAGGTGGGTAACCTTGTGCTCGTTGGCGGAATGACCCGTAGCCCACGTGTTGTTGAAATTGCCAAGGAACTTGGAGGCAAAGATCCTCACCAAGGAGTCAACCCTGATGAAGTCGTCGCCATTGGTGCAGCGATTCAGGGTGCAGTACTTCAGGGAGATGTGAATGATGTCCTGCTGTTGGATGTGACTCCTTTGACCTTGGGGATTGAAACTGCTGGCGGTGTTTCTACGGCAATGATCGAGAGGAACACGACCATTCCAACGAAAAAGTCCCAGGTCTTTTCGACTGCAGCAGATAACCAACCGGCTGTCGATATTGTGGTATTGCAAGGAGAGCGTGCCATGTCACAGGACAACAAAACCTTGGGCACATTCAAGCTCGATGGCATCCGCCCGGCACCCCGTGGCACCCCTCAAATTGAGGTCACCTTTGATATTGATGCAAATGGTATTCTCAATGTTACGGCAAAAGACAAAGACACAGGTAAAGATCAAAAGATAACCATTTCTGGTTCATCAAGCATGGATGAGCAGGAGGTTGAAAGGCTCAAAAAAGAGGCAGAGAAGTTTGCCGAGCAAGACAAGGAGAAGAAAGATTCTGTGCAGGTGCGCAATGAGTTGGACTCTTTGGTTTACCAGTGCGAGAAGCAACTTTCCGACCTTGGGGATAAGGCACCCGATGATCTCAAGTCCAAGATCGGTGACATGGTAGGAGATGCCAAAAAGGTTTTAGACGATCAAAGCGCAACACCCTCAGCGTTAAAAGAAGCCAAACAAAAATTGGAAAAAGGCTTTGAAGAGTTGGCCAAACAGGCTGCACAAGCCGGTGCGGACCCTGCGGCAGCCGCCGCAGCTTCTGCTCAAGCACAAGCTAAGAGTGGTGAAAAATCAAATGAAGAAGACATTGTCGATGCGGACTTTGAGGTAGTCGACGACGATAAGGAAGAGAAAAAAGGTTCCTAGTCATCCAACCCATCCATTTTGGAAGACGGTGGTTTGCACCCTCTTCCCATCTGTTAATCAATATATTATAACCTAAACCCAAAATTAAGGAATATGAGTAAACCAAAAATAACTCCACTGGGAGATCGCGTCCTCGTCAAGCAAGTCGATGAAGACGAGCAAGTAAAGGGCGGGATTATTATCCCTGATTCAGCCAAGGAAAAGCCTCAAGAAGCCGAAGTTGTTGCCCTGGGAACAGGGAAACAAGACGACGCCGGTAATGATGTTCCCTTTCAAGTAAAGAAGGGTGACAAAGTCTTGATCAGCAAATATGGCGGAACCGATGTAAAAGTCGATGATGTCGAGTACAAGATTCTTCGTGAAGAAGACATTCTTGGAATCGTAGGTTGAATCTTTCACAAAACGTTAACTTCCAAAATTAAGAAGTAAAAATGGCTAAACAAATTCTATTCGACGAAGCCGCCCGCAAGAAAGTACTTAAGGGCGTGTCGACACTTGCTGAAGCAGTCAGCGTAACGCTTGGACCGAAGGGTCGTAATGTATTAATCGACAAAAAATTCGGTTCTCCTACAGTAACGAAGGACGGGGTAACCGTTGCCAAAGAAATTGAGCTTGAGGATCCCTATGAAAATATGGGTGCTCAAATGGTTCGTGAGGTAGCATCCAAGACATCTGATCTTGCTGGTGATGGTACCACAACTGCCACCGTTCTTGCTCATGCGGTATATCGCGAGGGCTTGAAAAATGTGGCAGCTGGCGCTAATCCAGTCTACCTGAAACGAGGAATCGACAAAGCGGTGGAAGCCGGTGTCGCCAAATTACTTCGTGACAGCAAAAAGGTATCGGACCGTGAAGAAGTCCGTCAGGTTGCCACCGTTTCTGCAAACTGGGACAATGAAATCGGTGAAATCATTGCCGATGCAATGGACAAGGTTGGAAAAGACGGAACCATTACTGTAGAAGAAGCAAAAAGCATTGAAACCACCTTGGATGTGGTTGAGGGTATGCAATTTGATAAAGGCTACCTTAGCCCTTATTTCTGCACCAACAATGAGACTATGGAAACAGCTTTGGAAGATTGCTACATTCTCATTCACGAAAAGAAAATCAGTGCCCTGAATGACCTCCTTCCTCTTCTTCAAATCGTTTCCAAGCAAGGTAAGCCACTGCTTATCATCGCTGAGGATATTGAAGGCGAAGCATTGGCTGCTCTCGTAGTTAATAAACTTCGTGGCACCCTCAACGCCTGTGCAGTGAAAGCTCCTGGTTTTGGGGACCGTCGTAAGGAAATGCTCCGTGATATTGCTATCCTTACAGGTGGTCGTTGCCTTACCGAAGATCTTGGAATCAAGTTAGAAAATGTTCAACTTGCAGATCTCGGACAAGCCAAGCGCGTATCTGTAGACAAGGAAAACACTGTTATTGTAGAAGGAGCTGGTAAAGCTTCTGACATCCAAGGTCGTGTGAAACAAATTCGTCGTCAAATCGAAGAAACCACTTCCGATTATGACCGTGAAAAATTACAAGAGCGTCTTGCCAAATTGGCAGGTGGTGTGGCAGTGATCAATGTTGGCGCTGCAACCGAACCTGAAATGAAGGAAAAGAAAGCTCGCGTTGAAGATGCTTTGCATGCAACCCGTGCCGCTGTTGAAGAGGGAATCCTTCCTGGTGGGGGAGTTGCTCTTCTTCGTGCCGCGAAAGCGATTGAAAAAGCAGCAGATGAACTTGAAGGTGATGAACAAATCGGTGCAGGCATTGTTCGTCGTGCGATCGAAGCTCCCCTTCGTAAGCTTTGCGACAATGCTGGTGTTGAAGGTTCATTGGTTGTGCAACAAGTGCTCAAATCCAAATCCACCATGGGATACAATGTCGCAACTGACACCCATGAGGACTTGATCAAAGCAGGTGTTGTTGATCCGACCAAAGTGACCCGTACTGCCTTGCAAAATGCTGGTTCAGTATCTGGTCTCTTATTGACCACGGATTGCATGATTACTGACATCCCTGAGAAGGAGGCACCTGCTCCTGCAGGACATGGTCATGATCATGGCATGATGTAAGAAACTTTTTCTTACTTCATTTTTGAAAAGGCGTTCCTTTCGAGGGACGCCTTTTCTTTTTCTAAAACACCCTTAAGAGAGTTATAGAATTGGTCCTGGTGAGGAACGGATTACACCGAGGACGAGGATTCGACTAAATCTTTGGAATAGCGGTCAGATTGTTCATCCGCATGGTAGGAGGAACGAACCAATGGGCCAGATTCTACTACTTCGATGCCCAGTTCATGAGCCTCAGTTTTCCATGAGTCAAACTCTTCAGGAGTCACCCAGCGGTCGATCGGGGAATATTCGGCACTGGGTTGGAGGTACTGTCCAAGTGTCAAAATGTTTAAACCAATATGAGCAAGGTCTTGGATTGCTTTTCGGATCTCGTCCTCTTTTTCACCAAGTCCCAACATAATTCCAGATTTAATCGGGAACCCTCGGCTTTTCGAGTGCGATAACACATCGAGGCTTCTTTGGTAGTGAGCTGTTTTCCGAATGGGTCGCTGGAGGCGCTCAACTGTTTCCAGGTTATGGTTGAAAATATCAGGTTTTGCATCCAGCACCAAATCGAGAGACTCAAAATTTCCTTTAAAGTCAGGCACAAGTACTTCTATCGCAGTATTTGGGTTGCGGTGGCGGACTGCTCGAATGGTAGCTGCCCAGACCTTTGCACCCCCATCCGGAAGGTCGTCTCGTGCCACAGATGTGAGCACACAATGCTTGAGCCCCATCTTGGCGACAGCGTCTGCAACTCTTGGAGGTTCTGCTAAATCCAGTTCGGTAGGCTTTCCCGTTTGGATTGCACAAAAAGTACAAGCACGGGTGCAGATATTACCAAGAATCATCAGGGTGGCAGTTCCACGAGACCAGCATTCACCCATATTAGGACATTGGGCACTTTGGCAAACTGTGTGCAACTGGTTGTCGTCAACCAGGTTCCTAACCCTCCCATATTCAGGGCCGGAGGGCAGTTTTGCCCGTAACCAATTTGGTTTTCCAGATTTAGAGAACGAGTTACTCATTAAAATCTTTGAGTTCTGGGTGATTCCCTACAGTTTGTATATACTTTTGCGAGCCCTTTTCTTTTTGCAAAACTGAAAACCCATGCTTTTGGAGATGATCTGTCGAAAGGGTTTTTTGATCCCGTTTCTCAGAATGGTTCAGGGTTAAGCTTTGGGACTGTGGGACTCTCTTAATAGGTTCACCTGTAACCGGGTGTTTTTTGAGAGGTGCTTCCGTTATGGATTGTTCGACCTCAATGTATTCTGGACGCTTACTCTTGTTCAAAATAAGGTATTTGAAAGTAGGCATCAAAAAAAAGGTTTCGAAAGCTATGCGGTTTTCTTTTTCTTTGGAGGGAATTCAAAACCAATCGATCCATTATCTTTAAGAAGCAAGTTCGCATCGAATCTTCTTTTGGTTCTCCTGGATACAAATCCCTTGATAAGACCAGTTTTCTTTTCGGTAACTAACTTTTTAAATTCATCCAATGGAATTTCTTTGTCCAAAAGCTTTCGGGTAATACGAAAAGTACAGTTACCATCGTCCGATATCCGTTTATTTTTGGAACAGAGAAAGGAGATGTCTGTTTGGTGTATCGATCCGTCGCAAATAGGACAATCACTGACCACGGGAGCGGTTTTGATCATGTCTTTCTCGATTGATTCTTGTTGTTCATCTTTTGAATTATCAAAAAGGAAGCTGATTTTGTAGTCATCTTCCATTTTAAGCATCGCAGAAAAACGCTTTCCTGTTTTTGAGATGAAGTCATCTAGTGGGCCAACCCGTTTGTTTTTCAGCAAAATAGCAACTTCGTCCACGGTTAGGCGCCGCCCGGCTATGTTTTTGGAAATTCTAAAATCTCCCGATGTGTCTTGGTAAGCGTTAAGCCCCTCAAAAAGAGGCTGGTTATCTAAGGGGGAACGTAGTTCAGTTTCCTTAAGAGAAGCCGTGGTTTCATCAAAACCTGTTGTTTTGGCAACAAAATCTCGAGTGAGGGAGGATATCTCTTCCATGAAGGCGGAACGGGACATTTGTCCTTCCTCGATTTTGCGCAGTTTTTGCTCCCATTCCCCGGTCATGGCAGGGCTGGTTAACACTTCCACACCAGCTGCATGTAGGAATTGAAAGAGGTCTTCAGCCTTTAAGGAAGGAAACATTTCGGTTCCTTCCCTTCGCAGGTATTTTTCTTTGATAAGATGCTCAATAGTTGAGGCCCGGGTCGCCGGTGTGCCTAACCCTTTTTCTTTCAGAGCTTCGGCAAGCTCTTCATCGTCGACCAGTTTCCCTGCACCTTCCATCGCGGACAGGAGGGTGGCCTCAGTGTAGCGGGGGGGTGGCTTGGTTTCATCTTTGATCAGTTCAGAATCCAGATATTTTGATTCCTGTTCGGAACCAAGGGCAGGAAGGGTATCTTCGCCATTTTGATCCTTTCCGTAAATTGAGAGCCAGGAAGCTTTTACGAGTACCTTGCCTTCAGTTTTGAAGGAATGGCCAGCCACCTCGGTCATTCGCGTGGTTATGTCCCATTCGGCAGGAGGATAAAAGACAGCAAGAAACCTTTTGAGGATGAGGTTGTAGATTTTCCACTCGTTTGCATCCAACTTAGCGGGGCTCGTGGTGGTTGGAATGATGGCAAAGTGGTCGCTGATCTGCTTGTTGTTGAATACCCGTTTGTCGTTGGGGTTAATCCAGTTTTCGTTGAGAATGGTTTGGGCAAAAGGTTGCAGGTCCCCACTTACTCTGTGAAGCAGGTCATTGCAGGTCGATACATAATCCTCAGGTAGAGCTTTGGAGTCAGTCCTGGGGTAGGTAATGACCTTGTGCTTTTCATACAGTGCCTGGGCCAACTGGAGGGTGCGGCTAGCCGGCAGGTGGTGCAGGCGGTTGGCTTCCCGTTGAAGGGTGGTTAAATCGTACAGCCTGGGGGAGCTTTGTTTTGATCTTTTCTTGGATTCTGAAACGGGGCAGAAACTGGCTTGCTGAACCTCAGCAAAAATAGATTGAGCGGTGCTCTCCTCCCAAATGCGATCAATTCTGTCCCGGTCATTCTGGTCGTCTTTTTTAAAATCTTGTTTCTGAAATATCCCTTGGTATACCCCATTCGTGATTTCAAAATTTGCTCGAATAGAGTAATAGGTTCTGGGCTGAAATTTTTGAATTTCATGTTCTCTTTCAATAACCAAGGATAAGGTAGGCGTTTGGACCCTGCCAACAGTGGACACCTGCCGACTGCTTGCTTTGTTTCTCTTGATTGTTACTGCCCGTGTACCGTTGATACCAATGAGCCAGTCCGATTCAGATCTGCATCTGGCTGCATCTAGCAGGGGTTGCATTTGGGTCGAATCGCGGAGGTTTGTGAAAGCTTCGCGAATCGATTTATCAGTCATCGATAGAAGCCAAAGCCTCTTAATCGAAAGTTTTGAGCCGGATAATTCGTGAATGTAATTAAAAATGAGCTCACCTTCTCTACCCGCGTCACATGCGTTGATCACATATTCAACGTCCTTTCGTTTGAGCTGTTTTTTTAAGCTTTGAAACTTCTTTTTAGCAGTGGATACTGGCTTGAGTTCAAACTTGGGAGGAATAATGGGCAGGTTCGCAATTTTCCAGGCTTTCAGCTTTTTATCAAAATCATCGGGCATGTAAAGTTCGACCAAATGTCCGATTGCACTATCAATGATCCACTCATCATTCTCAAAATAATCATCTTTTTTGGGTACTTTGCCAAGGGCTTTGGCCAGATCTCTCGCAACGCTAGGCTTTTCAGCGATAATAAGTTTTTTCATCGACTTGTTGGATGTGGGTAAATTTGGAAGAAATCTGAGGGTGAAATGTTTGTTCTAAAGGAATCGGGGAAGTACCTCATCCATAGACTTTAAGAGGTGAGCCATTGATTCTTCAGTTTCATTTCCCATATTGGAAATGCGGAATGTTTTACCCTTAATTTTTCCGTACCCACCGTCTATGGCTAACTTTTTCTCGTTTTTGAGTGCTTTGACGAAACCAGCCACATCCATATCGAGGTTGTTGCGTACACATGTAAGGGATTTGGAAGCAAATTTTTTCTCTGGAAGTAGGACAAACCCTTTTTCCTCAACCCAATTGTGAACCATGGCATTGAGTTTGGCATGGCGGTTATGCCTTGCCTCCACACCTTCCTCAAAAATGGTATCGAGGGTATATTTTAAGCCGTGAATTTGTGGAATTGCTGGAGTGCTTGGAGTCATTCCTTTCTCATGATTTTTGAGGAATTCCAAAAAATCAAAGTAGTAGCCACGCCCGTCAATTTTCTCAGCCCGGGCAAAGGCTCTTTCTGATACCGTAAGCAAGGCAAGCCCAGGGGGGAGGGCGAGAGCCTTTTGGGAACCAGTCAGGATCACATCAATTCCCCAGAGGTCTTTGGGTATGGGAACCACGGAAAAAGAACTTACCGTATCAATCACTGAGATTACCTCTGGGTATTTAGATAAAACCTTCATGATTTCTTCAAGAGGGTTCATCATTCCGCAGGAGGTTTCATTATGCACCAAGGTGATTAAGTCGTACTCACCGGTGGAAAGTTTTTCATCCAAGATTTGAGGATCGATGTGCTGTCCCCATTCCGCTTCCAATCCATCCGCTTCCTTGCCACACCTTTTGGCAACATCGAGCCATTTGTCAGAAAATGCACCACACATGCAGCAAAGGGTTTTTTTCTGACAAAGGTTTCGGACTGCGCCTTCCATAACCCCCCAAGCACTGGAAGTGGACAAAAAGACCGGGTCTTGGGTTTGAAAAAGTTGCTGAAGCTGAGGCTGACAAGACTGGTACAACTCAACAAAGTCAGGACTTCTATGACCCATAACTCGGGTGGACATGGCTTCATACGCCTCGGCAGATACATCAACCGGACCAGGAATGTGTAATTTATAATCAATCATTAGGATGGGGTGCAGGGGAGGAAATTATTTCATGAGTAAGGTTCTTTTTACCTACCAGCACAAGTTTGGGTTCCCAAACCGCAGCTTCGTCTGGGTTGAGGGATACAAAAGTTATAATTACGAGCAAGTCTCCCACTTTTCCCTTGTGGGCTGCAGCACCATTAAGAGCAATTTCTCCGGATCCACGAGGAGCTGGAATGCAATAAGTCTCAAACCTCTCTCCGTTAGTTATGTTGCCTACCAAAATTTTTTCATGGTGTAAAAAACCAGAGGCATCCAAGAGGTCTTGGTCTATGGATAGACTCCCGGAATAATCGGGATGAACGCCGGTTACTTGAGCTCGGTGCAGCTTTGATTTTAATAGAGTTACCTGCATGTTTTTACGACTAACTAAAAGGGAGCTATGAAATACCATAGCTAAAAAAAGTCAATGGATCAAAGGAGTGGCGCGGGGAATCATGTTGAAAGTGTGATGAATTTTCATAACTTTTGGGCGATATGACGCAAACAAGCGGACTAATTTGGGTAAAGCAAAGATGGGGTGATTTCGAAAGCTTCGTCGAGGGTGTGTTGTATGATCGGGATCTTTCCATTTCTGCAAGGATATTTGGATTATTCCTCAATCCATTTTCTTACATTTTCTACGGCATTGTTTGTTCTCGGCTGTTTCTCTACTCTAAAGGACTGATTTTTCGTTCCACCCGCCTCGATGCCATGGTTATTGTTGTGGGAAACCTCACCATGGGAGGAACCGGTAAAACCCCCGTTGTCGAGCGTTTAGCTAGGGAATTACTCGCAAAAGGCAGAAAGGTGGCAGTTCTTAGCCGGGGTTACAAAAGCAAGCAGGAAGGGACAGCGGAAAAACAGCCGACCACTAAGGTAGTGAGCAATGGGGTTGAGGTGTTATTGGATTCGGAAGAGGCGGGGGATGAGCCGTTCATGCTTGCCCACAATTTACCTGGCGTTTTGGTGCTCACAGATAAGGATCGAGTACGGGCAGGTAGGTATGCCATTGAAGAATACGGTGTGGATGTCTTAATCTTGGATGATGGTTTTCAATTCCTGCCAATGCGGGCAGATATGAACCTCCTTCTCGTGGATCAGCTCAATCCATTTGGTAATCATAAGTTGTTACCTAGAGGGATTTTAAGGGAGCCTGTGCGCCATTTGTCCCGTGCTTCTTATGTGCTAATCACCAAATCTGAAATTGAGCCACAGCTTGAACTGCTTGAAACAATACGAAAACATAATAAAAACGCCGAGATCATCCGTTGTGCTCACAAACCGAAAGTGTTCCGTCAGGTCAATGGGAAGAGCGAAGAAAACTTAAACTTTTTATTTGAGCGTTTTGTTGGTGTCTTTTGCGGGATTGCCTCACCCCGTGGTTTTGAACAGTTGATCCACCGAATGTCAGGTGAATTAAGGTATAAAAAAAGATTTCTGGATCACCACCGCTATGAAAACGACGAGTTAGACAGACTTTTTCAACAGGCCAAGAATGCGGGGGTTGAGGTGATGATAACTACTGAAAAAGACGCGGTTCGTATTCCAGCTGATTTTAAATCGGTCATTCCTCTGTATTACCTACGAATGGAAATTGAGATCGTTGAAGGGTATGATGACTTTGAGGAAGCAGTCAGTTCAATTTGTGAATTACGACCGAACGGGAAAAGCAAAGAGAGTAAGAAAAACTAACTTCCATAAGCCCGGACTGTATCTACCAAAGCATCCATACATTCAATTTTGGCACCAGGCCGTATGCCATGACCAAGATTAAAAATATGAGCTGGGTCATTTTGCATCGAATCTAATATTTTCCTGGTCTCATGAGCAACCGTGGTTGGGGTTGTTTCCATGAATTCGGGTGCCAGGTTGCCCTGAAGGGCGAGGGGCGCGGGCAAAAGATTGCGCACCTGTGAAAGTTCAGTGCTGTGGTGAACGCCCAAGGCACTGGCACCAGTTTTTTTTATTTCGCAAAGTCTCTCCGCCGATGCATTTGCATAGACTATGATCGAAAGCTCTTGGGGAATGTTTTCCACCACATGTTCTATCCACCGCAGGGAAAAGTCCCACAAATGATCCGAGGGACAAAGATTGTGCCAGCTATCAAAAATTTGCAGTGCATCTACACCACAACGAGCCTGCATTTTCAAATATTCGATTAGGGCGAGGGAAATTTTTTCCAGTAATTTCTGAAAAGATACAGGTTCTTTGGCAGCCCACGCCATAGCTTTCGGGAAGCCTTCGGCAGATCCGCCCTCCAGCATATAGCAAGCAAGAGTCCAAGGAGATCCACAAAATCCCAACAACGCATGTCGATCGCCCAATTCAGTCCTTAAAAGCTGTAAGGTTTCTGAAACATAAGAAAGTTTTTCCCCGATATTTTCGACAGAGAGTTGCTCAATGTCTTTGGCACAGGAAATTTTTGTGGTCATTTCAATCCCACCACCGTTCCTGAAATCGTACCCTTGGCCCATCGCTTCTGGGATCACGAGGATATCGCTGAAAACAATTGCCGCATCCAATTTAAACCGCCGAAGGGGTTGCAGGGTCACCTCAGTGGCAAGCTCCGGACTCTTGACCATTTGCAGAAACGAGTATTTTTCTTTCAACGCCCGATATTCTGGCAAATACCTGCCCGCCTGTCTCATCACCCACAGGGGAGGGCGCCCGCTTTGGTTATTTCCGGCTAATGTTTTAGTAAATAAATCCCGACCGCTCATAACGATTCACCCAACCAGTCCCGAGGACGCAAATAAGAATGGTAAAGTTCTTCTTCCGGAGAATCTTTTTCAGGAACCCATCCATAAGTCCAAGATACCTCCGGGGGCATAGACATAAGGATGGACTCGGTTCTGCCCTTTGACTGAAGGCCAAAGAGAGTACCGCGGTCGTACACTAAATTAAATTCTGCATATCTTCCCCTGCGATACTTCTGAAAGCTCCTTTGTTTCTGTCCAAAAGCAGTGGTCTTTCTTTTTTCGAAAATCTCAAAGTAAGTCTTCGAAAAGCAGTCTCCGACTGCCAGTACAAAGTCCAAAGTCTGATTGAAATTATCCAGCTTTAAGTCATCAAAAAAGAGACCACCAACCCCCCTGGTCTCGTTTCTGTGTGGAAGATAGAAGTATTCGTCACACCATTTTTTAAACCGGGGATAAAGATCAAGGCCGAAGGGGGCACAAACATCTTTCGCCGCCTGATGCCAGAGGAGGACATCCTCGTGAAAGGGATAGTAAGGGGTTAAATCAAACCCTCCACCAAACCACCATTCGGATGGGGCTTCCTCTGGCCCTGCCTCAAAATAACGGATATTGGCATGGCTGGTTGGTATGTAGGGGTTGTAAGGATGAAACACCACGGAAACCCCCATTGCCCGAAAGGGCAGGCCGCTTAGTTCAGGCCGGTTTTGAGTGGCAGATGGGGGAAGTTCATGACCCCGCACATCCGAAAAATTAACCCCACCTTTTTCCATCGCATCTCCCTGGGCAAATGCTCGGGTAATGCCACCTCCACCTTCTTCTCTGTCCCAATCTTCCTCAATTTGTTTACAAATGGGGTCAACTTCAAGAAGCGTGTCACAGATGCTTTGCTGCAATTTGAGGAAAGCATTGCGAGCAAGATCAGAATCCAAATGGTTCGGCATGGATGATTACTCCCAACGGGATCTGTCGCAAGATGGGTAGAAGTAAGGATGAAACAATAGAATCAATCTTCGTCTTCCTCGACCTCGCGGTTGAAAGATTCTTTGGCTTCTTCCAGGTTTTCACAAATGGACCACTCCTCACAACCATCCAAATTGTTCCACATTTCTGAATCTTCACCAGTTGCTATAATTGCTCCCCTCATCGGTAGCTTCATATCTTCAATTTTTTCGGAAAACTCTCCGACAATCTCAATCGCTTCCTCTTCAACCTCCTCGAGGGAAGAAACATCAATAATGAGTTTGAGAATACCTTCGTTAATGGTGTTCCGGATTCTTTGGTCCATATTCTCCTTGATGTCATTAATCACAAATGGAGACAGCTCCGTGGGCAGTTCAAAGAGTAAGTAATCATCGACGAACTTGAAATAGCGGGCAGAGGAATCAAGGTTCATCACTTTGTACATGACCGCATCGGTTTTGTTTTGATCAAACGGTTTGGTGATGCAGTCTGCGAAACCAGCATCCAGTGCTTTCTTTTGTGCTGCTTGGTCTCCCATTACAATCATTCCAACCACAGGGGTGTTGAGTACACGATGGTTGGTCTTGAGTTTTCTTCGCAGGTCAATGGCTGTATCCCCAGGAAGAGCCATACTGATCAAAATCGCAGAGTAATGGCTGTGCTCGCAGGCATCCAGAGCACATTGATCATCCTTGGCTCCTTCGACTTGCCAATCACTCTTGGCAAACATCTCGGTGAGTTGTTTGATGATGTTGGGCTTATCGTCGACCACTAAGATACGGATGGTATTATCCGTAACATCCAAAACCTTGGTGCCATCTGCCTTTTTAAAAATATTGAAATCAGAATCTCCCCGAGGAGCAATTTTGTTCATCCGATACAGGCGGCGGCCGAGGGTACGAATCAGCTTAAGGGCAACTTTGGGGTTTTTGGTTACGATATCTGCGATGCTTTCTTCCACATGGCGTACCTTTGCTGCAGTTTTGGCACGAATCGCTGCATCCCTTTTCATTCCCAGGATTTCACTAAGCTCGCCAAAGATGGCCCCTTTCATATTGATCTCGCTTAATACGCGATTGTCACGAATGACTTCCAGGGTGCCGCTTTCCAAAATACAAAACCCTGTACCGAGTTCACCTTCTGGCAGGACAACATCTCCTTCCTTATATTCTTGAAGCTTGATCATATGAGATTCTTATCTTTGGCAAAAACTCAACCTGAATCAATTCTATTATATTCAGTCCATATGATATCTTCTTATTCCTCTCCTTGGAGAAAGTGAATCGACACACAGGGGATAATTTTTAATAAGGACGCCATGGGACAAAAGGGAAAAGATTTTGACTTCGTCGTTTTGGGTGGCGGTAGTGCGGGTTATGCTGCTGCCAGAACCGCAAACGAATTGGGAAAAAAAGTTGCCGTGGTCGATGGAGGAAGGGAGTTGAGCGGACTCTGTATCCTCCGTGGGTGTATGCCTTCGAAGACATTAATCTACTCAGCAGAGGTTCTTCATCTGGCTCAAAAAGGAGATCTTTTTGGTTTTCGTGGAGAAAAACCAGTGGCGGATCTTGCTTCCATGCAAAAAAGAAAAAGAGAAGTGATCCAGGAGTTTTCTGATTTTCGAAAGGAGCAGTTGGAAGATGGTAGGTTTAGCTTGTTCCGTGCAAATGGTTCTTTCCTCGATACCAACACCATTGTTTTAGATGATGATCAAGTTCTCAGGGCGGATAAAATTCTTAT
>Ga0181582_10000826_pt1 | contig 23014 bp, 20 predicted proteins | sample 071ome_32_FD_132438 | JGI IMG/M metagenome (GOLD analysis project Ga0181582, IMG submission 132438) | Coastal salt marsh microbial communities from the Groves Creek Marsh, Skidaway Island, Georgia - 071405AT metaG (megahit assembly) | ecosystem: Environmental > Aquatic > Marine > Intertidal...
GATGACGGGACGATCATCCACATTCTCAATGAATCGTTCAGTTGCGGCGGCCCGGGCCAGGGCGGCCAGCGCAGTTTCTTCCGGCCGCGATTCGAGGCGCCTGAGCCTTATGACTGGCTCACCCGGGGTACTTTCGTCGCCCTGCTAGAACTGGACACCAGTGGGGAAGCCCGTGATGAAGACGGCAACAGGGTACCAGCCATCCGCATCAAGTTTTATGAAATCAAGTAACCGCGACAACGGAAAACCACGACCATGAACAAACATGCCATGAAAATACGCACGCCCTTGCTGTCGCTGGTCATCGGCATCGGCCTTGGCGTCACCACCCTGGTGGCGCAGCAACCTGATAATACCGACCGCTCGGCCCTCTGGTGGGCGCCGGGGGATGACCGGCCGCTGCCGGCGTATATCGAGTATGGCAATGACTGGGGCCGTATCGGCCTGGTCAATACGTCGGGTACGCTGATCACCGACGGGCATCCCTTCTTCGAGGCGCTCGGCACCAACGGGCGCGGCTGCGTGACCTGCCACCAGCCGGCCGATGCCATGTCGTTGTCGGTCGCCACCATCCGCGAGCGCTGGACCGACACCAACGGCAGCGATCCATTGTTTGCGGCGGTCGACGGCATGGACTGCCCGCATCTGCCTGCGGGTGATCCTGAATCCCATTCCCTGTTGCTCGGGCGTGGCCTGATACGCGTGGCGCTGCCCTGGCCGCCGGCCGATGCCGAACCCGAATTCGACATCGCCGTGGTGCGCGATCCCACCGGCTGCAATACGCACCCGGTCTACGGTATCGACGGCGAAAACCACCAGGTCTCCGTCTATCGCCGGCCGCGTCCGGCCATCAACATCCGCTATGTCGCCTCGTCGAAATTCGGCGTGTCGCCCTTCATCGGCAAGACCGGGATGTTGTCCGCCATCAATCCCGATACCGGCCAGCCGCAGAACATGAACATGATGGCCGATGCGCGCGTGGTTACACCGAAGACGCAGGCCACCGCGGCGGCGGCAGACCACATGGGCATCACCCTGGATGGCGGGCAACTGGCGCAGATCGAAGCCTTCGAGATGCAGTTGTACGGCGCGCAGGCGTGGTCGAACGGCGCCGGCAACCTGAACGAGGAGGGTGGGCCTTCCGGCATCGGCCCCTATGCCATGGCCCGGGGGAGTGACGGCGTGCTCGGCAACAACACCACGCGCTTTGTCTTCCCCATGGAAGACAAGTGGGCGGACCTGCCGGCAGGCAACACCGAAGAGGAGGCCGCGCGCAACGCCTTCCGCGAATCCGTGCAGCGCGGCCACGACGTGTTCTTCTATCGCACCTTCTGGATCAAGGACGCCACGCACATCAATACCGTCGGTCTCGGCAACCCCATCAAGCGCACCTGTTCCACCTGCCATGGCATGCACATGACCGCCATGGACACCGCCAACGGCTGGATGGACCTTGGCACCACCAATCATCCCTGGGCGCTGGAGCCGCCGGAAAGCCCGTGGGCACAAGCCTTGCCCGAAATGCCGCTGTTCAAGATCACCTGTCGCGAAGACCTGCCGCCGCACGCCTTTCTCGGCCGCACCATCTACACCCAGGACCCGGGCCGGGCGCTGATCTCCGGCAAGTGCGAGGACGTGGGTGCCATCGTCATACAACAGTTCCGCGGGTTGTCGGCGCGCGCGCCCTATTTTGTCAACGGATCGGCGGCGACCTTGCGCGAGGTGGTGGATTTCTACGACCGCCGGTTCAACATTCGTTACACGGAGCAGGAGAAGACCGACCTGGTCAACTTCCTGAGTGTGTTGTGATGAACAAATTCTTCGCGCTTTCCAGTATTCTCCTCAGCTCGCTCGCGATCGCTGAACCCCCTCCTGTCGGCGAGCGCATCAGTTTCGTCAGCTGCCCTGCCGTACGCGACACGCGCAGCGTGCCCTGCTGGACCAGCGACTACGGCGGCGATACCTATTACCTGACCATCCAGAGCGACGTCAGCGCCGCGGTGCAGCCGCCGCTGCTTGGCCACCAGGTGCTGGTGGAAGGCATTGTGACGGACAATCCGGCCATCTGCGGTGGCATTGTCCTCGACGACGTGCACCTGACCGCCATGCCCGAGTTGGATGCCAACTGCAACACCATCCTGCCGGCGGTCGACGAGATCACCATCGACTTCAATCCGCGTCCGCCCGGACCCAGCGGCGGCCGCCTGGCCTTCCAGCGCGATCCGTCGACGGATCCGCCGCCACCTCCGCCGCCTACAGGGCCGCAGGTGTTCGATTTGTATTTCGATTTCGACAAGGGCATTTCCTTCCGCCATCCGGGCATTCTTGTTGGCATACTCGATGTGGCGGAGAAACTTGGGCCATCACGCATGGAAGTGCTTGGCGTGCGTGGCGCGCACCGGCTCAGTGACGGCACCCTGCTGCGCGAATCCGGCAACACCGGCCGACGGCGGGCAGAAGAGGTCGCCGGGCTGTTGCGCGAGGCGGGCATCACGGTGCCGGCCGATGTCTCGTGGACGGATGCGGTCGATGATGCCGACGGGATCGACGACTGGCAGAGCCGCCGGGTCACGATCATCCTTCAACCGTAAAGGCGATGGGAAACGAAATCATGAAACTCCTGCACATCCTGGTTTTTTCATTCCTGTCGCTGCCCTTGTTGGCGCAGGCGCCGACGGGTTCCGGACCGGAACCGGCCAGGGTCTATTCGGATCCGGGCCTGCCAACCCACACCATCTATCGGCCTCGTGCATTGACCGGTACGTACCCGGTGGTCCTGTGGGGTAACGGCAGTTGCGTGAACGACAATTTCGGTTACCGGGAATTTCTCAGCGAGATCGCCTCCCATGGCTTCATCGTCCTGGCCATCGGCCCTTATGGCGATGCCCCGGCGCCACGCCAACCCCGCCCGGAAGATCCCGCCGACTGGCCGCCCTTTGAAACGAATTACCGCCAGCATTTCACGGCGCTGGACTGGGTCGCCGCTGAGGGCTCCCGTGCGGGCAGCGACCTGGCCGGGCATGTGGATATGAATAACGTCGCCGTGATGGGACATTCCTGCGGCGGCCTGCAGGCGGTAAAAGCCTCCGCCGACCCGCGCATCACTACCATGCTGGTGTTGAACAGCGGCCTGATGCCCGATACCGACCAGTACATGATCCGCCACGAGGCGAAGCGCGAGGAACTGCAGCAGCTGCATGCGCCCATCGCGTATTTCATTGGCGGGGAAACCGACATCGCCTATGTGAACGCGGAAGCGGACTGGCAGGAACTGCTGGAACAGGATATGCCTGCAGTCATCGCCAACATGGATGTGGGGCACGGCGCCACCTACGCCATGCCTGGCGGGGGACCGTTTGCGGAAGGGCCGCTGGCCTGGCTGCGCTACCAGCTCAAAGGCGACTCCGCTGCAGCGGCGATGTTCGAGGGCGTATCATGCGGATTGTGTGAAGCGCAGGCCTGGGACCTGCGCCGGCATCACCTGGACTGAGCCGGGCTGGTTGACTTGAAAAGTCTCCGGTGATAACACTGGCACGGAATGTTCAGGTGCGGGCGCTACCCGAACCGATAATTATTAAAAATCTAATTAACACAAGGATTTTCCAGTATTTCCGGGAGGGAATACGATGTCCAAGGGGCTGACATTACTGGCAGGGGGAACGCTTCTCTTTGCTGTCGTTCAGGCGCATGCACAACCTGTACTCACCAAGTCCAACAGTGAACTGGTCGAGGAGTATTGCGTCGGCTGTCATAATTTTGAGGATTATGCCGGCAGTCTCGATTTGACCCAGGCCCTGGCCGCAAGCATTCCTGACCATGCCGAAACATGGGAGAAGGTTATCCGGAAACTGCGTGCCGGCATGATGCCGCCACCCGGTGAGGCGCGACCTCCCGAATCGCAATACCTGCTCCTGACGCATGATCTCGAAAACCAGATCGACAGCTTTGCGCCTGTAAACCCGGGTAGTGTCACGATGCACCGGCTCAACCGCACCGAGTATGCCAATGCCATCAGGGACATATTTGCGCTTGAGATTGATCCCGGCCTGTTGCTGCCTTCTGATACCTTGGCCAGGGGGTTCGATAACATGGCCGGCTCGCTGGTCATTTCCCCCACATTGCTGGAAGCCTATTCCAGTGCAGCAACCCGCATAGCATCCATGGCCCTGGGCTATCTTAAATCGCCCACGGAAGTCACATATATACCGCCAGGTGATACCTCGCAAAACCAGCATATAGAAGGTATGCCTTTCGGCACCCGGGGCGGCATGGTTGTCCACCACACCTTCCCGGCAGATGGTGACTACACGTTTATTATCAAAAACCACCGTGTGGGTACGTTCATTCCTGGCGAGCAACTTGAAATCAATGTTGATGGCGAGCGGATGCACCTTTTCGACTATACCAATCTTGGCAGGGGCCGGGGCGAGGGTGGCGAAGGTGATTTATCGGTTACGGTTCCGGTAAAGGCCGGCAGTCATACGGTCGGTGCCACATTCCTGGCCACGCACTACCGGCCCAGTTACAGCCTGATAAAACAGTATGAGCGCAAATCGCTGGAGAATGAAATGCTGCCCGGTTTGTACAATTATCCGGTTATCGGCTTTCTGCGCATCCAGGGTCCTTTCAATGCGGCCAAACCCGAAAATTCTGCAAGTATTCGCAAGGTGTATTCCTGCAGGCCGGCCAATAGCGATGAAGAACATGCCTGCGCCAGGGAAATCCTGATGAATCTGGCAAAGCTGGCATACAGGCGACCGGTCAGCGAGGAAGACATGACGCCGTTAATGGCTTTCTTCGAACAGGGTCTTGGCCAGGGCACCTTTGAAGAAGGAATCGAACTGGCTGTGGCCCGCATGCTGGCCAGCCCGAAGTTCCTGGTCAGGGTGGAAACCCAGCCCGAGGAGTTGGCTGTTGGGGATGTTTACCGCATCAGTGATCTTGAGCTGGCCTCGCGACTGTCGTTTTTTCTCTGGAGCAGCATTCCGGACGAAGAGCTTATCGACCTGGCGGCAGAGGGAAAACTGAAGGATCCAGACATATTGGAAAAACAGGTCAGGAGAATGCTGGCTGACCCGCGCGCATCGTCATTGGTCACGAATTTTGCGTCGCAGTGGTTTTACTTGCGCAATCTCGACATGACTTATCCGGACGGTATTTATTACCCGGACTGGGATGATGAATTGCGCCAGGGATTCGGGCGTGAAATGGAATTATTCTTCGAAAGCGTTGTTCATGAAGACCGCAGCATCATCGACTTGCTCGATGCGGATTACACTTTCGTCAATGAAAGACTGGCGCGCCACTATGGGATTCCGGGTATTTACGGCTCCCACTTCCGTCGAGTGACGCTCGGGCCGGAGCTGGAGCATCGCCGGGGCTTGCTGGGGAAGGGCAGTTTCCTGTCAGTGACCTTTACCCAGAATTTCAGGACGTCACCGGTAAAACGGGGCGTCTGGGTGCTTGAAAATATCCTTGGTACGCCGCCGCCTGAACCGCCCCCGAACGTCCCGCCTCTTGAAGATGCGGCCGGGGGTATACCGATTACCTCCCTGCAGGAGCAAATGATCCTGCACAGGCAGGATCCCGCCTGTGCATCCTGCCACAGGATCATGGATGGGATTGGTTTTGCCCTGGAAAATTATGATGCCGATGGCAAGTGGCGGGAATTCTCGGCACATCCACGCAAGTGGGGCGGGGTGGTCGCTCCCATTGATGCCAATGTGGAGTTGTGGGACGGCACAAAGATCAATGGCGTCAATGAACTCAGGGAAAACCTGCTCAGATACAGTCCGCAATTTGTACGCTTTGCCGTGGAAAAACTGATGACTTTCGGTCTGGGAAGGGGCGTTGAATATTCCGATATGCCGGTAATACGGCGAATAGTCAATGCAGCTGAGAACGAGGATTACCGGTTCTCCTCGCTTGTACTGGGTATCGTTAACAGTGAACCGTTTCAGATGCGCGTAAAGGAGGGTGACCTGGCCGATTCAGTAGCCAAAAACTGACATTGCCGGATCGCCGGGGAGATAACATGCATTTCATCACTAAAAAACATCTGAAGCGCCGTACCTTGCTGCGAGGCGCTGGTGCGGCAATTGCATTGCCCTTGCTGGAAGCCATGGTGCCTGCAATGACGGCTCTGGGGGCAACGGCGGCAGCGCCTGTGAAGCGCTTTGTCGGGGTTTGGCACCCTCATGGCGCCGCGCCGGGCTACTGGAGTCCGGTGACCGAAGGACGTGATTTCCCCTTTTCCTATATCACCAAACCCCTCGAAAAGTTCCGGGACCGTATCACGCTGATTACCGGGCTGGATGTGCCGGAAGCCTTTTCCACAGAAGAAGAGCCCGGGGGTAACCATGCGCGTGGAGCGGTTTTCCTGTCCGGTGCCAGGCCGCGCCGCAACGCTGTCAGTCCCCATCTCGGGGTCACCATTGACCAGGTCATCGCCAATGAGTTCGGCAGGGATACGATTCTGCCTTCCATCCAGCTTGGTGTTGAGGATTCTGGAAACTACGGCAACTGCAACTGGGGTTACAGTTGCGCCTATACCAACAGTATTTCCTGGACCTCGGCCACAGAATTCCTGCCCACTGAGATCAATCCCCATGTGGCGTTCGAACGCCTGTTTGGCTCCGGTACAACACCCGAGGAAAGGCAGCTGGGACGGATTCGCAAGGCCAGCATCCTTGATTCCGTTGCCGACGAAATTCCGGGAATGAAGAGGGGGTTAAGCCCGGGCGACAAGGTGCGCCTGGATAATTACCTGGACAATATCAGGGAGCTCGAAAGGCGCATCAATATTGCAATCAACAACGCGGTGGAGCCTGAAAGTGGCGTGCCGTTTGGCATCCCCCAGAGCAAGGACGTGCATTTCAAGCTGATGTTCGACCTGATCGCCCTGGCATTTGAAGGCGATATCACCCGTTCCGCCACCATGATGCTTGGCGTCGACATCACTTCCGCCAATTTCCCCGAATCAGGCACAACAGGTGCCTGGCATGGAACGTCCCACCACAGCGATAAACCGGAAAATATCGCCGAGTACGCCATGATGAACAGGTATCACGTCGGGATACTGGCCTATTTCCTCGACAAACTGCAGGGAATAAGCGAAGGCGAAGGTACGGTCCTGGATCATTCGCTGACTTATATGGGGAGCAACATGGGGAATTCCCACCGGCATGCACATGAGAAAGTGCCGGTCATTCTGGCCGGGGGTGTGGATGGCTCGTTTGCCGGCAACAAACATATCGTGTTTCCGGACAATGTTGAGAAAACGTCAAACCTGTTGCTTGGCCTGCTGCATTTATATGGCATTGAAAGGGAAAGTATCGGGCAGAGCACGAACCCGTTATCCCTGGCCTGAAGACCTGATCCCTGAACATCATGAAAAGGACAATGCCGCTGTATCTGAAATGGCTGGTGATTCTGGGAATGACCTGCCCGGTCTTGCCGGCAGTGGCACAAGTTGTCAGGCCGCATGTCGTGCTTCCGGATGAGCCGGTCCGCAGCGTCATTTTCGAGAACTGCAGTTCATGCCATGGAATCGATGTTTACGCCTATCATGCGCTGGATAAGCAGGCGTGGCGGAGTCTGCTCGAGTCACTGCATGGAGGAAATAAGCGGTTGTTCGTGAGCAGGCGTCACAGGAATATCATGTTGAACTACCTGTCTGAGAATTTCGGGGCAAACAGCATCCCCTTTCCGCGGGAATATGTGCCGCCCGAAGTCAGTGATTATTTCTCAGATGCTGACGCACGCGTTTTTATTGATCAAACCTGTACCGAGTGCCATGAAGTTCGGGTGTTCAGCAGGCGAGGTACTGAACAGCAATGGCGTGACCTGGTGTTTGAAATGCGCGAGAACGGCGCCGAACTTACTGATGAGAACCTGGAGCGTCTGGTGGAATGGCTGGCCAGGGTCAGAGGACCGCAGGCAGCGTTGCAATGAATTCTGAACCGATGAAATCCCGATTGAAAAACGTCTTCATGCCCTGTTTGCTCCTGCTGGGCCTGGTGCATTCAGCAGCTGCCTCCGATATTGCCGATTTCGCCAGCCATGACGATTTAGCTAACGTATCCGCGTTGATTGCCGCAGGGGCTGACGTCAACGAGCCCCAGTTGGACGGTGCTACAGCGCTGCACTGGGCGGTGCGCTGGGATAATCTGGCGATGGCCCGTGAACTGCTTGCGGCAGGAGCCGATCCGAATGCCAGCAATCGAGTCGGTGCTGTCCCGATGCTGCTGGCGTCCATAAATGGCAGCGCAGAAATGATTTCCATGCTTGTGCAAGCCGGTGCAAGTGCAAACCAGTCATTGACCATTACCGGGGATACGCCGCTCATGATTGCCGCGCGCACAGGTAGCAGTGAGTCGGTCCGTGTACTCCTGGATGCCGGTGCTGAAGTGCAGGCACAGGAAACCTGGGGCGGAGGCACCGCTCTCATGTCTGCCGTGGAGGCAGGGCATTCGGTGGTCGCACAGATGCTGATTTCGAGCGGGGCCGATATCAATGCACGAACCTACTTGATACCACGAAATACGGGCAGGGGTCTGCAGTTTGAAGGGTTGCCGCCACGCAAACGCCTGCCTGGGGAAATAGGACCGCAGATGCACGCCAGCGGAGAATTTACTCCCTTGTTGCTGGCGGCGCGCGAAGGATTCACGGATACGGTCGGGTTATTAATCGATGCCGGTGCAGATATTGATGCCAGGGCGGCGGATGGTAAGGATGCATTGAGCCTGGCTATTTATAACGGAAATTTCGCGACGGCATCCTATCTTGTCTCAAGGGGCGCAAACGTCAACCAGGTGGATGCACGGGGATTCACCCCCCTGTTCTGGGCGGTGGACAGGCGCAACATGGAGACAGCGCCTAATTTTCCCTGGACGGTTACCGATGATCCCTTGCCGTTGGTTCGGGAATTGCTGGAAGCCGGTGCCGACCCCGACACGATCATCAACGAAACACCCCAGGCGCTGATGCGGGAAGGCTCCCCGAGGCTGGTTTTCGGCACTGCTTTGATGCGGGCAGCGTTTTCCGGTGACCTGGATCTGGTGCGCCTGCTGCTGGAATACGGTGCTGATCCGTTTATCCGCTCAAGTGATGATGAGACCGCATTGAGTGCCGCGGCTGGAACCGGTTTTATTTACGGGTTTCACAAGGAGCGCCCCCTGAGTGAGCGGCTGGAAGTCATCAAGATACTTGTTGAAGCCGGGCTCGACGTCAACTGGCATGATGATTACGGGATAACGCCATTAATGGCTGCCGCCAACCTGGGAGATGCCGAAATCATCCAGTATCTGGTTGATCAGGGCGCCGATCTTGGCGCTTTTGACCTGGGTGAGAAAAATGACGGCGTGTTCGGTGCGAGTATCGAGCCACTCATGCCAATCGATTATGCCATCGGTGTAGGTACCTTTCGGCCCAATAACGCGATTGTTTTCAACGCAGAGGCCGTTGCCCTGATGGAAAGGTTAATGGAAGAAAAAGGCATTGAACACATCACATCGGAATGCACCTTGCGCGGTTTCACCTGCTCCACCGTGAATATGGATCCAAAATTTGCCACGCCGGCAGATATCGCAAGGGCCAGGGCGTTCCAGACGGGATACCAGGTGGACGATATCAGCAAGGGAACGGGCCTGCAGGTTGGTTCAAGGGACAACGAGTCCGGGCAATAAAAATCCTGACGATCTATTGGCAAAATTCGGCACCCCCGAGGAATGCGGCTGCCATCCGGGAAGAGCGACCTGCGAGCGCCAATTGAATTGACAGGTTCCTGTAATCATAGTATTCCTAGGCATGGCAGTACTCGCAAGAAGTATAAAAACTCGAATAAATACGCCGTATAACGAAAAGCAGAAGGGGGAAATAATGAAGAGTTTCGGAATGTTCCTGGTGCTCGTGGCTTTCATCGCCGTGTTCGCCATCGTGGTCATGGTGCATGTCCCCAGAAAAGGGATTGCCATGGAGGTCCCGGCCCCAGCTGACGCAGCTTTGGTTGCACAGCAGGTTGTTCCGACCATCGCCAGCCACTATGGCTGATAAGTAAGACAGAATGACCAAAATATCAAAAGGGCGCCAATGGCGCCCTTTTTCTTCTGCGTCAGTTTCTTGTCAGTGTCAGCAGGAAGTCGGCAAACCACGCACAGTTGAGACCTAACGCCTCATCCATTTCCATGTCCCGGGTACCTACATCCAGTCGTGCCGAGTGAATGCCGAGCAGGACCCAGGGCAATTCACTGTCCTTTTGATTGCCGGGACTGGCCGGCATGACCACCGGGGCCCCACTCATGCCGCGATGGGTGCGGGCGTCGGTGAGGAAATAACCGTTGCCCTGGAAACGCATGCTGAACGATGAGGCGTTGATGCCCTGCCTGGCCACCGGCAAGTGATGCAGCGTGTCATGGAAGCTGAGCGGGAAGCCGACAATGAGCAGGCGCGAACCGATGCTGATGCCTTCGATGGAGTCATGCAGGTGATCTGGTGTGAAGGCACAATAAAGGGCGGTTTCTGGCAGCTGATTTTGAAACACTTCAATCGCAGCCACATCCACTTCGCCTGAACTGTCTTTTCCCTGGCGCCAGTTACGTTTGCCGTTGAGATACAGCGGAATCGAATACATGATGGATTCCGCCAGGTTTTCCCGGTTGGTATGAATTTCGATGGCGATGGCATCGGGCTTGTGATTGCTCGGCTTGTCCACCAGCACGTGTCGGCTCGTAATGAGAAAAAGCCGACCTGCATTTTCAAAGAAAAACCCGCTGGCGTTGGTCAAAATGGCGCCGTCGTTGTAGGTGGTGACCTGGACGCAGCTCAGCAACAGGGGTTCAATCATGATGGATTCCGGTTTGCAGCAGTCGTGGTGGTGTAGTAAATGATTTGGACAGTTTGCCAGTATACGCTGTACTGCGTGGGCATGTTACTGCCTATTCAGTATTCGGCATTACCAGTCAGAGTGCGGCGACGGCGGCGATGAGATCGTCACGCACGGCCACGGCGACCATGGCGTCGATGGGCTGGCCGGATCGATTACACGTCCGCCGGTAATCAGGAGGTCCGCACCAAACTCCGCACCTGGCAGGCCCAGCAGAGCCGATTTATCGAAGCTGCGACGTGTCATCGTGTTATCCGGATTTTGCAAGCCGCGGCATAGCCCTGACGTGACGCTGAAGTCATCTTGGGCGCGGTTCCCGAAGGGCGGTTCGCTAACGGTCGATTTTCGTCATCTTCGAGCCTTCAAAGGTCAGGTTGTACATCAGACCCTTGTTGGAAAAGATGAAGCCGATGATCGGCTGTTGCGCGGAATTGGACGAGATTTCGCCCCCAGTGCCGAATTCCACGACGGCGACACTGCCGTCGACGCCGGCTTCCCAGCCGTCACTGCTGCGAAATTCATCGAGGGCGTCATCGGTCATGAACATGATGATCTGCGATTTTATCTGGGCACCCAGCTGGAAGCCGATGGAAGCCCCGGCGGTGTTGTAGTACTCCACCTTGTTGTCGCCGATGAGCAGCGCGCCTTCGCCGTACTCACCGCCGATGCCGATGCCGGCCTTCACCACGCGTGGAAATACCAGCATGCCTTTCGCCCGGCCGGCCAGACGTTTGCCGGCGGCAGATTCTTCGTAAAACTTAACCAGGGCCTCGTCGATATTGGCATCGATTTCCTCTTTCGACGCGGCCTGGGTAAACAGCGGCAGCAGCAGGGCAACCAGGGCGAGAACGAGGGGTAGGCGTGAATAGCGGTTGGTGTGCATGTTGAACTCCGTTGATCAATGGATTGGCCAGATACTCCCGGGGCAGGGCCGGGGTGAAGTCATACGCAATCATAGCAGGAGCCGGGCGCATCCTGTGTGAGGTTTTCAACAGAAATGGAAAAATGGAGCCTGCAGGCAGCAGGCTCCATGTCCGGGCATCAATGCCTGATTTGCGAGGTGATGTCGTCCAGTTCGTACACTTCGCAGTTGCCGCGCTCGGGCAGCAGCCCGGCATCGGGATTAGAGTTGAGAGCCAGCACGCGAGGCGTCATGACCCAGGGTTCCACCAGCACTTCGGGATCGTCCACGATCACTTCGTACACTATCTCGTTGCCCTGGCGTGTGAACTTTTCCGTCACCTTCATCTTGTCGGAATGGAAGAAGCCGCCGCGGGCAAGCCAGGTGTAGTCATTGAAGGCGATGGATTCCAGTACGAGGGTGTCATCTTCCCAGTGACCGACAGTGTAGCCCATGTACCTGGTCTGAAGGGTCTGGCCGGGGTCATGCGGGCGCCCGTCGGTCGGAATGATGCGGTACTCACCATAACCACCGCCGCCGTCGGCATACTGGCCGTAGAAGAAGATAACGTCGTTTTCATTCTGCACGATGCGGCGAGGCGGTCCCTGGCGGGGAATGCCCAGCGGCTGGCAGGTCATGACGGGGTCCTCGCGGTTGGTCCACATGTCCAGTTCCTGCACCTTGTCCCAGTGTTCGGGTTTGTAAAGCGGGCGGTTGGGCCCGAAGCGCGAGGGTGCCTCGAACTCGAAATCGATGTTCTGGTTCCAGATGGTGGAGCAGTCCACCTGTGACGGGCCGCAGCGGCGGAAGCCGTAACGCCAGTTCATGCCGCTGGCACTCCAGTTGCCGGTCAGGTCGGGCTTTTCATTGGCCAGGCGCGGTGTTGGCGCATTGGCATTTTCCCCGGCCACGTTCAACCTGTCCGGGGCCACGACGGGCGGCGGACTGCCGTTTGCGGCAGGGCGAATGGCCGCCACCACGCTGTCGGGTGCCGGCATGACCACGTACACGCTGCCGGTTTCGGTAACCGATGTCGTCAGGTCGCGGTTCAAGGTACCGTTGAGTCTTTCCGTCATCCGGCCGGCGAAGAGTACCTCTACCCGATTCAGCGGATTATTCCAGTCGCCATAATCGCTGTAAGTGAATTCCCAGGTGTCCTGGCCGTGATTGACCACCACACGTGAAGCCATATAGCTGGCATTCAGCGAGGCCTCGGCGGTGGCGCCGGAAACGCCGGGTACGGGAAAACTGACCACCGGCAGATCGTTTACCCAGGCCACACTGGTGCTGCCGATGACATTGAGGCCGTTGTCCGGCAACTGGCCTGGATCTGGCTGACCGGCACCCGCCAGGGCTGCCTTCACGGCAGCCTGGGGGCTGGCCCAGAGTCGGATGAGCCGCTCGGCGACCCTGCCGGCCATGGGCATGGCATCGCCTTCGCCCTCGATAAGTTCGGCGCCTGCCACGGTTTCATCCCAGGCGTATTGCCAGCTGACTACCTCGATGTTCGAGACGCTGCGGCCGCCGGGAAGTGTACAGGCGTAATGGATGCGCTGGCCGGCATCCTGGTAGTTGGTGCTGGCCCGGTAGCTGTCCAGAGCACAATCCTGGCCGTTGACCCTGATAGTGCCCGTGCCCTGGTATTCCAGGGTGGCGATGAGTTCATGTTCATCGATGCCGCGCAGCATGCCCATGTTCCAGGCCCAGTTGAACAGTACCGCCTTCAGGTCGGTGGCATCCTGCTCCGGTGTGTAGGGCGGGTTGCTCGGACCGAATTGCGCACTGGCTGCCATTGGCAGGCTTGCCAGCAGGATGGCCCCGGTAAGATTTCTGATGAAGCTGATGTTCATGGTTATCCCCTGTGCCCGCGAGCTTACTCGGGTGTGAATTCCACCTGGCGGTCGCCGGGCAGTGTAATGGAGCGGACGAAACCGATCGGTTTGCCGCTGCGGGCGGGGAAGTAAGCGGCGGTGACAGTATCGCCTGCGCTGACATAGTTGGAGCCGCCATCACCAAAGCCCTGGTTGGCCAGGGTATTGGCGGAACCGGTGGTCAGGATCCATTCTGTTTCAGTGCCATCCACATTGGTCACCATGACATGGAAGGCGCCATGTGGATTGGTGAACGCGATCTTGGTCAGCACGCCGGTGAGCTGGCCTTCCTTGCGGATGTCGTATACGCCGGAAAGTGAATGATGGGCGAGCGCTGTGGAACAAAAAAGGATTGCGGCCCAGGCCAATGCGCATTTTGAAACAAATGATTTCATGTGGTATCCCCTGTATGTCGGTTTTTGCCGGCTATTTCGCCTTCCCCAAGCGCGCCAGCCTAGCTGAGCCTACTATATGCCGCATTGGAAAAGCAAAGCAGTTACTGGAATAAACCGCTGCAACACCCGGAATCACTGGCCTGGACATAATCTGAAGTTTACCTATCGACCTGATAGGGATTTTCAATTTATTGCCGTTAAAGGGAATGCGTACCATGGCAGGCACTATCAAAAGGAGGCAAATTCCCATGTTCAAGAAAACAGCACCCCTGATGTCTGCCCTGGCGCTCGGCATATCCGCCGCCGTCTCCGCGCAGACTTCCATGCCCGACAACGAATACTGGTGGCCCAATGCACTCGACCTCGAGCCGCTGCGCCAGCACGCCATCGAATCCAACCCCCTGGGAGCGGACTTCGATTATGCCGAGGCTTACGCACAGCTCGACATGGACGCCCTCAAAGCCGACCTGGCCGAACTGATGACCACGTCCCAGGACTGGTGGCCGGCTGACTACGGTCACTATGGCCCGTTCTTCATCCGCATGGCCTGGCACGCTGCCGGCACCTACCGCGTCATGGACGGTCGTGGCGGCTCGGATGGCGGCATGCAGCGTTTCGCGCCGCTGAACAGCTGGCCCGACAATGCCAACCTCGACAAGGCCCGTCGCCTGCTGCTGCCGATCAAGCAGAAATACGGCAACAACATTTCCTGGGCCGACCTCATCATCCTGGCGGGGACCGTCGCCATGGAAGACATGGGTTTTGAAACCCTGGGCTTCGCCGGCGGCCGTGTCGACGAGTGGGAACCGGAAATCGTCAACTGGGGCCCGGAAGGTGAATGGCTGGCCTCCGCGCGTTTCGAAGGCGGCCAGTTGCAGCGCCCGTTGGGCGCCGTCCAGATGGGCCTGATCTACGTAAATCCGGAAGGCCCGGGCGGCAACCCCGACCCCCTGGCATCCGCCCAGCGCATTCGCCAGACCTTTGGCAACATGGCCATGACCGATGAGGAAACCCTGGCGCTGATCGCCGGCGGCCACACCTTCGGCAAGGCCCATGGTGCCCGTCCCGCTGCCGATTGTGTCGGTCCGGAACCGGAAGCGGCCGCGATGGAAGAGCAGGGTTTCGGCTGGACCAGCAGCTGCGGTACCGGCAAGGCCGGTGACACCGTGACCAGCGGCCTGGAAGGCGCCTGGACGGTCAGCCCGGCGCAGTGGACCCACAACTACCTGCAGAACCTGTACAACTTCGAATGGGAGCAGACCCGCAGCCCGTCCGGCGCCATCCAGTGGAAACCGGTCAACAACGGCGGCGCCAACCTGGTCCCCGATGCGCATGATCCGAACGTGCGTCATGCGCCGATGATGTTCACCACTGACCTGGCCCTGAGAGAGGATCCCGGATTCCGTGAAATCACCACCCGCTGGCTGAATAACCCGGAAGAGTTCGAGGATGCCTTTGCCAAGGCCTGGTTCAAGCTGACCCACCGTGATCTCGGCCCGACTACCCGCTACCTGGGCACCCTGGTGCCGGGCGAGGAATTCCTCTGGCAGGATCCAATCCCTGCCGTGGACTACCCGCTGGTCAACGCGCGCGACATCGCGCGTTTGAAGAGTGACATCCTGGCTACCGGCCTGACCGTGCAGCAGCTGGTTAACACGGCGTGGGCATCTGCATCGACTTACCGCGGCACCGACATGCGCGGTGGCGCCAACGGTGCACGTATCCGCCTGACCCCGATGAAGGACTGGGAAGCCAACAACCCGGCCGAACTTGCTGAAGTGCTTGGCGTGCTGGAAGGCATCCAGACGGCCTTCAACGACAGGGGCCGCCGCCAGATATCCATGGCCGACCTGATCGTCCTGGGTGGCGCTGCAGCCATTGAAAAAGCCGCAGCCGATGCCGGTTTCGACGTCGAAGTACCATTCGTACCGGGCCGCGCCGATACCACGCAGGAGCTGACCGACGTCAACGGCGTTGCAGTGCTCGAGCCCAAGGCTGACGGTTTCCGCAACTACTTCAGCGCGGACAGCAGGCTGTCACCTGCCGTCGCCCTGGTGGACAAGGCCGACATGCTCGAACTTACAGTACCGGAAATGACCGTGCTGGTCGGCGGCATGCGAGTCCTCGGCGCCAACGCTGATGGCTCTTCCCACGGTGTGTTTACCGACACCCCGGGTGTCCTGAACAACGACTTTTTCGTCAACCTGGTGGACATGTCCGTTGCCTGGACGCCGTCCAGCACGGCAGGCATTTACGAAGGTCGCAGTCGTGACACCGGCGCACTGGTCTGGACCGGTACCCCGGTCGACCTGATCTTCGGCTCAAACTCAGAGCTGAGGGTGGTCGCCGAGTTGTATGCACAGGACGATGCCAGGGAGAAATTCGTCAGGGATTTCGTGGCAGCCTGGACCAAGGTCATGCAACTTGACCGTTTCGACATCAAGTCATGATTGCAAGAGTGGGAGTAGGACGCGGGCGGTAGCAGTACCCGTTGCCCACGAAAAACGGCGGCATGAAAGTGCCGCCGTTTTTTTGTCTTTTCGGATTGGCCTGACGCTGCATACAATAGGCACGATAGTTATCAGGGAGGCAGGTAATGGCCGGTGGCTGGTCCCGCGACGGGGCCGTACAGGATCAGATCGATGCCAGCATCGAGGACGCGGTGAAGCGCGCGCGCAGCAGTCTTGCCAAAGGCGAGAGCCTGAAACACTGCGAGGAATGCGCTGCGAAGATTCCGGAAGCCCGGCGCATTGCGGTGCCCGGTGTACGCCTGTGCGTGCAATGCCAGTCGGCTCATGACGAGAATGATGCTTATACCTCCTCCATCAACCGCCGCGGCAGCAAGGACAGCCAGCTGCGCTGAAAGACGTATTGTTTTGCCCTTTGCAGGCAATCCACGTACCCTGACTGTTCCTCCCTATCCCACACCAGGCAATTTCATGCCAGACTTGCGTTATCGTTTTCACACCCATGACTTTGGTCAGCATGACATACATGTACGCACTCTCCGCGACAGGCAGCAGTTCTTTGACGGTGATGGTGAAGCGGCAAAACTGGAAATCAATTCCGCAAGTTGGTCCCACTTCGGGGTGATCTGGTCATCCTCCGAGGTACTGGCGCACCTGATGGCAGACTACGATGTTGCCGGAAAACGCGTGCTGGAAGTGGGGTGTGGGATCGGATTGCCCAGCATGGTGCTGAACCATCGCCATGCTGACATCACAGCCTCCGATTATCATCCGCGGGCGGAATCATTCCTGAGATTCAATACAACCCTGAATGGTGAGAAAACCATTCCATTCTTTCGTGCAGACTGGAAGCATGATGATTGCCGAATGGGGAGGTTCGACCTGCTGGTTGGCAGTGATATTCTTTACGAGCAGGATCATGTGGAACAGGTATCCGGTTTCATCGACAGGCATGCCAGACCAACATGCGAAATAATTCTGGTGGACCCGGGTAGGAGCCAGCATGCGCGCTTCAGCAAGAAGATGCTGAGCCTTGGCTATTCACACAGCCAGAGCAGGCCGCAGTCGACGGCTTTCCTGGAGAGCCCGTACAAGGGGCAGATATTGCGGTATGCGCGCGGCTAGCCCGGTGCTCGCGCATCCGCCGGAATGATGGGGGGTGCACAATTGAGCGTTTCGATGGCAAAGCCGGCGGCGTTCTTGTAGACCTGCATGAATTCGTTGCGCTCCGCCTCGGGAATGACGTCGTCTATGTTGTCGAAGATGCCGCCGCAACGATCATCCAGCAAGTTCAGCAGGCCGAAGGGTCCCGCGCCACGGTTGCGCAGTACCACGGCACCGATATCCCTGCACAGCTTTTCATCGTAAACCTTCAGCGCCGCTCGTGACACGCCGTGCTCGACCATGCAGGCTCCCAGGATGCGTGCGTCGATGATGGCCTGGGAGGCGCCGTTGGAGCCGGTTGGGTACATGACATGGGCGGCGTCGCCCAGCAATGCCACGTTGCCGTCCACCCAGGTCGGAATGGGGTCGCGGTCGATCATTGGGTATTCGTAAACATCCTCGGCGCCCAGCAGCATGGCCGGCACATCGATCCAGTCCTGCTGCCAGTCCTCGAAATGATGCATGAACGCCGCATGCTTTACTTGCTTGTTCCAGTCGCCATGCTGCCAGCCGCCGGTATTGTCGACGGTGATCTCGGCGATCCAGTTGATGTCGGCCAGGCCCGTATCAGGATCAGGCTGCGAGATCGGGTAGAACACGACCCGGTGGTGATGCGTACCGAAGCCGACGAAGGATGCGCCTGTGCGAATCGGTTTGCCCCTGGTTACACCGCGCCACATGATGGCGCCGCCCCACTGTATCGGGGGCTGTTCGGGATACATCTGCGCACGCACGGCCGAGTGCAGGCCGTCGGCCGCCACCAGCAGTGAACCCCGCAGTTCGGCAAGTTCACCCGAATGCGATTCCACCTTTACGATGACGCCGTCATCGGTATTGCGATAACCGGTGACACGCTGGCCTGTCCGGATGGCATCACTGCCAAGCCGTTCGATGGCGGCCCGGTACAACATCATCTGCAGTTCACCGCGATGCACCGAGTACTGGGGCCACTTGTAGCCGGCGAGCAGGCCCCGCGGTTCCGAGTACACATCCTTGCCGTTGAGGCCGACCAGCGCCCATTCACGGGTCTGGATGCCAATGCGGTCAAGTTGCTCCGCACCAAAACCGAGTTCGTAAAGTTCACGCACGGCATTCGGCTGCAGGTTGATACCCACACCCAGTGGTTTCAGTTCGGAAACGGATTCAAGAACGATACAGGGTACCCCGATGCCGTGCAGGGTCAGTGCAAGGCCGAGGCCGCCGATACCGCCACCGGCGATGAGAACGGGGTGCTGCATGGTATTGCCTGGCTACTCGACCTTGCGGAACGGCCAGGCGCCGGAGACGTGAACCTCGGACACGGATTCGATCTCGCCATCGGCATCCTTGTTGAATACCCAGCCCAGGCCGAAGCTGCTGTCGAAGGCATTCTCCGATTGCGGCACCAGCAGTGAGGTGGCCGAATCGGTGTTGCCGCCGGTATCGGAATAGCGCGGCGTGCGGGTCAGGTAGAGCTGGCCGTTCTCAAGTGTTACTTCCGCGGTGATGCGGTTGCCCAACCAGATACCCTGGTAGGTGCCGACATAAGTGGCAAGCACGGACTCGGGGATTTCAACGACCTTTTGCTCGGCTTGGGATATCTCGCCAGTGTAGTGGCGCTGTGCGGTTTCAGATTCGTTGCAGACAACCTCCAGCGTGTGGTTGCTGTCACGGAATCCCAGGTCAACCGTGACCTGTACCGGCCTGATCAGCGTACCCGGATCTGCATACGAAATTTCCAGCTCGGCACGACCGAAATCCAGACGCCGGTAGCGTTCAGTGATGCGCAACTGGTCGGTGTGCGGCAAACCCTCGCGGGTGAGCCAGGTCTTGTCGTTGAAACCGGCGCTTTCCACCACCAGCGTATCGCCTTCCCAGTGTCCTGCGGAATAGCCCAGCCAGGAGGGCAGGATGGCTTCGTCCACCGGCGGCCGACCGTCCATGTGGATCTGGCGGTAGGTCATGTCGGGATTGAGTACGGCGATGTAAGTCGGGGTCTGCACGATCTGCCGCGAGCCGCCGACGGAAGGTCCGGCCAGGTAGGAGGAAGGGCCGTCAGGCAGGCAGTTGAAACGCGGGTCATTGACGTAGAAGGTGCGCTCCTGCTCGGCCATGACTTCCAGTGCCCAGCCCTGGTAATTTTCGAGGTCGAACAGTGAGCCGCGGGCATCGGTGGGCACCCAGTTGCCGGTGAAATCCGGATGGCCATCCGGGGTGCGCGGTACCGGGGCGTTCATGTCCACGCGGCCTTCGGGTGTGCGCGGTATTCCCGGGGTCTCCCAGTCAAACCACTGGGCTTGAAGCGGCGCTGTTGTGAGCAGCAGAATGCATAGAGTCGAATAACGTGGCATGGGTCCCCCCCCCCTGGTATGGCTTGCTCGAGGCCTGCGGCAGGCTGTTGTTGGTGTCGATTATGATTTTCCTGCAGGCGCGTAGTGTATATCATACGCTCCAGCCTGGCACACACAGGTTCAGGGAGAATCCAAAATGCGTATTATCTTTTCCGTAGTTACCGCGATGCTGGCCTTGCTGGGTTCGGCAGCGGCCTGGGCACACCATTCCTTTTCAGCGGAATTCGATGTCGGCCGGCCGGTAGAAATAACCGGTGCCATCACCGAGGTTGAGTGGACCAATCCGCACGCCTGGCTGCACCTGGCGGTGGAGGACGAACAGGGGAAGGTGGTGCATTGGGCCGTGGAAATGCTGGGTGTGAATACCCTGGTGCGCAGTGGCATGACGCCGCAGACAGTAAAGGCGGGGGATGTGCTGACGATCACCGGTTACGGCTCGCGCGACGGGTCCAGCACCGCCAACGCGTCTTCGGTCACCCGTACCGAAACGGGCGAGACGCTCTGGGCCAGCGCCGGCAACTAGTCACCAGCGACTATTTTTAACGGCTAACTTTTAACGGCTAACTTTTAACGGCTAACGTCGTTTTGTAACGACGCTTGCTTAGGCAGTCGCCTCTTTCAGCAGGGCAAGCAGCCTGTTCCAGGCCCGTTCAGCCAGGTCCTGGTCATAGACCGTTGAATCAAACACGGTCCAGCCGTGCTGGGCGCCATCATAGACTTCAATTTCCGCATTCAGGCCGGCGGCCTGGAAAGAGTCCCGCAGCGTAGTCTTCGCCTGCGGGTCGGACATGTCATCGTTTTCCGCGATCGCGACCAGGAAATCGGCTTTCATATCAGGAATGAGCAGGTGTGGACTGTTGTCGGCAGTCGTTGCCAGGCCGCCGCCATGGAAGCTGGCTGCCGCGCCAATGAAGTCCGGTCTGGCCGCAGCGGTGCGCATGACCATAGGGCCGCCCATGCAGTAACCAATAGTGGCCATCTTGCGGTCATGGGCAACGGATTCGTGGCGTTCGAGGAAATCGATGAAGGCGCGGGCGTCGGTAAAATGGGTTTCGGGGGACAGTTTGTTGGCCAGCGGGATCACGGTATCGCGAACAGCCTGGTCACTGAAGGAAGCGCCGGCTTTCACAACCGGGGCCTTGGCATCCCGGTAGTAAGGGTTGGCGACCAGCACGGTATACCCGTACCCGGCCAGGCGGCGTCCCATGTCCATGAACGCGGGGCGCAGTCCCAGCACATCTGGCCAGATGAGCACAGCCGGGTAGGAACCGCTGGGTGGATGCGACATGTAGCAGTCCGCGATGCCATCGGGCGTCAGGACATCGACGGCACCGGAAGTCAGTCGCTGCGCTGTTGCCATGCCCGGAAAGGCGGCGGCAAGGCCGGCACCGGCGGTCAGCCTGGTGAATTTGCGCCGGGAGACCGGCTTGTTCTTCAGGTATTCTTCCCAGTCTTTCAGGGTATGTTCGTCACACATTGCGCTACTCCTTGCATAAGGATGTGGTCGTCAACCACGGTCAGGCATGTAAAAAAGTATAGGGAGAATAGGCGTGTGTGGTAAAGAAGTCTTTGAACTGGCCGGCAGAATTCCATGAAATCGCGGCCGTGCGGCAGTCCGTGCCAGGCCTTGTGCGGGTCTGGTGAATGCGCGATTATTGGGTTCGCTTTGAATAACACGGGGGAAGAAAAATGAAAATCAAAAGCGCCGCATCACTGATCGTCACAACGCTTATCACCACATTTGGCATGCTGACAGGGCAGGGCTATGCCGCCCAGCCGGATGCCACTGCCGAGCGCCCGGAAATGGGCTTTTTTGTCACCAGTCGGGGTATCGGCAACGGCGGCAACCTCGGGGGGCTGGCCGGGGCCGATGCCCATTGCCAGGCTCTGGCCACGGAAGCCGGTGCCGGCCACCGGACCTGGGCAGCATACCTGAGTACCCAGGGACCGAACGCGGTCAATGCCAGGGGCCGGATCGGTTCGGGCCCATGGGCCAATGCCAAGGGCGTGGTCATGGCCACCAGCGTGGAAAACCTGCATTACGACAATTCCAACTTCAACTGGATGCATTCCCGGGATGAGAACGGCCACCAGTTCGCCTCGCGCATAGACGGCAACCCGGATTTCACCGAACATGACATCCTCACCGGCTCCCGGCTGGACGGCACCGCGTTCCCGGCGGGTGAGGATTACACCTGCAACAACTGGACGAGCGGCACCGAAGGCAGGGCCTGGGTGGGACATGGCGACCGCTATTCATTCAGCGATCCGGGTTCACCCTGGAACTCTTCGCACGGTACCCCCGGCTGCACGCAGGCCAACCTGGTGCAGGTGGGCGGTGCGGGCTTGCTCTATTGCTTCGCCACTGATTAAGCGATTGACAGGACCATAACGACAAGCAGGATGGGGATATGAAAATTTCGTCAGGATTGATTCCGGTGATCATGGCCATGACGGCCATACCGGCGATGGCGCATCACGGGTTCGGCCGTTTCGACATGAATGGCAATATCGAGCTGCACGGCACGCTCACCGATCTCGAGTTCGTGAATCCCCATTCCTACGTGCTGTTCGATGTGGTGCTCGATGACGGCAGTATCCGCAAGATGGGGTGTGAAATGCGGGCAGCCACCGTGCTGCGGCGTTCCGGCTGGTCGCCGGAGATGTTCGTGCCGGGGGTCAACATCGATATCACGGGCCGTCCCCATCGGGACGATCCCACGTCCTGTTACGTGGAAACCATGGCCATTGGGGACGGACCGGCACTGGAACGTTACCAGCAGTTGAGTGAGGTGCTGGCACCGCAGGAAGAGCGGCCGGCGCGGCTGTCCAGCGGCGAACCGAACATCAGCGGCGAATGGGCGCAGGAGCAATACCTGATTACCAACAAACCCGATGGCACCAGTGCCGGGCTTGTCCCGAAAAGCATGGTGGAAGGCATCATGGCGGGCACCCTGGATCCGGCCGATGCGCAGCCTTCCGGCTGGGGCCCAAGGCCGGTCA
>Ga0181582_10000829_pt1 | contig 22959 bp, 16 predicted proteins | sample 071ome_32_FD_132438 | JGI IMG/M metagenome (GOLD analysis project Ga0181582, IMG submission 132438) | Coastal salt marsh microbial communities from the Groves Creek Marsh, Skidaway Island, Georgia - 071405AT metaG (megahit assembly) | ecosystem: Environmental > Aquatic > Marine > Intertidal...
ACCGGCGACTGGTTCGAAGTGAAACGACGTGGTTACAGCGACGCACAAATCGCTTGCGCCTTCCCGGGCACGACGGACATGCAAGTCCGCAAAGCCCGCACCGCGAAGGGCTGTAAACCGTCCATGAAACGTGTCGATACGTGTGCTGCCGAATTTGTGGCGGATACTCCGTACATGTACTCTTCGTACGACGGATTTGATGAATCTGAACCGACGAATAACCGCAAAATCCTCATTTTGGGCGGTGGTCCGAACCGCATCGGCCAAGGTATCGAGTTCGACTACTGTTGCTGCCACGCGGCTTTTGCGCTTGCGGATGCTGGCTTCGAGACCATCATGCTCAACAGCAACCCGGAAACTGTTTCGACGGATTACGATACGTCTGATCGTCTGTACTTCGAACCACTCACTGTTGAAGATGTGCTCAACGTTTGCGAAGTTGAACGCCCGGAGGGCATCATCGTGCAGTTCGGCGGTCAAACCCCGCTCAGCCTTGCCACGAAGCTCGAAGCTGCCCTCAATGCAAACCCGATTCCGGCGGCGTCCGGTAACGGTTTCACCAAGATTTTGGGTACGCCTCCTGATTCCATCGATGCCGCCGAAGATCGCGAACGCTGGATCAAGATTTTGGAAGAACTCAACATTCTTCAACCGCCGGGGGGTGTCGCTCGCTCCGAAGCGGAGGCATTGAAGGTTGCCGAACGACTTGGCTTCCCGGTTATGGTTCGTCCGTCCTACGTTCTCGGTGGTCGGGCGATGGAAATTGTTGGCTCTACTGCCGACTTGAAGCGATACATCAAGACTGCGGTCGAGGTCGATGAAGACAGACCGGTTCTCGTCGACAAATACCTTCAAAACGCAACGGAGATCGACTGCGATGCTTTGTGCGATAAGGATGGTAACGTTGTCATCGGTGGTATCATGGAACACATTGAACAAGCTGGTGTGCACTCTGGTGACTCTGCGTGCTCCTTGCCGACGCAAACTGTTCCGGAATCTGCTCTCGCTACTATCCGCGAATGGACCCCGAAGCTCGCTCGACGACTTGGTGTGGTTGGTCTGATCAATATTCAGTATGCAGTGACGCCGGATGGTGAACCGTACATCATCGAGGCCAACCCGCGGGCTTCCCGCACGGTTCCGTTCGTTGCCAAGGCAATTGGCCACCCATTGGCCAAGTATGCGTCGTTGGTGATGGCAGGAAAGACTCTTCCAGAGATTGGTTTCACGGAAGAAGTCAAGCTCAAGCACGTCGCCGTGAAGGAAGCGGTCCTTCCGTTCGACAAGTTCCCGGGTGCGGACACGTTGCTTGGTCCGGAGATGAGAAGTACTGGCGAGGTGATGGGTATTGATGTGGATTTCAGCCGCGCTTACTGCAAGGCGCAGCTCGCTGCTGGGCAGCGATTGCCCACTTCCGGCAATGTGTTCATCTCTGTTCGCGATTCGGACAAGGACGCCATAGTTGACATAGCGCGTGACTTGGTCGCCATGAAGTACACGGTCCTTTCGACCGGCGGCACGGCGACCCACTTAGAAAAGGCTGGCGTTTCTGTCAAGAGAGTGAACAAGGTGCACGAGGGCCGACCTCACATCGGCGATATGCTTCGTGATGGTGAAATCGGCATGATGGTCATCACCTCGGCTGGTGATGCGCAGGATTTGGTGGATGGTCGTCAAATCCGTCGTACGGCAGTTGGTCTCAAGGTGCCGCTCGTGACGACGATTGCGGGTGCGAAGGCGACCGCGGGCGCCGTCCGTGTCTTGCAGCGTAATGACTTGAAGATGGACGCCCTGCAAGACTTTTTCTAGAAGAAACCCCGTTCGAGCGAACTTAAATTACGTAGTTGTGAATATGAATATTATCAACACGTGAAGAACAAAACAAGTCTACGCGCCGCGGCGATCGTTGCGAAGTTGCGCGGGAGATACGATGGACGTTCCCATCGTGAACAATTTGACTGGATTATTCGCCAATTTTTCGTTGCGACCGTTGTTCATCGGTCGTCCTTTCATGGAACGATAATCTGCAATCACTTGTGCTCGAAGCTCCGCAAGCTCAGCTTGACGTCGTAAGCCTTGACTCGCGACCTTCTGTTTCTTTTTCTCCGAGGCCCCTTGTGCCGTTGCCATGAGATCTGCAAATATTTTCGACTGCCGGTTTGATTTCCCGCCGCTTTGATTCTCTGCTATTTCTACTATTTTTTGACCGCTCTGCTCAATGGGAACCTCTTTATCACCCTTGCCACCACTCTTTCGCTTCAACGTGATGGTCGGTGGCGCCTCGGCGACCTCACCAAACCTCACCGATCCACCAGTTCCTCGGATAAATTCTTCTGCTTCTTCCTTTTGCGCGCGAATGAATGCGCGCTCTTTCTTTCTGCGCTCCCGCAGAGATAGGTGCTTCTTTTTCGTTTTTTTCTTAGCCTCTGCCGCGACAGCCTCTGCCCGCTCATCCATGGCCTTCAGTCGCTCGTCTCCCTTATCCGGCTTTGCGCGTACGAGTGGCACGATGGTATCTTTGAGTGTTGGACCCACCTTCACCTCCTTGTCGTCTTCCTCTTCGGAAGACGTTCCTGAGGCATCACCGCCGCTGTTGCGCCTCGCGTCAGCCGTCGACGGCTCGTTCACGACTTCCTCCTCCCCTCGATCTCGACGATGCATTCGCTGCTCCGCCGCGGCTTTGGCGGCGAGAAACCTTCGAAACGACTTGGGCGCGCTCTTCATCGCCTCATCGGAGATCTTCTTCGACGGCATGGATGCCTTTTCGTCGTAAAAGGTCCCGCTGATGCGGTCGAACGTCTTCGAGTTCCCCGCCATGCGCGCGCGTTTCTTCGCGCTCTTTCCCCGGATGCCACCCATGATGACGGCACTGTTCGAGAGAGACGTTTCCGAGCGATCGACGCGATCGAACGATCCGCCACGCCCTCGAACGCGTGCTCGGACGTGGGCGCGCGCGTTGGTCTGAACCCTGGGCTCACGGCGTCGCGACGCCTCGGCGCGTTCGTTCGCTCGCACTCGTCGACGCCCGTCGTCCTCGGTCGCGAATCGTCATGCCGCGAGGCGCGAACGCGACGTCCACGTCCAGAACTGGCTCCGCGTCGACGATCGCGACGCGAACGACGCTGGGCAAAGGGAAATCCGACGTCGCTCTCTCCTCGTTCGCCGCGCTCTTCGGTGAGCTCGTGCAGTATCATCGAGCGCGGGCGCGTGACACTCACGAACTCGAACGCGCGCTCGAGGACGCGGGACGAGACGTGGGATATCGATTGTATGAGGTGCAGAGTTTTCGCGAGCGAGGGAGCGGTAAGCGCGAGCACCGGTTGCTCCCGCTCTTGCAATTCATCCAGAGCGTCTTGTGGAAAAACGTCTTCGGGCGCATGGCGGACTCGTTGGAGGTTTACAACGACGACGAGTACCTCATGTCTGATAGAGATCTGCTTGTGAATCGGTTTATAAGTGTGCCGAAAGACTTGGGAGATCTGAACTGCGGTGCCTTCGCTGCAGGCGTCGTTTGTGGCGTTCTGCGCTCCGCTGGATTCCCTGCCAAGGTGACGGCGTATTACTCCGATCCTGAACCGGGGGCAACGGTGAGGACGACGAATCTTCTTATGAAGTTCGAACGCGAGGTAATCGAACGGGAGAAACGATTGGATGGACGATAGTTAAGTAGAATTGATGAAATAGCGACGATTATAGAGAATCCATGCACCAGTTCAAGTGCGCTCTCAACTGCATAGCCGCGGGATAGCTCATATCCCGAGGCACCCCGACACGATCTCTGAGGTACGCAAGGCACTTGCGAATGGCTTTCCCCTCTGAACTGGCGTCATGATTTGCCTCGGTGGGTCCAGCACTTCCATCAATCAGGGCATGAGCCACCCTTCGCAGACACTCATCCACTTGACTCTCGTAGTTCAAATTTGGCACTGCATATGGATCTGCAAGTGGAGCGGAAAACTGTTTGCGCCCTGGCTCTCCCATCCCGCGGCATGCGAATTTCACGATATTTGCTGAGTTGCTTATCAACTTATGTGCAGCCTCGTGGCGAGCGTCTTCTTCCCCTCTGTTCATCGCATCTGGTAACGGTTCAAACCCGTCTGCGGAGAGCTTGACGGGCAGTCTCCAACTCTTCTCGCCCCCTATGATGCCCACCGCCTCGTCCACTGCGGCGTTCTTATCTCCATACCCGGGACCATACTGCGGTGGAATATCCATCACGTGAGTGTAATAATCACTCTTCGTCGCTTGGTAAGAAGGGCGACCCTCAAACGCACTGAGCCACTTTTCAAGGTTCGACCATCTCTGTGTGCCTCTCATTTGCAAACCTTTCCAGTAGAGCACGCTCGCGTTCATCCGTTCAACGTGCGATACGTATTGAAAGTCAACGATTGATGGAACATCGCCTCCGAGAAACCACGGTCCTGGAGTTGCGCCTAGCGCCTCATCTACCTTATCAAGTGTTTTCTCAAACGCTGCTCGAGCTCCGAGAGGTCCAGGCATCGAAGGACGGAAAACGAGGCCGCACCAATCTGAGAATAATTGACGCTCGAGCTTCAAAAGCACATTGGCCTGGTCAAATTTGTCACCTGGCAGTGTCGGACGCTCCGGGAACTCACGCTCAAGGACTTGCATGATCACCAAACTCTCCGTAATCAGCTTCCCGTCAATCTCAACCACGGGTAACAGACCGCTCGGAATTTTATCCAAAAATTCCTTTGGCTTGTCACCGTACGATCGCATATTTATTTTCTCCACGCGATAAGGAATCTGTTTTTCCTCGAGCATGATCCATAGCTTTTGGCAGTACGGACACCACTGCGATGCGTTTGGGAACCGTGGCGCGGCTGTCAGTCCTCCGCTGTCTCTGTCTCGTAGTCATCACCCCCTGGTGAAATCGATAACACTTACCCCGGCATGATCGCGATACAACGTCACTCTCACGTCGCTCTCTTTCGCTCCAAACAGACGCAGCTTGTTATCTTGATGCGGCGGCCCGCCTCCACGAGCGCGCGCCGCGGCTTCCTCCGTCAAGCGCTTCACCGTGCTCGACGTCTCGGCAGAGTGCATCGTTGCGAGGTCGTTCCACGACGGCACCGCGGCGACGTGAGCCATGGCGACGTGACGGGGACGATGTTGACGACTCGTTCGAGTCGGAGTCCCCCGATGGCGATGGGCGGCGATCGCAGGTACCGCGGCAGATGCAACTCCGCCGCGCATCGTGAAGTGAGGCTATCGTCCAGTCGGGTCAAGAAAAATGATTCAGTGTGTGTTGACAAGGTGATGGATGGTGCGATGAGAAGCTAATCGATTACTACAGTATGAGCAAATAACAATCGATTCCCTCAGGCGATGAGACTGGGTTCCATCTCCGCTGGCGCTTCGTAACCCATGAGGTTGATGTATGTCGCCGTGACATTCGCGAGACCGGCGTTCGGAAGATCGTCACGGAATTTGATATCCGCGGGCAAAGCAGGCCCGCCAATGGCGACGGGAACTGGCGCAAGGGTATGCGACGTCAGGGGTAAGAGTTCGCCGGTCGCCGGATCCTTCAACGGGGCACCCTTCTTATCTCGTTGCACCATGTCATCAGCGTTGCCGTGATCGGCAGTCACCAAGAACATACCGCCCAACTCTTCGACGAGGTCGAGAAGCTCCTTAACACACGCATCGCACTCCTCGCACGCTGCAACAGTCGCCTTAATATCACCAGTGTGACCGACCATGTCCGGGTTGGCGTAGTTGATGCGAACGACATCATACTTGCCTGAGAGCAGGGCCTCTTTCCCAGCCGCCGTGATTTCCCGAGCTTTCATGAGCGGCGCTTGATTGAACGGAACATTGTCGCTCGGAATTTCGACATACGTTTCGAGTTTCTCGTTAAAGTAGCCGGATCGGTTACCGTTCCAGAAGAAGGTCACGTGACCAAACTTTTGGGTCTCGGAGCACGCGAACGTCTTCAAACCGTTCTTCGCAAGCCACTCACCCGAAGTGCGCTCGATGAGCGGAGGCGGAACAAGATAGTTGGCTGGAAGCTTCAGATCGCCGTCGTACTGCATGAGACCCACGAACTTCGTCTTCGGGAACCGAACGCGATCGAACTCCTTGAAATCTTCGTACTCGAATGCCTTAGAAATCTCAACGACGCGATCTGCACGGAAGTTTCCGATTACGACGGCATCGTCGTCTTCGATCGTACCGACCGCCTTCCCGGCGTCATCAACGATCACGAACGGTGCAATGTACTGATCAGTGGTCCCGTCCTTCTTCAGCTCCTTTAAGGCATCCTTCGGACAGGTGAACTTGTGCGGAGCTTCACCGAGGACATGTGCACGCCAGCCACGCTCAACCATCGGCCAATCAGCCTCGTATCGGTCCATGGTGACCGCCATGCGACCGCCACCAGAGGCGACCTTGGCATCACAGCCCTGAGCGGCGTAAGAGTCAAGCTCTTCGACGAGTTTCGCCATGTATTCGTGGCAAGTACCATCCGCGACGTCTCTGCCGTCCGTGAGGACGTGAAGGCGGAGACGCTTGCAGCCGTCGGCGATGGCGCCTCGCATCATGCCGAATATTTGATCCGTGCGCGAGTGAACCCCTCCATCACTCAGCAGAGCGATGATGTGCAGGGTGTTATTCGCGAACGCAGGCTTGATGTAACCCCAACCCGCGTCGCTGAACATATTCTTCGTCTCAAGCGCAATGTCGACGAGGGATGCCCCCTGAGCGATCACCTTGCCAGCTCCCAGGGCGTTGTGTCCGACCTCAGAGTTACCCATGTCCGCATCCGTCGGAAGGCCGACAGCGGTGCCGTGCGCTCGAACGGTGCGATAGTACGCGGCACCGCGAGCCTTCAGGGCGTCCATCGTGGGTGTCTTCGCCACGTGCACGGCGTTGTACTCGTCCAGGTACTCGTTCTCGCCCCATCCGTCGAGGATGCACACGAGGACTGGCTTCTTCTGAGGGATCGTCTTGTGCGGGAGGAGCTCCATCGCGCGCTTGGACGACGAGGTGTGGAGACAGACGTCGCCGCCGACGGGACGAGAAAGACGGGAAAAGTGCGTGCCCTCGCGAAGCGGTCGACCGGGGCCACGCGCGTGGGTCGTTCGGTAGCGATGTCCATCGTATCCCCTTTCAACGGATGTCAATTTATCGATGTGATGGGTCGGTTCGTTCGCTCAGTCGCATCGATGACGGGGATCGATGAGCTTCATCGATCGAAAGGACTCATCGATCGATGAGCTTCGCCGATCGAAAGGATTCATCGATCGAAAGGATTCATCGATCGATGAGGTTCATCGATCGAAAGGATTCATCGATCGAAAGGACTCATCGATCGAAGGGATTCATCGATCGAAAGGACTCATCGATCGAAGGGATTCATCGATCGAAAGGACTCATCGATCGAAAGGATTCATCGATCGAAAGGACTCATCGATCGATGAGGTTCATCGATCGAAAGCACTCATCGATCGAAAGGACTCATCGATCGAAAGGACTCATCGAAGCAGGCCGCCACGCGCCCGCACGCGTCAGAGTCCGTCCACGGAAGGGCGGATTCGACAGCGTCGACGCCGCCCACGCGCTTCGTCCGCGTCGGGGTCGGCGTCCCGTCGAGCTGTGCTCTTCGACTCATCCCTCGCAACGGTTCAGAACTACTCGGGTCCGCCCTATCGACGCTCAACGTTGCATAACGCGGGGGGAGAGCCGCGGACAACAACGACCACGGACGACGGCAAGGCTGCGAGAATCCGCGCGCGTACGACCGATCGCCCACCTTCATGGCCGCGAACGATGAGCGCGATGACACCGAGCTCAATCCGTGGGGTATTCCAGTGTTGAGGTACACGGACGACGACATCGTGCGACAGAAGTTCGTAGAGACGATTCACCGCATCGAGCCTCGAGACCGCTCGCGAGGAACTTTTCGTGACCCCGACGCGATTGATGATCTCAGATTAAATGAATCCGACGATGAAAACAATGTCGAGGCTGTCCGTATCATTCGCCGAATGGAGCACGAACGCGAAGAGGAGGATACGACGGAACACGGAGGTGATCTCGCTTTGCAGAGCACGTCGCTCGTCGTCACCGAGCCCAGTGAGTCAGTAGCAACCAAACAATCCACAACGAATGTCGCTGACCGGGGCAGTACGTACGAGGCTCTTCTGTTTGAGGGGCGTGAGATCGGGCGCGATGCGACCCCGGAAGAACGAGTGGAGTACATCGAATCGAGACTGAAGAGCATGCGTGGAGTGCCGCCTCACTTGCATCGTTACGTCAAGCCCTTTCCTATACAATTGCCGTTCGGCTCGCGAGTGAAGAAAATATCTGGAGGGAATGATCACGCGCTGGTGTTACTGGAATCTGATCCCGCGGTACTAGAGGAATCAGACCCGACGTACACGGAGCACGAGGGAAGGGTGCTGGTGATGGGCTCTGACGAGTTCTCGCAACTCGGGCTGCAGACCTCCACGTCGCAGCTAATTCCCGTTGCTCTGGACACGATAGGCGACGTCAAAGCCTCTGACGTCGCCGCAGGAGGTTATCATTCCATACTCGTCACAAAGGCGAATGAGTGCGTTACTTGGGGGAAAGACACATCCGGTTGCACTGGTCAAGGGGAGGCTGGCGTGAACCGTGAGCATGATGTACCACGGTGGATGTACTGGATAACAAACGCAACGACAAAAGTGGTATCGTGTGCTGCCGGAGATGCGCATACATTTATCACTTCTGTATCTGGACATGTATATAGTTTTGGTTCGGGTGCGCATGGTCAGTTGGGACATACAGACGGGCTTGATTACGCGAAGCCGAAGTTAGTGGAGGCGATCTCAAAGATGAGTGTAGTCACGATAGTATGCGGGGGCAATCACACACTCGTTCTGACAACGGAAGGCCTGGTATACGGATTCGGTTCGAACAGTCACGGGCAGCTCGGCAACGCTGTTCATTCGGATGTTTTCCATCCCAGAAGATTGGTCCATGAAGAGTTCGTCGGGGGCGTGCCGACTCCTGTCGCAGCTGAAGAGCTGTACATAAACTCGCATGAGCTCGATAGCCGAGCAGTGAGAGAGTTTAGTGAACTCACGACGAAAAGCGATCCGAACGTTCCGAAGTCAACCAACACTCCCAAGAGTAAAGTGATCGGCGCTGCTGCTGGAAAAATGCACACGGTGTTACTCACCGAGAAAGGTCGTGTTTTTGTTTGCGGAGGTGGTTCACGTGGCCAGTTGGGGTTACGTGCAAGGGATGATGTAAGCTCCGTCACCTTGCTCTCTACCATGATTACCGTATCTGTCACTCAAGTGGGGGCTGGTGATCTTCATACGGTGATGCTCACAACGCTCGGAGATGTGTTTGTGTGCGGAGCGAATGACTTCGGTCAGCTCGGTGATGGGAGCGTGAAGGGTCGACATAGACCACAGAAGATGCAACCGACGTTATCAACAACCGACCGCATCGCCATGAAAACATCTGCTATTGAAGAGATATTGCGTCACCCACTGTATGGTATCCAGGCCGAAAAAGTGTACGCGTCCAAATCGTCAACATTTGTAGTTGCTCGTAACACAAACACTCTGTATGTTTGTGGCAGTGGGGCGTTCGGGCATCCAAATAATGAGCACGAAACAAACTTGTCTGAGCTGATAAACGAACCGGTGACGAAGTGGAACCGCGATCAGATTAATGTGATGACTTCGACGTTTGCAAATCTGCGCATGGATGAGCATATTTTTGGCACTCTTGCCAAGCAAATGATAATGTACGGACCTTACTCTGAATCCGTTCTCGCACACGTCTTCAAGTCAGGTTTTGAAGAAGCTTTACTGCAGCCCCAGATGTGCAGTGTGTACGTAAACATGATCAAGATGATTGAAAAGCACAGTAAAGGCTGTAGTCTATTATCGTTCCGTAGGGTCTTGATGTTTGCCGTAGAGGACTTGGGTGTTCGTCTCCTGAAGTGCCGAAACGAATCTCAGCGACGGCGTCTCCTTTCAAACCTCGGTCCAGTGTCCTTCCAGAGACTACAAAAGCGTGATGGGAAGATTGATCTTCAGCAAAAAATCGATTCATTCATCACCGATAGAGAAGGTTTCCAAGACTATCAGCGATTCAAATCTCACTGCGTGACACTGAAGCGTCTTGTTCGGGAACTCCACGAAGCTGGAGTGCTTCTTTCGGCAGACCTTGAGGATATGAGCGCTGGTTTCCCGGGGTCGAATCACAGCATCGGATTAGTCGATAGTACCGATGCCGGACACAAACTAGCGTTTTTCCAAGGGATTGCGAACGTGAAACGCGAAAAGAAGGTGACAACATTGGTAGACCCGCACACAGGGAGAACGAAGATTTCAGAACGGATGCCAGACCTTGTTTCGTCGGCAAAAGAAGAGGCGGCCTGGAGTAACCCGACGGAATCGAACACATGGAGGGAGTACAATAAGAATCATGCAGAAGAAAAAAAACTCAGAGCGATGTCACACGGGATTCCGGCGCCAAGAATCACGAACATATGTGAATCCATGTTGAAAGCCTCAACGAGTAACATACAAGTAGTGAACATCAGCACGACGTTCAAATCCGGAAAATGACGTAGAGATAATAGAACTAGTAGCATCATGTTAATTGTTTTCGCTTGTAACAATAGCGCAAGAGTAGATGAGTTAGCAAGAACACAGAAATTACACGACTAAGCGCCAAGGTACAACGTCAGCAACATCAACCCTCCACCAAGCATGATGCCCCGATACATGCTGTCGTTATGGCCGCACTTTTTTGCCTCGGGCCAAAGCTCGAGAAAGCATACCGCCACCATTATCCCTCCAGTGGCTGCAAGTAGATGTTCTAGACGTGCTGGCGTCAGGTATGGTTTCATGAATTTCAACGCCACGAGGGCTCCAATTGGCTCAGATAAACCGCTTGCCGTCGCTAGGAACATCGCTCGAACACGACTGCCAGTGGCCGCATATACCGGAGCCGCAATAATAATGCCCTCAGGGACGTTGTGCATTCCGATAGCGAAAGCCATGGTCGGTCCAATCTTTGTGAATGACGCGCACGCCACAGCGAACCCCTCTGGAAGGTTGTGAAGTGTCATCGCGAAAGCCATCAAAATCCCCAACCTCAGCAAGCGCCCTTTGCTCAAACCACCCATATTCCCACCACTTTTCGCATCGTCGCTCTTCACCGTCGCGTTCATCGCCGTTCGCTCATCCGGAGACGACCCCCCGCTCGCGGTCGGATGTTCGGCGTTGGGCAAGAGTGGCGCCGCGCACGCGTACGTCCCCGCCCCCGCCAGAGCGGCTCCCGTGACCGTCCACACCCCGTGTTCGAGAACATTTTTCAAGTACAGCTCCACGAACGAAAGCGTCGCCATGACACCGATCGCGACGCCCAGGAGGAGCGCCATCGCGCGCGCGTCCGGTTTCTTGGACACCGCCATCGCGGCGCCGACGGTGGTGGCGAGACCCGCGAGCGTGCTCAGCACCAGGGCCCGGCGCTCGTCCGCGTCAAACATCACTCCCGACGCGCGCTCTCTCCTCGCGCGTCGCCTCGCGCGACGTGTGCCGCGCGCGCGCGTCGCTCGGGCGACGCGCCCACACCAACGAGCGCACGCATCGGACAAACGGACGCTCGCGACGCGCGCGTGCGTGGAAGGTCGTCGACGTCGAGGTGGCGCGCGCGCGCGCGCGTCGCGAGCGTGCGTCAGTGCGCTTCGCGCGAGTGGAGCGGGAGAACTAGCGTCCGGTCGTCATGTCGTTCACGCTCGTCGCGTCCGGAGCGAGCGCGACGCGCGTGAGCGTCGCCGCGGTGGGACGATGCCGACGCGCGGGCGTCGGGTCGGTCGGTCGCGCGAGGGTGAGGTTCATCGCTCGCGCGGGCGAAGAGGAGGTAGGTTGAGCGAACGAAGGACGCGAACGATACACGTGAGGGACGCGCGTACTTCATCCATCGCCGAGTCGGGCGCGCGCGGGATGGTTCGACGCGACGGGCGAGGTGGGGTTCCTCGTCGAGAGGGCAAAAGCGCGCGAGACTGAAAGAGAATGCTTCCTTCGATGCGCTACCAGGGTGAGACCGCCGAAGCTGTCGAAGAGACCTCTGAAGCCGAAACAGTGGACACTGAAACCGAGGCTGAGGAGCAAGAAGAGAGCCAGTTGAGCAAGCTTCTTGGGCAGCTCGACTTGGTAATTGGTGACAACGCGGAGGCGGCGGAGATTCTTGCGGCCCTCAAGACGGAGATAGGAGACGCGAACGCGAAAATGGTCGGCATGCAAGACCAAGTTGCTGCGATGAAGGATCAGTACTTGCGTCTCAACGCCGACTTTGACAACTTCCGCAAGCGCACGCTCAAGGAGAAAGAAGGGGCTGGCAGCGCCGCCAAGGGAGCATTTGTCAAGGCCCTCTTGCCTGCGCTCGACAACTTCGATCTCGCCGAAAAGAACATCAAGGGTGCGAACGAAGGTGAAGAAAAGATTATCACCGGCTACCGCAATATGCACAAGCAAATGATGGAAATCTTGTCCGCACAAGGTCTCACCGTGGTCCCGGGCGTAGGGGAAAAGTTTGATCCGATGGAGCACGAGGCGATCATGCGCGAAGAAAAGGACGACGTTGAAGAGGATACTATCATCGAAGAATTCAGGAAGGGATACAAGATCGGCGACTCTCTCATTCGCCCATCGATGGTGAAGGTTTCCACGAAGCCGTGAGAGCGGGCTCCAGGGAGCAACGCGCCACCTGCACGCCGACTTTAATAAATAGTATCCTCCCCTCGGCGTCGTTGTTATTCATTCAATCATCATTCCTTTATCGTTTTCGTTGGCTCTCTCTCTCTCTCTCTTCCCATCGAGCTTCCTTCGCGCTCTCGCGCGTCCGATGACGGTCGTTCAGGCTCGGCGCGCGCGTCTTTTGCCTGTCGACCAGGGTTTGCGGTCGGTCGCCATGACGTTCCGCGCGCGGATGAGGATGAGGCGTCGCCGCGTTTTTTCGAAGGATAAATCGACGATTCACGACTCAACAAAGGCCCCCTCAAAATATCTGCCCCGACCCGCGGGGCGCCGACCGGAGACGTCGCGCCGCCTTTGTGGTGGTGCGGCTGGCGATATCGTCGCGAGATCTACCGCCGCGCGCGGGTCATATCTCGACACGCTCGTCGAGAAAACGCCCATCGAGCGTTGAAAGCGTCGATCCGCGACAGAACCCGTCCCGCGACCGCGCGAAAGCTCACGCGTACGCTCTCGGAGGCGAAAGATCGCGACGCATCACGTCGGTACTTTTATTCGCTTCCAGAATGAACGAACGCATCATGAACGCGCTCGACGATAAGCGGGTCCAGCTCGTTGTCGGAGGCGTGGCGGCGACCGGTGGCATATATGTTGCCGTCAAGCTTTCGTGGTTCCGCAAGAATCCGCTGCACTCCTTCGGGGGCAAGACGGGAGCCATGGCGAGAGACTTGGTCGATCGCGGCATCAACTCGTACAATGAGTTCTTCGACCAAGAGGATGGCAAGGGGGTCGGCTCGCGAATTCTGTCCACGCCTGACTTCGTGAACAAGTTCTACTCCCTTATTACCGATTTCTATGAGTACGGTTGGGGTGAAAGCTTCCACTTCGCGGCTCGCGAGAAGGGAGAGAGCTTTGAAGATTCCATCGTCCGTCAAGAAGTTGGTACGTCGTTTGACCTGTCGAGAGCTCGTCGCGCGCGTCGATCTCGTTCGAAAATGTCACCAGAGCAGTAGACTGACCAACGCGGCATTTATTTTCAACCAACAGCGATCGCGGAGAACATCGGTTTGAAGGAAGGTATGAATGTGTTGGACCTCGGCTGCGGCGTCGGTGGGCCGATGCGGAACATCGTCAAGGCTACGGGCGGGAAGGTCACGGGCATCACCATCAACGAGTATCAAGTTGGACGCTGTAAGACTTTGAACAAGGCGGCTGGCGTCGAGCACCTCACGGATATCGTCCAAGGTAACTTCATGGACCTCTCCAAGGTGTTCAAGGGGCGCCAGTTTGATGGTGCTTACGCCATTGAAGCTGCGTGCCATGCGTCAAACACGACTGCGTTGTACAAGGAAGTTTTCCAAGTGCTGAAGCCGGGTGCTCTGTTCGCCTCGTATGAATGGCTCCGCACGGACAAGTACGATAAGAATAACAAGGTTCACGTTGACGTCGTCGATGGCATCGCCGAAGGCAACGCGTTGCCGGAGGTGCGCACCATCGAAGACTGCGTCGAAGCCGCAAAGGCCGCGGGCTTCGATGTTCAGTTCACGTTTGACCGCGCCACGCTCGGTGCTGTTCCGTGGCAGCAAGCCATGAAGTCTGCTCGTCGCGCGGCATATTTGACGCACGTTCTCACAGGTGTGCTGGAGTTCATTGGTTTTGCGCCGAAGGGCACACAAGCCGTCCACACGATGTTGTTGAAGGCGGCTGTCAATCTTGAAAAGGGTGGTGATCTCGGTATTTTCTCGCCCATGTACCTGATCGTCATGAAGAAGCCGTTGGCTGCTTCTGCTTAAGCACGTTGAGTTGTGATGTCGTCTGGGGCTCGAGGAGAAACAATCGCCTTTACTCTTCTGCGTTCTGGTTCATATATGTGTAGTATTTCATTCATCAGTAACTCGTAAATATCGCCGAAGCGTACACTCCCCCTTCCTCTCGCGTACACGCGTGCGAGCTAACTTATCACGATCGTTCCAAATCCAACCTTCACGTGCGCGGTTGTACAGAATTTTTCGAGGAATAACTAATTTAATTTCGATTGTACAACCGGACGACGCAGGACATGATGATTCTTAGGATCTCATTCTGTGAAAAGTAAAGGGCGCCATGCGTGCGCACTTCGTACGGCGAATATCCGGTCGTCTATTTCGCGCCGACACTCAATGTGAAATATATTCACAATTTTCACGTCGAACAATTAAATAATAATCGTCGGTTCATGCGGCGACAACGAGTCGTCCGCTGCTAGGCCGTAGAATTTCACCTTCGCGCCATCCGCACATAGCAGTGGATTCGCCTGTGATGTCTTTCGCGAGAGTTATCGACCACGATGCAGCTTGCATGGACATCCGCACGCGAAACGAATGAATTAATCATAAATAATTAGCCGCAGTGCGATGGCGCTAGAAACTAAAAAGTTGCTTCGAGGACAGAGTGTTCGGATATTGTATGGTCACGCTGGTTACTATGCCGCGCGATAGTTGCATTTTAACGTCGCAACCTACGATTTCGAAATAATTCGATTAAATGATTTAATTATCTCACAGAACCACACGACACCGCGGGGCTCTTCACGCAGTCAGCAACGGACGGGCTCGGCTGAGGTGAAGAGTCGGGGTCGATTAGCACACAGAAATAAATTTCGAACCAGATTTATCTTCATCCGAAGTCGTGAGCGCTCGTGCTGAACTTTAATCAGAGACAAATAAATAAATAATTTTAGTTTCAGATTCGTTGCGTCTCGTATTATTATTGAGGAGATATCGTAGAACACGCGATTGAATTTTATTAATGCTATTATCTAAGGTCGCTCGGCATCCTAAAACTTCGAAAGTTTTTGGCGACGCGCGGTTTTAGTCGACGGTGTTGATGAATCCCCCAGCACCTGTTCCCGGGCCCATCATCACCATCGCCTCGTCGTCGTCAACCACTTCGACTGCCTGTGGCTGATTCAATCCGTCCTGAAGATCCTCAGGAACCATACCGTGTTTTAAGAACAAATCTCCTGATGCCACTAGCGCAGCGCACGTTTCTGCGTGTTCCTCGAGCTCGTATCCGTCTCTCAACAACCGAGGCGCCTCGAGCTTTGACAAAAGTGCTCGCCCATCCTCATCCTTCGCTAGCGCGTAAATAGCCTCCGCACACGCCCGACGAACATTGTCGGACAGCTCTGCACCCACTTTCTTTCCGCTGATGGGTCGAAGGAGCGCTCGAACCACATCACCATCTGCCTCACTCGCACCTGGACTGACAAAGCTCAAAAGAGCCTTGCGCTGAACGTCATCCATGCAGCAGTTACGAAGCGCCGCAGCCACGCGCTCACGTCTCAGCTCGTTCGGTTGAGTCATAAAAGGAATGACAGAAGCTAGCAGTCCCCTTTTTGGGTCCAAGAAAACACGTCGACCGATTGGGTCCCGAGTGACGTTCGTCAGCACAGAAGCAGCTTGGTCATACTGCTCCTCTGGTTTGCCAGTGGACAGAAGTTGGATCAGTTTGGACACGTAGAAGCCCTCGAGCGGCTTACCCTCCTGACTTATGACGTGCACGCCGCTCTCCGCGGTCGTAACGTTCGCTAAAATGGACAGTAGGAGATCTACTGGTGCGCCATCTCCATCACGAAGAGCGTCCATCGCGCGCTCCACGACACCTTTATTAACACACTTGGTGATTACGTCCGGATCGTGGGTCAGATTTACCAAGGCAGTAGCTGCGTATTTCGACTCCGCGCCCTCTTTCCCAATCATATGAAGTAGTTTGGGTACCAGAGCGTCGGCTTTGTCGAACAAAAGCTTCGCGCCGTCATCGGTCCCGGTCAGGCCTTGAACTATGTTTGCCGCCTGCTCTCGCACAGCCGGATTTTTATCGGACAGGAACGCGATGACCTCGTCTAATTCATCCCCCATGGACTCGTCGGGATGCTTCACGAACGCGCCAAAGTCGCTCGCCCGTTCGCGTGCGTCTCAAAGTAACGAAGCGCTCGCCGCGCCCGGCCCTCACTCCGGGGCGAAAGAGTGGGATGACTCACTCGTCCCGTCTCGCGCCGGAGCGAGTCGCACACGTTCTCTTCTTGCCCGGGGACGATGATTCGCTCGACGAGCGTTCGTCCGCGGCGTGTCGTGCGCTCGGCGAGGCGCTGGACGTGGGTCTGAGCAAGACGAACGATGCGTTCTGGGCGCACGTAGAGCGAAACGGACCGGGGCTCGCGAGAAGTTTGGACTCGTACTTGCAGTTCAAAACTCGTCCATTTGAGTCCCGCGGGAATGAAGACGAAGCTTCGACTTCCACGGCAGACGAAGAGCTCGGGCGGAAGGTTTTTCTCACGCTGCTGAGACTTGTGAACGACGGTGGGCGGGAGCGGACATGTCTGACAGTAGATGAGCGGAGAGAGATACTACTGAAGTACAGCTTGATCGACGTACCGAAGATTATCGACGTGACAGTGTTATACGGGCAAGACAACAAGGATCTCGCGAATGAATTAGTAAAGAATGCGGTGAAACTGCTGCCGAGTCTGATTAGTGACTTTGAACAAGCTGGATTGAGAATCGAGAAAAACCTGAATGAAATGGTGGCTCGCGTAGTCTCAGGATCACGAGCAAATGACTTACCTCGCGACGGTGTCAGCGAATCGCTGTCATACTTTCACGACGTCGCAATTTCATTGCTATCACTCGTTGCTGTGTACCCTCCAGCGGGAGAATGGTTGTGTCGGGCAGCAAACGTAGTGAACGCGCTCAAAATGGTCCGACATGAAGCCATCGAGAGCGTAGAGCACGTTTTAACTGATTTCAAGGTTTTGAACGCGGTGAGGGATTCGGTAAGCGCGGCCATTACTTGTTTAGAGGGTGCGAGGCATAGCAGTCAATTGGTCGAGTTTTGCGGCATACGTCCGGAAGTAGTTAGGATCATCGAGTCGGTAAGAACGATCCTTCCGGATTTAGGAATAGGTTTCATCAAAGCATGTGTCGATCACTTCGGTCCGAACGCCGAATCGATCGTGCAGCACCTGTTCGAAGAGTCGTTACCTCCTAGCCTGAGTTCCCTCGATAAGCAGCTCGGGTGGCCGTCATCGTCGTCAGTCAAGCCAATGAAAGTTTTTGGATCGCCGCAAACCAAGCTCGGTCCCTCCGTCAATAAAAGTAACAAAGAAATTGATATCGAACTATCTACAGAGGACAAAAAACGAGTTTTGATGGTAGCGCATGACCTTGAGTATGAAGACGAATACGATGACTCCTTCGATGATCTTCCGGTTCAGCTTGCAAGCACGGCTCTGGGAGTCGACGAGATGGAAGAAGATGTTAACAAGGCGCAAACATCTCGACTAAACGCGTCGAAGCGCTTATTCTACGTTTTAGACGGTAAAGTCTATCACTCTCACAAGGCTGGTGCTGAGAAGGTCTTTGCAACCACCTCCGAAGAGGCTTCGATGCTGGCCGCAGCTGAGGCAAAAATCCGTGCTAGCGAGATCGACGGTCTCGGAGCCGGTGGAAACAAGGCAAAATTTGGGATAGGATTCGTGCCAAACTCGAATGCCGCGCCTTTTGTGCCGAAAGCATCCTCCACAAGCACAGCTTCTGAAGAGTCGCTGAACCATAGTAACAGTAGGAGTGGGAGAAGCGGTCGAGTCTCCGGAGGCCGAGGCCCCGGTGGTCGAGCTACGGGCGGTAGAGCAACACGAGGACTGACGGCGAAGGACTTTGCACACAAGCATCACAATCAAAAGGCGAAAGCAGCGAAAAAGGCGGGGTTATAGTGCTCGTTTTGTAATTCATTTGTATAGGCTTGACTGGGCGTCCGCTCTGCAACAACACAACCGCGCGCGTCGAGGACCGCGCGCGAGTTCAAACGACCTATCCGACGCGTGCGCATGAGCGAGCATGAAGATGTGTTGTACGCCTTGAAGCCAGTGGACTTCGCCTTGCTCGCGGTGTGCTCCGTACTCGTGTTTTACACACTACCACGAAAGTTGCTAAAGCAGTTCGGTTACCTCGCAAGACGATGAGCGTGAGAGTGTACGAGTCAACGAGCGCTGCGCTCAAGGCGCTTCGTAAGTTGTCGTACGATGACGACGCAGTGCTCATGGAGGCGATGATGAGTCCGCTCCTTGAGGTCGTGAATGGGCAAGAGCTGAGGGAATGCGTCGCGCTAGAAAGCATCGTCGTCCCAAGATTGCGTCGGTTGCTTGAGCGACCGAGTCGCGGTAGTTCATCCTCCTCCGAAAACGTGTTGAACGTTCTGTTCGGTGCATGGTGCTCTAGGTTGACGGATGCGGAAGGGAAGCCACTTCAGGAGCCATTCGACCCCTTTTCACGACGAGCAAAGTGGTCGTTGTCCACAACAGTATTCGCAGCATTGATCTCACGTTTCGACATGGAAGATGTACTGCATAAAAAAGTTGTTGGAGCTCCAGGTAGATCGAAAGAGGCGATGAAGAGGGAATTATCGAGTCAGCTCGACCATGAGTCCATGACGAAGCTGCTCGCCGTATTTTCTGAGTCCAAATATATACCACGAGTGCAAGACAGACTTGAATCGACTTCATCACAAGCTAAACGTGAGGCGTTGGACTCAATAGATCGGGGAGTCGAACCACTTACACGGGCTCAAAGATTCCTTCGTGGTCTCGTCGAGCTCGAGGACCCTTCAAAAATTGAAACGAAGCTCAAGGCGATGCCAAGGGAAGATGTACTGGAGATAATACCAACAGTTTTATGCTCTAAAGACTTTGATTTCACTCGTTCTATGCTCCTTCGTCAAGAACAGTTCGTTTCAACGGCAGCGGAACGAGAAGTGATCGCTCTATTGAACAGAATCACTTCGAGTTCAAACCAAAACATGTCCGGCCGAACTATGTTGAAACTGGCAAGCGACTTGGTTTGGCCAGCGTTGGTGACACCCGAATCAACATATCGTCGACTACTTCACACAGCCATCACGAGCTCATCACAGGCATCCATCATGATTGGAACTCTGAGACTCGTGCCGAGTTTTGGAAAGGCAAAACGAAGTGAAGACTCTGCTCCTTACTTACTGAATGCGCTCATTGACGTACTCGACCAAGCGCCGTCTGAATTAAGCAGCAACAAATGCGTTGATGCAATGAATTACGTGTGCCATGAACTTTTTTCACGTACATCCGGTGAAGAAGGCATCTTGGAGCCTAATGATGGACTATTCTTCACTGTCCTTCCGATTTTGACGCGAGTGAGTCTGAGTGAGGCAGATATCGATCAATCTCACATCGTGCAGTTTGCCTTGAATATTCTGAAGCGTATTATTACAGTTGAAGATCAAACTGACGTGTCTGTCCTCGTAAACACATTCCCCGAGGGGACGTTGCTTTCGCTTGCACGTGTCATTGACTGGTGCCATTCGCAACGAATGGTAGCGCTGCAGACCCTGGCGACGTCTCTGACCGTCGAAATCAGCAAAGCGCTTGGAAAATGGTTTGTCGACAATCCACCTTCAGCGGAGATCACTGAAGGTCTTAGAATGGCCGACGAAATCGCGGAAATTGAAGTAGAGTGGGATACCAGGCTCGCCATTGAACCTGTCATGAGCATGTTTCGCACAGAAAATTCTTCTGTGCCGGCTCCGAGGTCTGTGGAATCAAAAGACGCAACCGCGATTGCTGTGGACTTTTTAAAGCTTTGTCGAGCCGATGCACGGGACCGGATGCTTGTAGATCTCTTGCAGGCCTTCCAAAATTGTGACATAAGTTTGACAGAGTTTCGCAAGAGTCTGCTGGTGGCATGCGCATCCGTCTTACCAAGCACTACGACTACCGAATTTGCACGCATAGCACACGTGGGTCTTCCAACGATACTACAACTGCGGCAAGTCAGCGAGGACGGGCTTCCGACATCTTTTCTGGTTCTTGACGTGTTGTGTCACACTGTGATTTTTGCGGTGCAAGCACTTCCTCAGCGAGTACTCGCACTCTGTCGTCATTTTGCGCATCTCGCTTCCGAGCTCGTGAACGAGGCTAAACAAAAGTTCAAAACAGATGCTGCAGCGCGTTTAGTAGTCCGAGGTGCGTTCATGTTCAACCTGAAAGTTCTGTGTGCCTTTGACCGAGCACCACAAACCACCGAGAGTCAGTCTTGTGAGATACTGCTGGTGTCTAGTTCTTTGGAAAGCTTGCAAACACTAATTTCGTCACCATCACATCAAAAGTGGGCGAAAGGTCAAATCGAGTCGCTTCCAAAGACGTGCGTTTCGAGACATCAACTTCAAAGTGCTTTAGATATAGATAAATAGAACAGAGATGAGCGGCACGTTACAAATTGCACAAAGCAAACGTATACAGAATGAGAGAACGATATCCAAAGAGATGTGGAGAACTAGCCTTAGACTCTAGTCAAGCTCTTCGTATTCGGGGAGAGTTGTAGAAATGCGAATTCCATCGCGAATGACAACACGATCGTGTTGAGACCGACTGAACAACTCGCTATAATTCCTTGCGCGGAAGAAAATAAGATTCGCCTTTGCTCCAGGGGCGATTAATCCATAATTTTCGCCGAGACCCATCGCCCGTGCTGGGTTGGCGGCAAACGCCAACGGCCAGGATCCGAATGGACGATCGAGGTGTGCGATGCAAACGCTTGAGCGGAAAACTTCAAGCATGTCGCAGTCGCCATACTGGAAAAATTGATCCCTTGTATTGTCGCTCGAGAAGCACACGGGAACGCCAGCTTTAGCCAACTCTTTGACCCGCGTAACACCACGCCTCGTTGGCGTGGCTTCACCTTTCGGATCCCTGTTTTGCAGCCATTCGTTCACGATCGGTAGTGACACGACAGTTATGCCCGCTTCTCGAGCAGCGTTGATGATGCGCTTTGCTTCTTCGCTTGTTTGCACCGCGAGTGAGCAACAGTGCCCGCACACGACAGATCCCTTGAATTTATTCCGAATGACGGCCTCGGAGATGTACAGCAGACCTTTGGAGGAGGCATTGCCGTTTTCGTCGCAGTGGAAGTCAACATCCAACTCAAACTCCTTCGCCAGCTCGAACACGGTGTCTAACAACTTGGGCATATCATCTCCACACGTGGTGAGGGTATCTAGCGGTGTACCTCCAATGTCGCTGCACGATACGGCGGCACCGAGCACTCCTCCGGACGACTTGACCATTTTCGCGAGCGCGCGCGCTTTGCTCTCGTCCCGGAAAAAGCTCAGCACGGAGAGGCTCACGCCTTGAAGTTCAACCCTCCCCTTCCATTCATCGCGCAATTGAACGAAAGCTTCCCAAGCGATCCTACTTTGCCTTTCCTCGCCGGACATCAAGTGAGTGCGGAGCGCCGAGGTGCCGTGCACGTAGGCGCACCGAAGCGCAAAGTTCATCCGCTTCTTCGTTTCCTCCAGCGTCCAGTGTTGCAAATCTTTCGAGCACGCCGCGTCCGCGCCGGAGAGGGTACCGTCTCGGTTTCGACTTCTTTCACACGTGTGCGACTTATCGATGTGCGTGTGCACGTCCACGAACGTCGGCAGGCACATCCGCCCCCCCCCCGCGTGCGTCGTCTCCGCGCCCGCGTCCGCGTCCTCGTCCGCCTCCTCCGTCGCCCATCGCACGTCCGCGATCACGCCTCGATCGACGTCCACGACGATATCCACCTCAATCAATCCATCCGCATCTTCCCGAGCGTCCACGTCCCTCTCCATCGACCCGCGCACGCGCGCGACGCATCTCGGCACCTTCACCCGTCGCGCGCGCACGACGCACGCCGCGTTCGAGCACCGCACGCGCTCGAGGTCATCCAGCGTGCTCGCGGGATCCGCCGCGGCATCGAGCGGGTACGCGCACCACGACATCGTTCGCGCCCACGTCTCGCGCGGTCCAGTCGTCCGTCGATCGACGACGCGCGTTCGTTGGACGAATAAAAATACCGACCGTCGCGAACGCGGGACGATCGGATCGAACGCGCCGGGACGATCGGATCGAACGCGCCGGGGTTCAGGCGTGGGGGTCAACGAGGGGTCCTGATTCGTGGTATGATCGACGAATCGTGAGTCGTGGAGCCATCCCCTGTCGCGCACGCGCTAAAAAACTCACACGCATATACCAAAAGGTGCACTCTTGGCATGAGAATCCGACAACCACGCGTGATGGCTAATAGCGTCGCGCAAAAGACTCACACGCATATACCAAAAGGTGCGCTCTTGGCATGAGAATCCGACAACCACGCGTGATGGCTAATAGCGTCGCGCAAAAAACTCACACGCATATACCAAA
>Ga0181582_10000838_pt1 | contig 22884 bp, 21 predicted proteins | sample 071ome_32_FD_132438 | JGI IMG/M metagenome (GOLD analysis project Ga0181582, IMG submission 132438) | Coastal salt marsh microbial communities from the Groves Creek Marsh, Skidaway Island, Georgia - 071405AT metaG (megahit assembly) | ecosystem: Environmental > Aquatic > Marine > Intertidal...
AACCACCTATTTCTAAGTGGTTTTTTTTGCTCCCCCTATTGTTCGAAGTTGCAGCCAAAACTTCCTTTCATTGTGAACTAAGTTGTTTAAAATCATCATAATTCTAATCTCATCATTATATCGATTTGCTCATCTTCTCCGAGTTTAAAAATATGTTTGTCAAATATTTTAAATCCATTTTTTTCATAAAATCGAATAGCTCTTGGGTTATGCTCCCAAACACCTAACCAGACATTATTCAATTCCTTGGTTTTAGCAATTTCAATTGCTTTATCATAGAGTATCTGTCCTACTTTTTTACCATGAAAATCCTTTAAAACATAAATTCGTTCAATTTCTAAAGCGTTACTTACTTTCAATTCTGTTTGTGAATCATTAAAATTAACTTTTAAGTAACCAACAACACTTCCTTTTATTTCCACAAAATAAAATTCAGAGTTATTATTTGTTAATTCACCAATGAGTTTTTCATCTGTAAATGCTGACTCTAAATATTCAGTCATATTTTCAGAACTATTTTCTGAAGCAAAAGTTTCTATGAAAGTCGTTTTGCTAATCTCTTTAAGAATTTTTAAATCTGAAATCGTTGCTTTTCTAACAATCATACTTATTCGTTTTTCATACTAATATAAATCAAAAAACCGCTACACTATTATAGTATAACGGTTTTATAATTATAAGTTGCTCCCCCTCTTGGGCTCGAACCAAGGACCCTCTGATTAACAGTCAGATGCTCTAACCAACTGAGCTAAGGAGGAATTTATCCAACTATTTGTTACAATAGCGGGTGCAAATATAAATGTTTTTTACAATTTCCAAACAAAAAAATAAGAGATTTTTACTTTACAAATAACTTATAGATGTCATTCCCATTGGCAAAGACTAAAAGTCCCAATAAAAGAACAAATCCAACGAGTTGAGCATACTCTAAAAATTTATCACTTGGCTTTCTACCACTGATAATTTCATAAAGTAAAAACATCACATGTCCACCATCAAGTGCAGGTATTGGAAGAATGTTCATAAAAGCTAATATGATTGATATAAGCGCTGTTGTTCCCCAAAAGGCTTCCCAATTCCAACTATCTGGAAAAAGTCCGCCAATCGCTGCAAAACCTCCTACACCTTTATAAGCTCCAGTCTCTGGATTTACAATTTTCTTAACCTGTTTTACATATCCTGTAAGCGTACTCACACCTTTATCAATTCCAACTGGAATGGATTCAACAAGAGAGTATTTTTTAGTCTCTACTTCAAAAATTCCTCTTTCCTGGTATTCTTCCATAGTGAGGAGCTTGAATGCAATCCCTATTTTTCCTTCATCGTTTACACTTAGTGTAACATTGCGTCTCGCTCCATTTTGATCCTCCACTAAAGCAGTGATTTGACCTCCTTTATTTTGATCGAGTAATTCTTTTGCCTGATCCACATAGTAAGATGGTTGTCCATTAATACTGATGAATTGATCACCAGCTTCTAGGCCTGCTGATGCGTTAGCTGAATCACTAGCTACTTCTCCAATGACAAATGGTTGTCTAAAGGATAAGAAACGTGCTTTCTCTTGATCTTCGAGAAGCGTAGAAATAAAATCAACTGGAATTTCTTGAGTGATAAGTTGTCCCTCTCTATCAATTGTGATTTCATTTCCATTGACAATCTCCATAAAGATTTGAGAAAAACGCTCCACAGGCACTCCATCCACCGCAATGATTTTATCTCCAGTTTGAATCCCGAGTTGATCACCGATTTCAGGGTAGGCCACGTAGACTCCATCTTTAACACTCTCATTGGCGATAAATTGTTCTCCATAGGAATACGCCATACCAATATAAATAACCACTGCCAATATAAAGTTGACCAGTACCCCACCTGTCATAATAATCAGTCGTTGCCAAGCTGGTTTTGAACGAAACTCCCATGGCTTGGGCTCCTCTTTCATGGCCTCTACATCCATACTCTCGTCGATCATTCCAGAAATCTTGACATAACCTCCTAGTGGAAGCCATCCGATTCCGTAAACTGTATCCCCTATTTTCTTTTTAAAGAGTGAAAATTTTACATCAAAAAAGAGGTAGAATTTCTCAACTCTTGTCTTAAAGATTTTAGCAGGTATAAAATGCCCTAATTCGTGAAGAATAATGAGCAATGAAAGACTCATAAAAAATTGTATGGCCTGAATAATAATTGGATTCATGTTTTGAATTTATGCTGATGCCAAAAATACACTATTAGAACTTTTAGCCCAAAGCTTTAAGAAAGAATTAGCAGACCTTGCCAAAAAGGTCTTAAAATAATCGATTTATGACTAATGTTATCTTTTATCTCATCAATATGCACTTATTTTGTATTTTATTTTAAAATTATTGGAAAGCAGGAGGATGAACAACGGTATTTACATAGCGACTTTAGAGTCCCAATCAGGAAAATCACTAGTGAGCTTAGGTCTCATGCAATTGGCCCTAACCAAACTCCCCAAAGTAGGATATTTTAGACCAATTATTGGAGATCGAAAAAAGGACAATCACATTGAAACCCTCTTTAGTCATTTTAAGATTCAACAAGCCTACGAAACTGCATACGCTTTTACTCAAAGTGAATATTTAGACAAGATCAATCAGGGAAAACAAGACGAGCTTCTCGATACCATCATCGCCAAGTACAAAAAACTAGAAGCCGAATATCCCTTTATCTTAGTAGAAGGAAGTGATTTTTCATCTGAAGGAAACTTTATGGAGTTTGACTTCAATGTGATGATCGCTAAAAACTTAGGAATTCCAGCTATTTTAATCAGTAGTGGACTCGGTAAAAACAAAAAAGAATTCAGTGCGAGTTTACAATTGGCCTACAACACCTATACTGAAGAAGACGTAGAAGTTTTAGCAGTAGTTGCCAATAAGATTAAGCCTAAGAATATAGAGCTTGTTCAAACACTTTTAAAGGAACTACTCCCTGCAAAGGCTGATTGTTTTGTGGTTCCTAGATTAGAGGAACTTCTACAACCGACTCTAAAAGAGATCAATGAGGTCCTCAAGGGAACCGTGTTATTTGGTCAACAACATTTAGGAAATCGATCTGGTAAGTTTAAGGTTGGAGCCATGCAGCTTCGCCACTTCTTAACTCATTTAGAGAACAATTCACTGGTGATTACTCCCGGCGATCGAGGGGATATCATCTTAGCAGTACTACAAGCGCATATATCTGATAATTATCCTCAAGTTTCTGGAATTATCCTAACAGGTGATGTCATTCCTGAGGAACCGATTATGAGATTGATTGAGGGACTTTCAACAGTAGTGCCAATTATTGCAGTTAAAGAAGGTACGTTTAAAATTGCCAATGCCATTGGTGGTATTAAAGCAAATATTCAATCGGATAATCAATTTAAGATTGACGCATCCATCGCTGCTTTTCAAAAGCATATCGCTTCTGAAAAATTCTTAAATAAACTCTTGAGCTATGAGTCAAAAATAATGACTCCAAGAATGTTCCAATACAGTCTCATTCAAAAAGCAAGAAAAGACAAAAAACGAATTGTGCTCCCGGAAGGTTTGGATGTCAGAATCTTAAATGCCGCTGCTCGATTACTTGCCTTAGATTTGGTTGAAATTAGTCTTTTGGGAGATCCACAACTGATTAAAAACAAATGTAGTGCCGAAGGAATTGCCTTGGACTTTGACAAAATAAGGTTGATTGATCCTGTGAATTCTGAGTTTTACGACGACTATGTAAACACTTTTTACGAGCTTCGAAAACACAAAGGAATTTCCATTGATGACGCCAAAGAAACCATGAGTGATTTGTCCTATTTTGGAACCATGATGATTCACAAAGGCGATGCCGATGGAATGGTATCCGGTGCTGCACATACCACAGGTCATACGATTAGACCTGCGCTTCAATTCATCAAAACCAAGCCAAATGTATCCTTGGTGTCTTCGGTATTCTTTATGTGTTTGGACGACCGTGTTTCAGTATTTGGTGACTGTGCCATCAACCCAAACCCCAACGCCGCTGAATTGGCTGAAATCGCCATCTCCTCTGCTGAGAGTAGTATGAACTTTGGAATTGAACCTCGTATCGCTATGCTATCGTATTCATCGGGATCTTCTGGTAAAGGAGCCGATGTGGATAAGGTTCGTGAAGCTACTGAAATTGTCAAACAAAAAAGACCTGATTTAAAAATTGAAGGCCCTATTCAATACGACGCAGCTGTCGATAAGAATGTGGGACAAAGCAAGCTTCCAGATTCAGAAGTTGCTGGAGATGCAACAGTACTCATCTTCCCAGATTTAAATACAGGAAACAATACTTATAAAGCTGTACAAAGAGAAACTGGAGCAATGGCTATTGGCCCCATGTTACAAGGACTCAATAAACCGGTTAACGACCTCAGCCGTGGTTGTACCATCGACGATATCTTTAACACTGTAGTGCTTACTGCTATCCAAGCACAAGAAAATTAATATGAAAAAAATTCTCGTTTTAAACGCTGGGAGTTCTTCCCTTAAATATCAATTGATCTCTTTACCCAATAAAGAGGTGATTGCAAAAGGACTCATCGAAAAAATTGGATCAAAAGACGCGGGGTTAGTCTATAAAACTGATGCTATTTCAATCGAAGAGACTGCAGAAGTTGTGGATCATTCCATTGGACTTCAATGGGTCGCTAAGCAGTTACTCGATACGAATCACGGTGTAGTCGCAGAGGCTAGTGAAATCGCTGCTATTGGTCACCGAGTAGTTCATGGAGGAAGCACTTTTAGTGAAACGACTTTGATCACTGATGCTGTTAAAGACAAGATTAAAGCGCTTTACCCTCTTGCTCCTCTTCACAATCCTGCAAATATGAAGGGGATTGAAATTTCAGAACAACTCTTTAAGGGTGTTCCACAGATAGCAGTTTTTGACACGGCCTTTTATCAAAGCTTAGAAGAAAAAGTATATCGTTTTCCTATCGACAGAAAACTCGCCGACAGGGAACAAATTCGCGTCTATGGATTTCACGGAACTTCTCATAAATACGTCAGCAAAAAAACTGCTGACTATTTAAACAATCCCAAGGCCAAACTCATCGTATTACACCTTGGAAACGGCTGTAGTGCCACTGCAGTTGCTGCTGGTAAAAGCGTAGAGCACTCAATGGGATTTGGCCCTATCAATGGCCTGATTATGGGAACTCGTAGTGGCGATATCGATCCTGCAGTATTGCTTTACCTTCAACAATCATTAGGTTATTCTCCAGAAGATGTTAAAAACCTACTCACTAAAAACAGCGGAATGATGGGGCTTGCAGGTGCATCAGACCTTAGGGAGGTTCACAAAAAAGCTGATGGCGGAGATTCCAATGCAGTACTTGCTTTAGAGATGAACGCTCATCGCATTAAAAAATTCATAGGAAGTTACTACGCCGTACTGAACGGAGCAGACTCTATCGTATTCACCGCGGGTATTGGAGAAAACGACTGGAGACTCAGACAACTCGTTTGTTCAAACTTAGAAGGACTTGGAATTGAAATGGATTTCGATAAAAACAAATCAGGTGGTTCTGGCATCTTAGAACTTCAAACTAAAAATTCCAAAGTAAAAATACTAGTCGTTCCAACTGATGAAGAATTAGAGATCGCTCAACAATCCTATCAACTGATAATTGATTAATTTTGAAGAATGAGTTTCTTTTCTGCCTATAAAAAATTCTTTGTGGTCTTTGGAATCGTCTCCATGGGGATTATGTACTTGTTTTACAATGCCCTAAAACCCAAAGCGAGTCTTCCCATTTACCAACCCACCATGGTGGACACCCAGCTGGTGGACTCTACGGTTCAACACGTCAAGAAATACCATCAGATTGCAGATTTTAAACTCCTCAATCAAAATGGTCAAACCATCACAGAGGAAGATTATAAAGACAAGATTTACATTGCAGATTTTTTCTTTACCACCTGTCCTAGTATCTGTCCGATCATGACAGAACATATGGTTGAAATTCAAAAGGCAATCATAGACGATCCCAAAGTTTTATTGTTGTCCCATTCGGTAACTCCAGAAATCGACTCTGTTCCTGTTCTTAAACAGTACGCCCTAAAAAAAGGAGTTGTTGACTCTAAATGGAATTTAGTAACTGGAGACAAGAAACAGATTTACGAGCTCGCTAGAAAGAGTTATTTAGTCGCTAAAGACGATGGTGATGGTGGTCCCTTTGATATGATTCACACTGAAAATTTTGTGCTTGTAGACTCTAAAAAGAGAATTCGAGGTTTTTACGATGGCACGGATCCAAAGGATATTGAAAAACTTTTAGAAGATTTAAAAATACTAAAGGCCTTAGAAGCAAAGCCCTCACAATAAATTTCATTTCTAAAATATAGCAGAATAACAATAATTAGCTTACTTTTGCTTAATTATAATGAGTCTAAATAAGAAGCATATTACTCTAGATCTTTTAAAAAGAGGCGAAGGTGGAATCATCCACTCATTTCCTGATGAGTTTATTCCCATCAAGCTTTTGGAATTAGGCTGTCTCCCTGGCAATGAAATTCAAGTTGTACAAATTGCTCCATTTAAAGATCCTATCTATATTAACCTCAATGGAACTCATATGGCTATTCGTAAAGAAATGGCTAAAAAAATTGTTTTAGAAGTTAGTTAATTATGGCCAAAAGTATCAACGTAGCGCTTATTGGAAACCCCAACACTGGAAAAACATCGGTCTTTAACCAATTGACTGGATTGAACCAAAAGGTGGGAAACTATCCTGGAATTACCGTTGAAAAGAAAGAGGGAATTTGTAAGCTTACTCGTTATTTAAAGGCTCATATTATCGATCTACCTGGTACCTATTCTCTGAATTCAACTTCCTTAGATGAATCGGTAGCTGTAGAACTTTTACTCAACAAAAAAGATAAGGATTATCCAGATGTAGTAGTAGTCATTACCGATGTTGAAAACCTCAAGAGAAACCTATTGTTGTTTTCTCAAGTTAAGGATTTAAAGATTCCAAGTATTCTAGTCATCAATATGGCAGATCAGATGACTAAAAAGGGTATTCAACTCAATATAGAAGCGTTAGAAAAGAATCTCGATACGAAAATTGCTTTGGTAAGTGCTCGTAAGGGAGAAGGTATTCAACATTTAAAGAATCTAATCATCAATCACGAGAGTCTTTCAAGCAAAGGGCTTTTGGATGTAAAACGAATCGATCCTCCCTATTTTGAAAAGTTGTCGAAAACCTTTCCTTCAGAGGATTTATACAAATTGTGGATTGTCATCACTCAAGATGTCAACTTTACGCCTCTGGATAAGACCTATGAAACGGCTAAAAACAGTTTTGAAACCAAGAGTGCCTCTGAACTAAAAAGACTTCAGCACAGAGAAACGATTTTAAGATACCAACTCATCAATGAAGCTTTAAAAGACACTCATAAGGTCGACAGGAGTTCTGCAAAGGGATTTACGGCTGCAATTGATCGCGTGTTAACCCACAAGATTTTTGGATATGTGTTTTTTTTCATTGTACTGAATACGATCTTTCAAGCGATTTATACCTGGAGTTCCATTCCAATGGATGCCATTGACCAGTTTTTTGTTTCTGTCTCATCATGGGTTAAAGAGGTCTTACCGCCAGGTTCCTTCACCAATCTTATTGCAGAAGGAGCCATCTCTGGAATTGGAGGAATTGCCATATTCATCCCTCAAATAGCCTTTCTATTTTTATTCATAGCACTTTTAGAAGAATCGGGTTATATGTCTAGAGTGGTATTCTTAACCGATCGACTCATGCGACCATTTGGGCTCAGTGGAAAAAGTGTGGTCCCCTTAATATCTGGAACGGCCTGTGCGATTCCAGCGGTGATGGCTACTCGAACTATTGAAGATTGGAAAGAACGTTTATTGACCATTTTAGTGGTTCCCTTTACAACTTGTTCCGCTCGACTCCCTGTTTATTTGATCATCATCTCGATTGTCATTCCTCAAGGATTCATTTTTGGATTGAGCTATCAAGCTTTAACACTCATGTTGCTTTATGTTATTGGTTTTCTAAGCGCACTGCTGTCGGCTGCCATTCTCAACAAGTTTGTCAAGGTAAAGAACAGAAGCTTTTTCGCAACTGAGATGCCGAGCTACAAACTTCCTATGTTAAAGAATGTAGCTATCACAGTGATTGAAAAGACCAAGAGCTTTGTTTTTGGAGCTGGTAAAATCATTTTAGCGATCTCTATCGTATTGTGGTTTTTAGGATCCTATGGCTTTAATAAAGATTTTGACAATGCTGAATCCATTGTTAAAGAGCGAGTAGAAAAAACAGGTCTTTCAAACTTTAATCAAGAGATGATTCAAAGTGAACTAGAGGCCTATGCTCAAACAAACCCTTCTAAGAACATGGAAGAGCTTGCCAATTTCATGGATTTCAAATTGGACCTTGAACGCAAAGCACTTCAACAAGAAATCGCTAGTTACAAATTAGAAAATTCCTATATGGGACTCTTGGGGAAAGCCATTGCTCCTGTTGTAAAACCACTAGGATTCGATTGGAAAATTGGAATTGCTGTACTGACCTCCTTTGCAGCTAGAGAAGTATTTGTTGGAACCTTAGCTACGATCTACTCCGTTGGAAACGATGAAGAGGATACCATTAAAAACCGCCTCAATAATGAAGTAAACCCCTTTACGGGTGAAAAGGTATACACCTTTGCCTCTGGAGTTTCACTGCTATTATTTTACGCCTTTGCCATGCAGTGCATGAGCACCCTAGCGGTGGTAAAAAGAGAAACAAACTCATGGAAGTGGCCGATTGCTCAACTACTCTTTATGAGTTCACTCGCATATCTAGTCGCGTTCATCACCTTTCAAGCACTTGTCTAATGGAATTCCTACAAGACTTTTTAGCATACGTTATACTCGGTGGAGCGATTTATTTTCTTCTGAGAAAATACGTTTTTAAAAAACCTAAAAAGGACAAGAATTGCGGCCCTAACTGCAATTGTTAATTGGGACACTGAATGTAGGTGACTCCGTCGAAGTTTCGACTGAAGAGTTTGTCTTTTGCCCGGATAAAATCATTGAGCTTCACATCACTTCTTGGGACCGAAGGATACATGATATCTGCTCGATTTGTAGAATGCTCATACTTGTAAACATCATGTCCAAATTCGTGATACATCAACCAGAGTTTTTGAACCTCAGTATAGTCCTCCCAATAATCTTTAATCACTCTAATGTATACATTTGAACTATTACAGTATCCTGCAAAGGTAGAATACCCGGCGTGATCAGGAGTAATTCCAGAGGTTATCTCCGCCTCAGAAGGAACTACAAAACCAAGGTTAACCGTCGTGTTTAACTGAGAATAATCAGGACCCCCTCTCGAACACAATACATCTCCAACAAACAATTCCCAATAGGTGTACAAATCATCTGCATTTGCAGTGGAATAATTGACACAAGAGCTCAATTGTTCTTCCTCAACAACTTCTTCTTGTTGGATGTCGTTTGGAGCTTCTTGCTTTGAACAGGAAGCTATTAAAACAACTAAAACGATCAATAAATAGCTATTCAACTGATTTATGGTCTGCATCATATTAAAATTTCATTCTAAGGCATAAAGATAAAACATCTTTTAAATCTCACTTTTAAAATTCTATAAAGTGTAAATTCTTTTATTTAATGTAATTTTACTTCCTGATGAAATTACTCGATCACATACAGTTTCCAGCTGATTTGAGAAAGCTTTCCAAGGAACAATTACCACAAGTATCTGAGGAACTAAGAGCTTTTATCATACACGCATTATCGGTTAAAGCTGGACATCTCGGTGCGAGTCTTGGAACGGTCGAACTTACTGTAGCGCTTCACTATCTCTTTAATACTCCCCAGGATTCTCTTATATGGGATGTAGGACATCAAGCCTATAGTCATAAAATTTTAACCGGCAGAAAAGAGGCCTTTAGCAGCAACAGACAATGGGGCGGAATCAGTGGATTTCCAAAACGCGATGAAAGTATCTACGACAGCTTTGGCACCGGACATAGTTCTACTGCAATTTCAGCTGCACTGGGAATGGCACTAGCGGATTCTGATTCAAAACACAACCATATCGCTGTGGTTGGTGATGCTGCTATTGCTAGCGGAATGGCCTTTGAAGGACTCAATCACGCAGGGGCAACCAACGCCAATCTCATCATCGTGCTCAATGACAACCATATGGGAATTGACCCAAGTGTTGGAGCCTTGAAAAATCATTTTGAAGCGTTGGGTTCATCTCAAAACAACCTTTTTAAAGCACTTGGATTTAGCTATAGTGGCCCAATTGACGGTCACAATATGAGTGCTCTTTTAAATGCTCTCGAGGACATCAAAAATCAAAAAGGACCTCGAGTTCTCCATATCAAAACAATTAAAGGCAAAGGACTTGCCGCTGCAGAATTAGATCAAATCACCTATCACGCACCTGGTACCTTTGATCGTGAAACTGGACTCATTCACAAAAAACCTTCTACCACAGAAAAGTTTCAGGAGATTATTGGAAAAACACTTGAGGAGCTCATGGTGCAAAACAAAGACATCATCGCCCTCTCACCTGCCATGACTACAGGAAGTGGACTAGCTCCTCTGATGAAAAAATTTCCAGATCGAGTGATCGATGTCGGAATTGCCGAACAACACGCTTTAACCTTAGCTGGCGGAATGAGCACCAAGGGAACTACCCCTTACTGTGTGATCTATTCCACCTTTTTACAAAGAGCCATCGATCAATTGATACACGATATAGCTCTTCAAAAATTAGCCGTTATACTCTGTATTGATCGAGCAGGATTGGTGGGTAATGATGGAGCAACCCATCAAGGAGTGTTCGATATTGCCCTGCTTCGTCCTATTCCAAATCTAGTCATTGCTGCTCCAAAAGACGCCAATGAACTTCGCGATTTAATGCATACTGCTCGCTTACACAAAGAAGGTCCTTTTGCGATTCGTTACCCTAGAGGTAACGTCTTTCAAATGAACTGGGAACAGGAAGTTAAACCTCTTGAACTCGGTAAAGGAAGTTGCCTTAAAGAAGGAACAGATATCGCCCTCATCAGTACGGGAATCAGTGCTCATACCGTTTTAAAAACTCTTGAAGAACTAGAACATCCTTCTAGAGTTGCTCATTATCACTTTGCGTTTATCAAACCCTTAGATGAAGCGCTCATTGGGAAAATAGGACAAAAATTTAAGAAGATTATTACCTTGGAGGACGGTTCGATCACAGGAGGATTTGGTGAAGCTGTTGCCGCTTCTTTAGTTCGGCAAGGTATTTGCATAGAACTATCTCATTTGGGAGTTCCCGATCGATTTATAGAACAGGGAAGCCCCCTAGAACAACAACAGGATGTCGGACTCGACTACAACAATCTAAAAGACATATTAAACCAATCATGAAAAACATTTTCCTAACCCTCTTTTTTCTAATTGGACTAATGAGCATCCATGCTCAAGAACAAGTAAAGCCTAAGGTCGTTGACACCATTGTCATCAGAACTCAACAACAAAAAGCGGAGTCCATAGCGAATTTGAGAATTAAAGACACCCTAGTCGTCTTAGATTCTGCAATAACCTTAAAAGAACGTTTTAAATCCTTTAAAATGCCCTCTTTTTGGAGCAAGAAAAATCGATTTGGATTAAACTTTAGCGAAGTAGCCTTTGTCAATTGGAATGCCGGGGGGAACAATTCAGTATCTGCAATTGCCTCAGTTTATTTTGAGCGCAATTACAAATTTAGATACATTACCTGGGACAACTCTTTAGATCTCCGATATGGTCTCAATGCTCAAGAAGGCAGAGAGGTTCGAAAAACAGACGATCAAATTCGACTGAGTTCCACCTTTGGCTATCGCTCTGATACGATCAGCAAGTGGTATTATTCAGGGAAATTAAATTTTAACACTCAGTTTGCCAATGGTTATAAATACCCAGATAGAGAACATCCTAAGTCTCGATTTATGGCTCCAGGTTATTTGTTTTTAGGGGTTGGAACCTCTTATATAGATGAGGCTAAGAAAGTCAATGTTTATATCTCACCTCTAACTCAAAAAGCAACTTTTGTCATCGATCAAGATTTGGCCAATCAAGGTGCTTTTGGGGTTCAAGCAGCCACCTATGACAACGAAGGCAATTTAATCACTCCAGGGAAAAGAGTCTATATGGAACTCGGTTTTCTCGCAACTAATAAATACGAGCGAGAACTCGGAGAAAATGTGCTGATGAAATCCAATTTAGCACTCTATATGGACTACCTTAAAAGCTTTGGAAATATGGATGTCGATTGGTCCTTAGACTTTCATTTTAAAGTCAATGAACACATCACCAGTTCTATTGGAACCCATATTATTTACGACGACGACATCAAATTTGATCAAGTTAAAAACGAAGATGGAATCATCACCGATCCAGGATCCGCTAAAATTCAGTTCAAACAACTCTTAGGAGTAGGGGTTGTCTATGCCTTTTAAGCAATCTTCCCCGAAATCTTAGAATGCAATAAGATGGCAGCTCTATCGGAGAGACTCGCCACAAAACAAGCGCAGTCCATTAAAATGTGATATACCGATTCCTTTGACTGCGTATAGGCTGAAGGCATTAATTCAATGGCCAAACGATCATAGGCGGTTTCTTCTCCATGCGATTTGCGAATCAGCGCATCGCTAAACACTTCCAAGAGATCAGCTATAATTCGATAACCTGAAATCTCTTTTTCGATGACTTCTTTGGAACGGTATACCTTTTGAACACTCAGGCTAATGATGTCCTCAATTTGAGCCTTGTACTTGCTTTTGTCCAATAAGGAACAATCAAAAGTCCCCTTTAGGATTTGATCCTCATGCTCCATAAAGATACGGGAAGCATCTTGTATCAGACTACCAATAGCTACCGCTCTGAGATAACTCAAACGATCTTCCTGATGTGTCATGGCATTGTATTTTTTGACATCGATACGATCCTTGACTAGTTTGATCAAATACTCCAATGCAAAGTCTTCTGGAATCAATCCCAAATTAATACCGTCTTCAAAATCGATAATGGTATAGCAAATATCATCGGCGGCCTCAACTAAGAAAGCGAGTGGATGTCTGGCATAACGTCCATCATCGTATTTGATTAAACCGAGTTCAAATGCCACCTCATCAAATAATGAACGATCTGTAGAAAAGACACCGTACTTTTTATCAGCAATGTGCTTGGTCGGTTTTTTGGGAAGAGCTCCCTTTGGATACTTCGTAAATGCTCCTAGAGTGGCGTAACTCAAACGAAGACCTCCTGGAACTCCAGCTCTGTTGGCGTTGAGAATTCTAAAACCATTGGCATTCCCTTCAAAATCGATTAATTCTTGATACTGAATGGCAGTTAAAGCCTCTTGGTACTTTTGGCCTTTACCGTTGGAAAAGAAATCTCCAATCGCCTTTTCACCTGAGTGACCAAAGGGAGGATTTCCGATATCGTGAGCCAGTGCTGCTGCAGCGACAATCGCACCAAAATCGTTAAATGAATAGCCTTCGACACTTTTTAGATGTGGGTGTTTTTCCAAAAGAGCCACTCCAACCATTCTCCCCAGCGATCTCCCCACCACAGAAACTTCTAAACTATGAGTGAGTCTTGTGTGAACAAAATCGGTATCCGAAACTGGAACTACCTGGGTTTTATCTTGAAGTGATCGAAAAGGAGCAGAAAATAAAATACGGTCGTAGTCGACTTCAAACCCCAATCGGGTTTCATCCTGCTCAATTCTAATTCGTTTATTGCGATCTCCCTGTCTTTTTAAAGAGAGTAATTCATCCCATTGCATCATGGGATAAATTTATATTTTTTAAGTGAGAAATCCCGATTATTTAAACAAATTCATCTGATCGATATACTCCCAGACTAAGGGAGGAAGAAAGGCTCTAATATCCTTTTGCTCTTTAATAGCGTTGCGAATAAAACTAGCAGATATTTCAACAATGGGAGCTTGGAGTAATTGAACACTCTTTAATTTTTTATAGGATTCTGGAACCTCATTTGAATGGGCCCTTGGATAGACTAAAAGAGGATAGCGGTCTAAAATAAGTTCCGCGTTTTTCCACTTGTGAAAATGCTGAAGATTGTCCGATCCCATGATTAGTGAAAAAGTGTGTTCGGGGTATTGTTCTTCTAAAACAGCAAGGGTATTGATGGTGTAATTAGGCTGCTCTAAATCGAATTCCACCTTAGAGGCTTTCATGGAAGGATAGTCTAGAATCGCCTCGTATATTAATTGGTAACGAGTATTGTTATCGAGTAGCTTGTCATTTTGCTTAAAGGGACTCACAGGGGTAATTACAAACCAGAGTTCTTCTATTTCGGTAAATTCCAGCATATAATTGGCCAGGATTAAATGCCCCATATGAATGGGGTTAAAGCTCCCAAAAAAGAGTCCTACTTTTTTCATGTTAGGATTGAATGAAATTCGCTACAGTCTGTTCGGCTTCCACGAGAGCTTTATCCAACTCATCATTGGTGATCACCACATCAAAAGAGGAAGCACTTTCTAATTCTTTGGCTGCTTTTGCAACTCTCATTTCAATTTTCTCAGCAGTCTCAGTAGATCGTTTTACCAATCGATTTCTGAGTTCCTCAACAGAAGGAGGCATGATAAAAATCGACAGGGTTTGCTCTGGAAACTGTTTTTTAATATTGAGTCCTCCGATGACATCGATATCAAAAACCACGTGTTTTCCCATCTTCCAAATACGCTCTACCTCCGATTTTAAGGTACCGTAAAAGTTGTTTTGGTACACCTCTTCCCACTCTAAAAAATCATCCTTTTCAATATGAGATTTAAACTCATCAGCGCTCATAAAATAATAGTGCTCACCATCTTTTTCTTCTCCCCTTGGGGCTCTTGAAGTCGCAGAGATGGAAAAAGCTAAATTGAGCTCATCGATTGAAAGTAAATGATTGACAATCGTCGATTTTCCACTTCCAGATGGAGCTGAAAACACAAAGAGTTTCCCCTTAAAATCCATTAGAGTACGTTTAAGAGTTGTTCTTTTATTTTTTCGAGTTCATCTTTCATTTGAACTACAATTTTTTGAAGTGAAGCATCATTTGCCTTGGATCCCATGGTATTGATTTCTCTTCCAATTTCTTGAGCGATAAAACCGAGTTTTTTACCTGTTGATTCAGCTTTCATCGTTTGAATGAAATAGTCTAAATGATTTGACAAACGGACCTTTTCTTCAGTGATATCGTATTTTTCTAAGTAAAAAATAAGTTCCTGCTCAAATCGATTCTGATCGACGTTTTCTTTGAGATCAGCAACGGCCTTCTCCAATCGAGTTCGAATACCCGCAAGTCGATTTACATCGATTTCTGTCGCCTCATCTAATAGTGACTTGATGGAAGCAATACGCTGATTAAAATCCTCAGCTAGGGCAGCCCCCTCTTCTTCTCTAAAGGTGTTAAAAGCCTCTAAAGCCTGATCGATTCCAGAATTGATTTGATTTAACTCATCAGCTTCGATCTCTTCCTTAGAACTCGATAGGGATTCAGGTAATCGCATGGCAATTTCCAAAGCCTTTTCTCCACTGATATTGGTGATATTTTTAAGCTCCTCAATATAGGCTTGAATCACCGGAGTATTGATCTGACTAATGGTATCAACACCTGTTTTTTCAATATAGAGGCTAAAGTCAATCTTTCCTCGTTCTACTGCCGAAGCAATTTTCTTTCTAAAACTCAATTCGTGAGCCTTATAGGCAGAAGGAGCTCTCATATTGAGATCCAACCCCTTTGAATTAAGGGATCTTATTTCAATATTAATTTTCTTATCGGCAAGTTGAATCGTACACTTACCATAAGCGGTCATGGATTTGATCATGCTTTATTTTTTACAAAGCAAAGATACAAAGAAGCGATGAAACCTTTTTAGAGTTCTCTAACCCAAATATTTCTATAGCTCACTCTTGAATTATCTCCGTGATCTTGTAAGCGAATTGGTGCTTTTCCGTGACGGATATTCTTGGGCCATCCAATATATTCAGTAGTTCCTAGAATCTTGTGATGATCTTGAATTAAAACCCCATTGTGCAAAACGGTTATCGTTCCTTTTTTGGTCACTCTTCCCAAAGCGTCAAACTTCGGAGCGTGATAGATGATATCGTAGCTATTCCACTCTCCTGTAGGCACTGATGCCATTGCAAGAGGAATGGCTTGTTTGTAAATCGATCCTACCTGTCCATTGACATAGGTTGGATTGTCATTGTTGTCCAATACTTGAACTTCATAGCGCTCTTGTAAGAACACTCCTGAATTCGCTCGAGATTGATTCGATCCCATTACTTTCTTAGGTGAACTCCATTCAATATGCAATTGAACATCTCCAAAGGATTGTTTGGTACGAATATCTCCAGTTCTATTAGCAACAGTCATCGAACCGTCTTTATTGATCGTCCAAGGTGCCGCTCCTCCTTCTCCTCTTGTAGATTCCCAAGCATCTAAATTTGAACCGTCAAATAAGACGATAGCGTCCGATGGTGCAGAACCGTTCTTCCCTGGAGTTACCACTGGCGGTACAGGCTCGTAAAATTCAGTTGCTTCAGGTTTTGTGGGTTCCTCTTGTTGAGCAAATGCCCCCATTGAAACAAAAAGGAATAGTAATAAGGCTAGCTTGGTTGATTTCATCGTATTATTCGTTTAGTCGTTTGATATAAATATTTTTAAAGGCCACCTTAGAACCGTGTTCTTGAAGTGAAATATGTCCTGTTTTATAGGCTGCAAAGGAGTGCCAATTTCTAAATTTTGATCTGAGAATCATCGACAACCACTCATCCGATCCTGGTGAAAATTCCAAGACGCGTTCTCCGTTAAAATCTAAAAACCCAACTTGATTAGTTTGATCTACGTGCAATAGAAAATGGTTCCACTCATTAGGACCCTTGGCAACTACTTTAGAAGGTGGCATTAAATTATACAAGGCTCCCGCTCTATTGATGTCTCCTCTTTGCTGGATATAGTCCGTCCAAGTATCGTCTAGAATTTGAATTTCAGGACCTGTTCGATAGGGCTGATCGTGGGTTCCATCATCTAGAACTCCCCACATCACTCCTGAATTACCAAGAGTATCGATCATCCAATCCATCGATAGCTCAAAATCAGTAAACTGTTCATCAGTGGTTAAACTAACGCTAACTGATTCTGTTCGAAGCTGTGGATCGTATAACAAAACTCCATCGCTTACCGTCCAACCGTTGAAATTCTCATGTCCACCGTAGATATGCCATCCCTCGAGATCATCTCCATTAAACAGTGGTTCAAATCCATCCGGCGCTGAACTACAAGAACTGATCACAAGGAATACACCTAGTAGGTAGCCCCAATTTCTCATCAGTCGAGTGATTTTATTTGGATCTTGCGATACCACACCTTATCTCCGTGATCTTGAAGTGCGATTTTACCTGTTCTAGATACTCCAAAAGCCTCCCAATTAGCAAATTTAGATTTAGAAACCATCGCATCCCACTCTGGACCATGCACCGGGAAACTCACCACATTAATTCCGTTGAGTCGTACTGTTCCAATATTGGTGTGGTGATTGATTCGAATCACACAGTGGTTCCATTCCATCGCAGGTTTTACTGCTTGTCGTGGAGCAATCATATCGTAAAGCGCTCCCGCCTTATGAGTTCCTTCTCCTACAAAAGAATCTGGGTGTTTAGCGTCGTCTAAAACCTGAATCTCTGGTCCTGTTAAATAAGGTTGAGAATACTTCTCATCCTCTACAACAGCCCACATAATTCCTGAATTTCCGCCCTCGGCTATCTTCCATTCCAATACCAGTTCAAAATTAGTAAAATCCTGATCGGTTACAAGGTTTGAAGAACGCTCTTCTGTTTTTAAAGCAGGATCAAAAACCATGGCTCCTTCTTCAATAGTCCAACCGTTTAATTGGTCACCTCCTAGATAAGAATGCCATCCGTTAAAAGACACTCCATCAAATAAGGATACGTAAGAGGCCTCCTGTGGAAGTTGCGTTGTCCCTTCTTTTTTTTCTGTTTGTTGCTTACAAGAACCCAGTAAAAAAACTAGAGCTGTAGCGAATACGAGTTGTTTCATAATTAATCGTTTATACCTAATATACTTCTGAGTTCGTCTTTGTCGGTTGCTTTGCCCGCAAAGTCATCGAAGGTCTTCTGAGTGGCCTCGATAATATGATCCTGAATAAATTTTGCTCCTTCACGAGCTCCTTGTTCTGGAGATTTAATACAGCACTCCCATTCCATCACGGCCCACACATCACATCCGTATTGTGTCAGCTTTGAGAAGATGGTTTTAAAGTCAATTTGACCATCTCCCAAGGAGCGGTAACGACCTGCTCTGTTGCCCCAATCATTATAGCCTCCAAAGGCCCCTTTTTTTCCGGTAGGATTAAATTCAGAATCCTTGACGTGAAAGGCCTTTATAAACTGGTGATAGTGATCGATATACTCAATATAGTCTAATTGTTGTAACACGAAATGCGATGGATCATAGAGAATATTCACTCTCTTGTGATTTCCAGTAGCTGCTAAAAAGCGCTCAAAGGTATCCCCATCGTGAATGTCTTCACCTGGGTGCACCTCATAACACACATCCACTCCTTGCTCGTCGAAGTGATTTAAGATCGGCATCCATCGTTTTGCCAGTTCTTCAAATCCCATCTCCACAAGTCCAGCAGGACGTTGAGGCCAAGGGTGCATGGTATGCCAAAGCAGTGCTCCCGAGAACGTAGCATGTGCATTTAATCCCAAATGTTTACTTGCTGTCGCCGCTTTTTTAACGGTTTCAACAGCCCATTGCGTTCTCGCTTTTGGATTGTTCTTAACCGCATCAGGTGCAAAGGCATCAAACATCGAGTCATAAGCTGGATGTACAGCAACAAGTTGCCCTTGTAGGTGTGTTGAGAGTTCGGTAATCTCCAATCCGTACGAATTGATCGTCCCCTTTAACTCATCACAGTAATCTTTAGATTCAGCAGCTTTGTCTAAATCGATTAAAAAGGATTCCCAAGTGGGAATCTGAATTCCTTTATAACCTAAATCAGCAGCCCATTGACACATCCCTTCCAGAGAGTTAAAGGGCGCCTTACTATCTACAAACTGCGCTAAAAAAACCGCAGGTCCTTTAATTGTTTTCATCTTAATCTTGTTTATCTAATTCAACCCACACATTTCCGTCTTTTTGAGACTTCACAGCGCTCTCAATAAAGTTCAATCCACGAACTCCATCAATGACTGTTGGGTACTCACCAGATCTTGGATTTTGATTTCTGATGGCACGAGCCACTCCTAAGTAGATATTAGCCATCGAATCAAAAATTCCCTCTGGGTGACCTGGAGGTAACTTAGTTCCATCCAAAGAAAACTCAGATAAATACGCATGTCCAGGAGTGTAAATCTGCATTGGTTCTGAATCAGACATCACCTTTAATCTGTTAGGGTTTTCTTGTTCCCATTTCAAGGCCTTTTTAGACCCGTAAATAGCAATGGCCAATCCGTTTTCTTCTCCAGTCGCAATTTGACTTGAACGAAGAATTCCACGAACCCCTCCTTCGATGTGAAGCATGATGTTTCCATCGATATCCATCTTATTATCCTCATAGAGGTAATTTAAATCTGCGAGTAATTTTTCTACACGTAATCCAGTAGTGTACTCTACCATATTAAAGGCGTGGGTTCCAATATCTCCCATACAACAAGAAATACCAGCTTTTTCTGGATCCAATCTCCAAATTGAAGAACGTTTTTCTTTATCGTGAATAATTGGATTAATCCATCCTTGGTAATAACGTACATCGACCTTTTGAATTTTACCTAATTCTCCATTGGCAATCATATGGCGCATTTGACGAACCATAGGGTAGCCCGTATAAGTGTGAGTAAGCCCAAATACAACTCCTTTTTCACGTTGAAGATCTGCCAAGATTTTAGCTTCTTCATAAGTGTTAGTCATCGGTTTCTCACAGATGACATGAAATCCATTTTCCATCAACTTTTTAGCCATCGGGAAATGCAAAAAGTTAGGGGTTAATATAGAACACACTTGAATGCGTTCTTCCTTTGGAAGTTTTAACTCCTCTTCAATCAAGGTGTCAAAATCCTTGTATATTCTGTTGGTTGGAATTCCAAGTTCTTCTGCAAAACCGATATTTTCTTCCCAATTAGGATTAAACACGGCTCCGGTTAATTCATAATTGTCATTGATAAAAGAGGCCACACGGTGTAAAACTCCGATGAGTGAATCTCCTCCACCTCCTAATATTCCCAGTTTAATCTTCTGCATAGTTTAATTATTTAAGCTTTATATTCAATTTTCTCATTTTTAAAAAATAGTGCAAAAAGGACAAATACCCCTAATGCAAAAACCGAAGGAACCATCCAAATGGTTTTCCAGTCATGTGATCCGTCGATCAGATTAGCATCGTAGATTTTACCTGCGACCCAAAATCCTATTAACATCCCAACTCCATAAGTCGCCAAGGTGATCAATCCCTGAGCGGCTGACTTAATTTTAGCTCCTGCCTTGGTATCGGTGTAGATTTGTCCTGACACAAAGAAAAAGTCATAACAAATACCGTGAAGCGCAATTCCTGTAATGAGCATAAATGCCAATTCTCCTCCATTTCCATAAGCAAATAAGAAATAACGAATGGTCCACGCTAGCATTCCTGCTAAAATAGTTTTTTTAAATCCAAAACGTTTAAAGAAGAAGGGAAGTAAGAGCATAAAAAGCACTTCTGACATCTGACCAATAGCCATTTTTCCAGTGGGGTTTGTCAGACCAGAATCGTGTATGAATGGATGGGTATACTGATAGTAAAATGCCCGTGGAATACAAATTAAGATGGAAGCGATAAAAAACATTGCGAAGTTTCGATCTCTCAATAATTTTAAGGCATCCAATCCGAGTATATCCCCAATCGATTGTTTTCCCTGTGAAGGTTTTGGTGGTGTTTTTGGAAGACTAAAGCTAAACACCCCTAATACAGCAGATGCTATACCTACCATTAGGAAGGTGTTTTTTAGCATTCCGGCGTTGGCATTGGCTTCTGAATCCCAGCCCAGCCAGCTTATAGTAAGTCCTGCGATAATCCATCCAATGGTTCCCAATACACGTATGGGTGAAAATTCTTTGGCGGGATCTTTCATTTGATTAAACGAAATCGAATTCACAAGAGCCAAAGTAGGCATATAGATAATCATATAACCCAATACATAAGGGAAGAATAAATCAATTGATTCAGCCCCGTACATTAGGTACATCAAAAAGGCTCCTATTAAATGTAGGACTCCTAGGATTCGTTCCGCGTTAAAATAGCGATCGGCAATGAGTCCAATAATAAAGGGTGCAATAATGGCTCCCCATGATTGAGTCGAAAACACCAATGCTGATTCACCTCCACTCGCATTGAGGTTTTTTACCAAAAAAGTTCCTAAAGACACAAACCAGCCTCCCCAGATAAAGAATTCTAGAAACATCATCAGTGAGAGCTGTACTTTAATCTTTAAATTCATTGAAATAGAATTAATCAATAATCTTTTTAAGTAAATCTCTTGTCAAAAGAATTCCCTCTTCTTCAGAGTGAACATTTCCTTCGTACTCTACTCCAACAAAACCAGTATAACCAGCATCTACAACTGATTTCATAATGCGGTAGTAGTCCGAGTGAATTTCATCCCCTGCTTCGTTAAAGTCATGTGATTTTGCACTGACTGCCTTAGCGTACTTCATTAATTTTTCAACACCATCATAGCGATCGTACTCTTCGGCACACTCTGAACCCCAATCAGTCGGATCTGATTTTCTAATACAGAAATTTCCAAAATCAGGAAGTGTTCCCACATTATCCATATTCACTTCAGCCATTACAGCAGTTAGATAATCTGCATTAGAAGAGAGCCCTCCGTGATTTTCTACAATGATATTGATATTTTTGTCTGCGGCATAGGTTCCTAACTGAGTCAATCCATCAACTGCAGCTGGAGACCAAATTTCTAAATCCGTTGAGCCCGATAAATTTACTCTAATGGAATGACATCCCATGGCTGCTGCTGCATCAACCCATTTATAGTGATTTTCAACGGCTTCTTTGCGTTCTTGAGCATCTGTAGTTGCCAAGTTTCCTTGTCCATCGATCATGATAAGCACATTGGTCATCCCGTATTTTTTTGCTTCAGCATTCGATTTTTCCACAAAGTGATCCATTGCTTCTTTTGAAAAATTCGCTGCCTGTAATTCTTTGTAATACAAGGCACTTACGTACTCCAAACCTTCAAATCCCCAGTCGTGGGCTTTTTGAGCAAACGTATAAGGATCAACATTGTCCTCAAAAATCATTCGGTGAATCGACCACTGTGCAAGTGAAAGTTTCAATTGAGGAGCTGCGGTTACTTCAGTAGTAGCATCGGCTTTTTTCTCTGTAGTGGTTTTACAAGAAAAAGAGGATAATACAATTAGTCCAAAAAGGAATAAAGTTGATATTTTGGTTAGGGTTCTCATTGTGTTTTTCATGTTAATTTGTTTAATAATCAAAAAAAATTTCGTCTAATATATTGTAATTTTTTGCTATATGTGTATTAATTACGCATTAATATTAGCGAAGAAATTCTAAATTATAAAAAAAAATTCTATATTTAGCCTCCTATTATAATTAAACACACTAACACTATTAAACGAATGAGCAAGTTTTATTACAACGAAGATCAAGGTTCTTATGACGCAATCGTCGTTGGATCTGGGATTAGTGGTGGATGGGCTACAAAAGAGCTCTGCGAAAGAGGATTGAAAACTCTTCTTTTAGAACGCGGACGAATGATTAAGCACATCGAAGACTACACTACCGCACACATGGATCCTTGG
>Ga0181582_10000844_pt1 | contig 22814 bp, 23 predicted proteins | sample 071ome_32_FD_132438 | JGI IMG/M metagenome (GOLD analysis project Ga0181582, IMG submission 132438) | Coastal salt marsh microbial communities from the Groves Creek Marsh, Skidaway Island, Georgia - 071405AT metaG (megahit assembly) | ecosystem: Environmental > Aquatic > Marine > Intertidal...
AGGTGGCTATGGATTTCTCTGTCGTTGGGGCGTGTTCCTCTGTGCAAGCCTTCAATCGTTCCCCAGCGTGTTCCAGAAGCACTTTCCGCTCGTTTCAGGCCCGCATCACGTCCGGTTTGGCACGTGGCTTGCTTATTAACAAAGTATGAACGTCTTTTCGCAAAACGGCGGCACGAGCCGCGAACTGGTTCCGACGCACGCGGTCACGGATGTGGACCGCGAGGAAATGCGCGGATGGATATAAACCCTTCGGCGCGAGGCGGCGGGGCTGCGCGGTCAGGCCTGCTTGCAGGTCTGGCCCTGAAGCTTGCCCGGCTTTCGGCGCTGGCCGCGGGAAGTGAGCCTGAGTATCCGGACGAGGCCGCGGCACGGCATCCGCAACTGGTCCGCGCGGAGAACAAGGCACTCGCCCTGACGCGCGCACAACTCGAAAGCCGGATTTCATCCGCGCGTGAACGCGTGCTTCAGCGTGAACTGGAGGTATCCGAATACGAGGCGCGCCGCGCTTCGGTCCGGAGAAGTCTGCCACTGGTCGAGGAGCGGTTCCGTCTCTCCAGGTCGCTTCTGGCCGAGGAGCTGACACCGCGCATGGAGCATCTGGAGCGCGAGCGCGAACTGGAAGAACTTCGCGGCGATCTGGCCCGCCTGAATGGAAACCTTCCCCGGGCCCAGGCTGCCCTGGCCGAGGCGCGCGAGAACGCGCGCGAGATCGAACTGGAGTTCCGGCGGGAGATATCCGAACAGATCGCCCTGGTCGAGCTGGAAATCGCGCGTGAGCGTGAACGCCTCCAGAAGGCGACCGAGCAGCGTGCGCGCGCCGTCATTGCCAGCCCCATAGACGGTGTGGTCCAGAACCTCGCCTATCACACCATCGGCGGCGTGGTCGGTCCCCGAGACGCGATCATGGAAATCGTGCCGACGCGCGAGCGCCTCCTGATCGAGGCGCGTCTGGACCCGCGCGATGTCGGCCATGTCGCTGTCGGGCAGCGTGCCGTTGCCAAGATCAGCACATACGATTTTGTGCGGTATGGCGGGCTGGAAGGCACGGTCGTGAACATCGCCGCCGATGCCGACACCGATGCGCGCGGGCGCCACTATTTCCGTGTTGTGGTGGAAACCGGGGACAGCACTCTGGGCGAGGAAGGGGAAAACCTTCCGATCATCCCCGGCATGCAGGCCACCATCGATATTCACACCGGCGAGAAGCGTGTGCTCGACTATCTCGTGCAGCCGGTGCTGAAGACGCGCTCCGAGGCCTCCCGCGAGCGCTAGTACCGCCGATTAACTTTGACCGAAAACGACCGAGCGGTCGCCGTGGAGGATCACCCGGTCCTCTACATGTGCGCGCACGGCGCGGGCCAGGACCAGGCTTTCCAGATCGGCGCCGATCCGCTCCAGGTCCTCCGGCGCGTTGGCGTGGCTCACCCGGCTGGTTTCCTGCTCGATGATCGGGCCCTCGTCGAGATCCGGGGTGACGTAATGCGCCGTCGCGCCGATCAGCTTCACGCCGCGCGTGTGGGCCTGATGATAGGGCTTCGCGCCTTTGAAGCCGGGCAGGAAGGAATGGTGGATGTTGATGCAGCGTCCCGCCAGATCGACGCACATCTCAGGCGTCAGGATTTGCATGTAGCGCGCCAGCACCACCAGCTCGGCCCCGGTCTCGTCGATCACCGACAGGATCTGCTTTTCCTGCTCACGCTTGGTCTCGGGTGAAATGGGCAGGTGGTGAAAGGGCAGGCCGTAGAAGTCGGCCAGCGGCTTTTGATCGGGGTGGTTGGAGACGATGCCCACGATGTCCATTCCCAGCGCGCCGGTGCCGGTCCGGTACAGCAGGTCGTTCAGGCAATGGCCCGGTTTCGAGACGAGGATCAGGACTTTCGGCCTCTCGGACTGGTCGCGCAGCGTCCATTCCATCTTGAACCGTTTGGCGACGGGATCGAACGCCGCGCGCAGATTGTCCGCCCCCGGCGTGGTTTGCCCGGCGCCGAACACCGTGCGCATGAAGAAATGACCGGTGCCCTCGTCGTCGAACTGGGCCGATTCCAGGATGTTGCAGTCCTGCTGGGCCAGGAAGCTGGCAACGGCCGCCACGATGCCCATCTGGTCGGGACAGGACAGTTTCAGGATATAGCGTTGGTCAAACTGCTGCGAAGGTGTCGCAGCATCGCTTGAGGCACTCATGAAATCAGACTCGATAAAATAGAGGGTGAGAAATATTCCTGCGCGAAGACGCCGCCGGGTTAACCGGCGGCGTTCAGCGCATTCCAGACGCGTTGCGGCGTCACGGGTGTGTCGATGGCCTCGACCCCCATGGGGGCGAGAGCATCCAGGATGGCGTTCACGACCGTCGGCGTGCCGGCGACGGTGCCGCCTTCGCCAACGCCCTTCGCGCCGATCGGGTTGGACTTGCTGCGCACGGGGCTGAAATCGACCTTGATTTCCGGCATCGTGTCCGCACGGGGCATGCCGTAGTCCATGAACGACCCGGCTACGAGCTGGCCGCTGTCGCGGTCATAGACAACATCTTCCAGCAACGCCTGGCCGACGCCCTGCACCACGCCGCCGTGGATCTGGGCCTGGGCCAGCATCGGATTGATGACCGTGCCGATGTCATCGACAACGTTGTAGCGGTCGATGCGAACGGCGCCCGTTTCCGGGTCCACCTCGACTTCCGCGATATGGCAGCCATTGGGGAAGCTGGGCACTTCCGCGGCGAAGGCACCTTCGCCGCGCAACCCGACACCCAGTTCCTCACTCGGCAGATGCACCGGAATGAAGGACATCTGGGCGACCTGCTTCAGCGGCATTTCCTTGTCGGTACCGGCGACGACGAACTTGCCTTCGGCAAACTCGATATCCGCCGCGTCCGCTTCCATGAAATGGGCAGCGAACTTCTTGCCCCTCTCGATGACATCGTCCGCCGCGGCGCGAAGCGCGCTGCCGCCGACCATCATCGAACGCGAGGCATAGGTGCCGCGGCCGATGGCAACCTCGTCCGTGTCGGCCTGGGACAGGCGGATATCCTCAAACGGGACGCCCAGCCATTCGGACACCATCTGCGAGAACGATGTCTCATGGCCCTGACCGTGGGACAGCACGCCCGAGATCACGGTGACGGTGCCGCTGGGATCGAAGCGGATTTCCATGCGCTCGTTAAAGATACCGGTGTTATCGACGTAATAGACAAGCCCGCGGCCGCGGATCATGCCCTTGGCCTCGCTCTCGGCCTTGCGGGCCTCATAGCCGTCCCAGTCGGACATGGCCTGACACTTGTCCATGGCGGTTGCGTAGTCGCCGGTGTCGTAGGTCCAGCCCGTCTGGGTGGCGTGGGGCATCTCGTCCGGCACAATGAAGTTCTTGCGCCGCAATTCGCCCCGGTCGATTCCGATCTCGCGCGCTGCCTTATCGATCAGGCGCTCCATGATATAGACGGCTTCCGGCCGCCCCGCGCCGCGATAGGGCACGGTCGGCGAGGTGTTGGTGAACACCGCCTTGTTGATCACATCGACCGCCGGAATGTTGTACACGGTCGGGGCCAGCTTCACGGCGAACAGCACCGGCACCGCGCCCGCACCTTCGACATAAGCGCCCACATTGTGCAGTCCGTTCCAGCGCAGGCCGATGAACTTGCCGTTCTCGTCCATGGCCAGTTCGGCATCGACGGTCATGTCGCGGCCGTGGTCGTCGCCCATCAGGGTTTCCGAACGCGTGCCGATCCATTTCACGGGACGCTCGACGCGCTTGCACGACCACGCGACGATGGCTTCCTCGGGATAGACGTGGCCCTTCATGCCGAAGCCGCCGCCGACATCCTTGGCGACCACGCGGATCATGCTTTCCGGCACTTTCAGGTTCTGCTGTGACAGGCCCTGCCGGATGCCGTGCACGTTCTGGGTGCTGGTGTAGAAGGTCAGTCGTCCGTTGCTGAAATCGAATTCACCCAGGCAGCCGCGCGGCTCCATCGTCACCGCGTCGAGGCGGTTGTTGTGGAGGTGCAGCCTGGTGATGTGGTGGGCGCGTTTGAACGCGGCTTCAGTCTCGTCGGCGTTGCCGAGGCGGAGCGTGAAGCTGGTGTTGTTCGCGGCCTCGTCATGGACCAGCGGCGCGCCGTCCTTCACGGCATCCTCGGCCATCACCACAAACGGAAGATCGTCATACTCTACATTCACGAGGTCCGCCGCGTCGCGCGCCTGGTTCTCGCTCTCGGCGATCACAACGGCCACGCGCTCACCCACGAACCGCACGCGGTCCACGGCCATCGGCATGTGGAAGGTGCGGTGTCCCGGAGGGCCGCCCATGTCTTCGGGCATGACACCGCCGGTCGGGCCCATGCCGTCGGCGACATAGTCCTTGCCGGTCAGCACAGCCACGACGCCCGGCGCGGCTTCCGCAGCCGAGGTGTCGATGGACTTGATGTCGGCATGTGCCGTGTTCGAATAGACAAACACCGCATAGGTCTGGCGCGGCAACACCATGTCGGACACATAGCGCCCGCGGCCCCTCAGAAACTTGGGGTCTTCCTTGCGGTGAACGGTTTGACCGATGCCGAACTGCATGACGTTACTCCTCCCGAAAAACGACGTGAAACCTTACCTGCGCGCGATCAGAAGGGCGAGTCCGCTCCGTCGAGCCATGCACGGCCTTTTTCGTAAAGCGCCTCGACCTCCGGGCCGCGCACACCCGGCATGTCCGCCTTCACGTCCATGCCCGCTTTCGTCTGCAGATAGGCGAGGTGGCGGTAGCCCTCCGGGAAGCGCGCCAGCAGGCCCGGATCAAGTGCCAGGCTTGCCGCGGGATCGACCGGGTCCATGCGATCCTTCTCGTAGATGGGCTGCCGGAAGACCAGGCCCCAACGCCCGTCGCGGCGTTCGAAAAAATCGTAGAACCGGCCGGTGCAGACCACATCCACCAGCACACCGTGAACAAGCGCGCGCTGGGCGATGGTCATCTTCGTCTGGGAGACGGCACGGTCGCCCGCCAGTTCCACCGCATTGCCGCCGAGAAAATGGTGGACGTTGAGGCCCTTGTCCCAGCCCGCCTTGCTCATGGCGATGAACTCATCGACCGTGCCTTGGGTCCAGGTCGCCTGCATGCGGCCGTCGTCGTGCCAGACGGTGCGGAACTTGTCCCACATCCCGGCATCGCGATAGACGACCCAGTTGTCGACGAGGTTGCGGATGGTGAGGCGGTCTTCAAGTTCGGTTGGCATGTCTGTTTCCGGCAATGAGATGTGTTCGGGTTCCTGCGGCATGTTCCTGATCGGTCAGGGCCGTGCACCGTGTGATTCCAGAATTTGAACCATTTCGTCATATCCACGCTGGCGCGCAAGGGTGAGGGGGCGCACGCCGCGCCCGTCCGCAAGATTCACATCCGCGCCCCCCTCGACGATGGCCTGCAGGCTCCGGACATGCCGCGGACCGCCATCTCCCAAGACAATGGACTCGATCAGGGCGGTCCATGCGAGGTTGTTGACGTGGTCCAGCGGGGCGCCTGCTTCGATCAGGATTCGAACAACTTCGTCATGGCCCAGATGCGCCGCGGCTATCAGGGCCGTGCCGTCATACGGACTTGTGACAAGCGTCGGGTCGCCGCCGGCCTCAAGGACAATGCGGAGTATCTCCGGGTCATCGGCCACGGCAGCGATGGTGATGACGTCGTATCGGTCCGCGTCGAGCGCATTCACGTCTGCACCTGCGTCGATCAGGGCGCGCGCCATATCATAATGACGCAGATATGCCGCCACCATCAGGGCCGTGCGGCCGTGACCGTCCCGGGTGTCGATGTCGGCACCCTGCTTTAGCAATTGTCTAATAATCCCGGCTTCGTTCAGGGCCGCAGCACGGTGCAGGCCTGAATAGCCGTCTATCTCGGCCGGGCTGGGAGCTGTCTGGGCAATTGCTCCCGCAGAGGAAAGGATTCCGAAGAAAATCGTCAGGGTGAGTGCAAGTGTCTTCACGGGGATTTCCGCCGTTCGAAGAACATCGGCACATTGTAGACGAGGAATGCGCCCAGTCCCGCGGCCGAGACCAGGAAGGCAACGGGCAGGGGTGTGTCATGGGGGAGCATTCCGGCGACCTGACCGAACCCTGCACCGATGCTGAGTTGTGTGAAGGTCATCAGGCCGGAGGCGGAACCGGCAAGTTGCGGATTGACGCTGACGGCGCCTGCCTGGGCATTCGGCATGGCGAGCCCGTGGCACAGGCCCATCGCAAAGCCCGGAACGAAGATTGACCAGGGCGTATGTACGCCGGACAGGAACAGCACGGGGATCAGGATCGAGAACGAGGCCGCGCCGGTGCTTCCGATCCGGATCATACGGTCGAGCCCGACCCGTTCGGACAGGCGGGAACTCGCCAGTGTCCCGAAGAAGAAGCTGCCCGTCAGAAGCATGAAGTAAAGGCCGAATGCCGAAGGTGGGAGGTCGAACGATTCCACGATCAGGAATGGTGCGCCACCCGCCACGACCATGAACATGCCCATGCCGCACCCGGCGTATCCGGCATAGGCGACGAAGGCCGGGGTCGAGAGCAGTCCCGGGAAGGCCCGGAACACCTGTAAAAGGCTTTGCGCCTGTGCCGTGGAGGGTCGCGTCTCGCGCAGGCCGGGCAGCACCGCCGCCAGCGCAATACAGCCCATGGCGGCGGCGATCATGAACACGGCGTGCCAGCCGAGTATCTCGGAAATAAAGCCGCCGAGGACCGGCGCGAGGATCGGGGCGAAGACGATGATCGACATGACCTGGCCCAGGACCCGTGCCGTTTCCTCACGGTTGTAGAGGTCGCGGATGATTGCACGGGCCACCACGATCCCGGCACCGCCGCCCAGCGCCTGCACGACACGGCCGACTACGAGAAGCTGGATGTCCGGCGACCAGACGCACAGCGCGCTGCCGGCGGTGTAGAGCACCAGCCCGCAGATGGTCACGGGACGGCGGCCGAAGCGGTCGGCGGCGGGGCCGAACCCGATGGTCGCCACGGCCATGGTGATGACACCCAGGGTGAGCGTGAGCTGGGTGACGGTGTTGCTGGCGTTGAAGTCGGACTTGATCGAGGGGAGGGCCGGCAGGATCACGTGGATCGACATCGGCCCCAGCCCGGCGACAAGGGCCAGAAGAACGATCAGTTTGAAACCGCGTTTCATGTCATGCGTGGCGCTTGCTGTACCGTCCGGTATGCGAACGGCGGAATTGATGCCGGGCGGCTTTTCCACCCGTGTCTGTGTTTGTATAGAGGTCGGGCGTATCACACAAAATGGCGAGTACACGCCAAAGACCTCAGGGGGAAACCATGTCGAAGCAGACCGAACGCCGCCGTGACAATCAGCAGTGGATGCTGGACTGGATCGTCAAGACGACGGGCCGGGTCCAGAACTTCGCGTACGACAATCGGGTCGTGCCGCCGGAGGTCAAGTCCTACGCCCAGATCCACCGGGTGGTGGACAAGCACGCGCGCCATGTCGTCGCCATCGCCGAAGCGGCGGAGAAGGCGGGGCACACCCAGACGGCCGCCGAGCTGTTCTGGGTGGCCAGCGAGCATTACCGCGAGGCCCAGCACACGATCTTCGAGGACGACAATCCGGAGAAGATCTACCTGCACGACATGCTGCTGAAGTGCTTCGACAAGGTGATGCAGTACGCGTCTCACCCGATCGAGCGGGTCGAGATTCCGTTCGAGGGCAATTACATCCAGGGTGTGCTGCACATGGTGCCGGGCGCCGAGAAGGCGCCGACCGTCGTGTTCTGCCCGGGCATGGACATGACGAAGGAAGCCTTCGTCGATGCGCTGAACCACCCCTTCGTCAATCGCGGGCTGAACTGCCTGCACCTCGACGGGCCGGGGCAGGGGACCAGCAACATCCGCAAGATCCGCGTCACGCTGGACAACTACGAGCGCGCGGGCTCGGCGGCCATCGACTATCTGTGCACGCGCCCCGAGGTCGATCCCGACCGCATCGCGGTGTCGGGCTTCTCCATGGGCTCCTACTGGGGCATGCGTCTGGCTGCGCTGGACGACCGGGTGAAGGCCGTCGCGACGGCGGCGGCGTGCTACGGCCCGAAGACGGCGATCTTCGAGCAGGCCTCGCCGCGCTTCAAGCAGGTCTTCATGTACATGGCGGGCATCCATGACGAGGACGAGTTCGATGAATTCGCCTCCCAGATGGTGCTCGACGATGTGGCGGCGAAGGTGAAGTGCCCGGCGCTGCAGGTGACCGGCGAGTACGACCCGCTGGCTCCGCTGGATACGGTGCTGCCGATCTACGAGAAGGTGCCCGCGCCGAAGGAATTGTGGGTGATCGAGAACGACTTCCACAACCCGCGCAACCGCCCGAACTTCGGCGGGATCGACTTCTACGGCTTCCTCGCGGACTGGATCAACGATGTGTTCGCCGGGAAGATCCCCGCCAACCACCAGCGCGAAATCCTGGTGCCCGAGCGCACGGGTGTCGGCCCCTATGTGGACCAGATCGAGGGGGGCTTCCACCTGCCCGAGCGGGCCGGCAAGCCGCGTGGTCTGTCCGACGCCCAGATGGGCCCGGCGGGCATCCGCGAAGACTGATCTCCTGTGCGGACGGGACGTCCGCGATAACCAACCCTCTTCGCCCTTCAGGGGGGGGGAGGGTGGCGAGTGCCAGCGAGCCGGGTGAGGTGGGCTTGAGGCTGTACCGTCGCCCCGGTGGGGCGGCGAAGGCCAGCCGAAAGAAAAACTGTCCGGCGACTTACGCGGCGCCACTGGCGCCACGGTTCGCCGGACAGCCTCACCCCGACCCTCTCCTCCCCAATGGGAGGAGAGGGAGATATGGTTTCGTGCTCCTCCTAGCTGAACGGGAAGCTCTGCCAGATGTCGGCTCATGAAGAACTGATCGCCCTCAATGCGGTCGAGGCTGTCGCCCGCCTTCGTGCGGGCGACGTCTCGCCGGTGGAACTGGTGGACGCCGCCGCCGCGCGGATCGAGGTCGTGAACCCGTCCGTCAACGCGGTGGTGACCACTTGTTTCGATCAGGCTAGGGACGCTGCCGTGAAGGCAGACCGGACCACGCCGCTGGCCGGCCTGCCCATCGTCGTGAAGGACCTCAACGAGGTCGCGGGCGTGCGCACCACCTACGGCTCGCCGATCTTCACCGACAACGTGCCCGCGCGCGACGAGGTGATGGTCGAGACCCTGAAGAAGCGGGGCGCCGTCGTCATCGGCAAGGCCAACACGCCGGAATTCGGCGCGGGGGCGAACACCTTCAACGAGGTTTTCGGGAAGACCCGCAATCCGTGGAATACCGACCTGACTTGCGGCGGCTCGTCGGGTGGGTCGGCAGTCGCGGTCGCCACCGGCATGTCGTGGCTGGCGACGGGCAACGACCTCGGTGGGTCGCTGCGCACGCCCGCGAGCTTCTGTTCGGTGGTCGGACTGCGCCCCGCTGTCGGGCGTGTGGCTCATGGCGCGGGGCTGATGTGGCAGGACATCCACCAGTCGCTGGTGGCCGAAGGCCCCATCGGGCGCACGGTCGCGGACGTGGCGCTGATGCTCGACGCCCAGTCGGGACGCCACCCTTACGATCCCAAGTCACTGGAATCGCCGTCCGTGCCGTTCCTCGATGCGGCGCGCGCGCCGCAAACTCCGGCGCGGGTCGGCTACACACCGAATCTCGGGATCGGTCCCGTGGACCGCGAGGTCACGGCGGTCTGTGAGGCGGCCACGCACCGCTTTGCCGAGGCAGGCGCAGTCGTTGCGGATGCGTGTCCGGATTTCTCCGGCGCGATGGAAATGTTCCAGACCCTGCGGGCGGCGCTCTTCGCGGCGATTGCCGCGCCGCTGCTCGACAACCACCGCGACCAGCTCAAGCCGGAAATGGTCTGGCAGGTCGAGAAGGGGATGGCTCTGACCGCCGGCGAGATCGGCCGTGCCGCCATCGCACGCACGCAGCTTTGCCGACGCGTGGTGGACTGGTTCGCGGATTACGACCTGCTTGCGCTGCCCGCCGCCATCGTGCCGCCCTTCGATGTCGATATCCGCTACATCGAGGAGGTAGAGGGCCACCGCTTCGACAACTATGTGGACTGGATCTACATCACCTATGCGATCACGCTGACCGGTTGCCCGGCGATCTCCGTGCCGTGCGGCTTTACCGAAAGCGGCCTGCCGGTCGGCCTGCAACTGGTGGCCCCGCCGTTCCAGGAAGCACGGCTCCTCAGCTTTGCCGCGAGTCTGGAAGAAATCCTCGACCTGGGGAAACTGACGCCGCTCACGCCCTGAATCCGAGCTAGGATGTGTCCCTGCTTTCATGATCAGGGGTTTTCGACATGTCCGAACAAGTGCAGGTGATCCGGGGCGGGCAGTTGCTCGATATCGCGAAGCACACGGCGGAGCCGGCGGATATCCTGATCCGGGGCACCACCATTGCGGAGATCGGCGCGCCCGGCATGGCCGCGCCGGACGATGCGCAGGTTATTGATGCGCGCGACCGGATGCTGATGCCGGGCCTCGTCAACGGCCACACCCATGGCAACTCCACGCTGGCAAAAGGCATCGGCGACCGGTGGACGCTGGAACTGCTGCTGAACTCCCACCCCTATACGGGGGCCGGGTTCACTCAGGAGGACAAGTACCTCGCCGCCAAGCTCGCGGCCTGCGAGATGGTGCTGGGCGGCTGCACCGCCTGCCTCGACATGTTCTCCGAAGGTCCCGCGCCGACGCGGGACGGGCTGGAGGCCGCTGGTCAGGCCTATATGGATGTGGGCATGCGCGCGGTGGTCGCGCCGATGATGTCCACCCGGGGGCTGTGGCAGTCCATTCCGGGCCTCTACGATGCCCTGCCGGAACCCATGCGCGAGGTGGTGGACGGACTGCAGGCGGGGCCGGGCGATGCCGCTATCGCCATCTGCCGGGACGCACTGCACAACTGGCCGCATGATCCTGCGCGGGTGAAGCTCGCCCTTGGCCCGACCATTCCGCATCACTGCGACGAGGCGTTCTGGATCGCCTGCCGGGATCTGGCGCGCGAATACGGCGCGCTGATGCAGACCCACCTCGCGGAATCGAAGGTGCAGGCACTGGCCAGCCCGAAACTCTACGGCAAGACGCTGTCCGGATATCTCGACAGTCTCGGCGTGCTGGCACCGAACCTCGTCGCGGCGCACGCCATCTGGCTGACCGGCGACGACATGAAGCTGCTGGCCGACCGGGGCGTGTCGGTCTCCCACAATCCCATGAGCAACCTCCGACTCGGCTCGGGCGTCGCGGCAACGGTCGCCATGCGGGAGGCAGGCGTGAACGTCGCCATCGGGACTGACACCTGCACCTGCGCCGACGCGCTCAACATGTTCGAGGCCTCCCGGCTGGCCTGCACGCTCTCGCGTGTGCAGGGTCCCGACTACGAGCGATGGCTCGAAAGCGCGCAGGCGCTGCAGATGGCGACCGAAGCCGGTGCGAAGGCGCTGGGCTGGGAAGGCGAGATCGGCCGCATCGCGCCGGGTTACAAGGCCGATATCGTGATGCTCGATCTGGGCCGCATCACCTACGTGCCGCTGAATGACCCGGTGAATCAGGTCGTCTTCGCCGAGGATCGCGGCGGCGTGCGCGACGTGATGATCGACGGGCGCATGGTGGTCGAGGACCGCAAGGTTACATCCGTCGATATGGACAGGCTGCGCGCCGAGGTCGAGGCCGCCGTCGCCCGTCAGGTCCCCGCGCGTGAAGCGATCTGGCCGAAGATCGATGCACTCGCCGCCCATGTCGGGCCGTTCTGTGCCGGATTCGCCAGCGAGGACTATGTGGTCGATCGCTTCGTCGGTCACCGCTGACACACGGTTTTCTGCGATTGAGAAACGCTCTCATGAAACCGGTCATTAATTTTTCCGGCCGATGTTTTTCCCGAACTGGAGAAAAACATGGCACGAAACGATCTTTCCATGACCGGGGTCGCGCGTACGTTCCCCGACACTGAAATCATCGTCAGCAAGACCGACGCAAAGGGCCGGCTGACCTATGTGAACGACATCTTCTCGGATGTGAGCGGATACCGCGAGGACGAGGTCCTCGGTGAGCCCCATTCGCTCATTCGGCATCCCGACATGCCGCGATGCGTGTTCAAGCTGCTCTGGGACACGATCCAGAACGGCGAGGAGGTGTTCGCCTATGTGAACAACCGCGCGAAGAACGGCGACCATTACTGGGTCCTGGCCCATGTGACGCCGACCCTTGCCGCGGATGGCTCCATCGCCGGCTACCATTCCAGCCGCCGTTCGCCGCGCCAGGACGCCGTCGCCGCGATTGAGCCTGTCTATGAAACCCTGCGCGGGATCGAAACCCGCACGTCCGACCGCAAGGCGGGACTGGAGCAGTCCACCGCCGCGTTGCATGGCCTGCTTGAAGAGAAGGGAGTCTCCTATGACCAGTTTGTCCTCGCGATTTGAACTGCGTCACATCGTCGGCGCCTGCGCGGTCCTCGCGCTGGGCCAGGCGGTTGTCCTTGGGGCCGGGTTCGTCCTGCCCGCCGTGCCGGTGCTCGGTGCGGGCATCGCGTTGGCCGTGGTGATATGCGGCGTTGCCGTCTGGGCGTTCCGGCACCACAAGCGGGAGACCGATGAACTCGTGATCTGCGTCGATGCGGTGGATGCCGCAGCACTTGGCGATCTCAATGTGCGGATCGTCGGGCTTCAGTCCGCCGAAGGGAATATCGGTCGTCTGGTGAAGGGCGTGAATCGTCTGCTAGACCTGTCGGAAGCCTTCACCAAGGAGGCCAACACGGCGATGCAGTACGCGAACAAGCGTAAGTATTTCCGCAAGATCATCCCGACCGGTCTGCGTGGCAGCTTTGTCCACTACGCCAAGACCATCAACGACTCGCTCGAGTTGATGGAGCGGCGGGACGAGGAGTTCCTGACCTTCGTGAACCAGAACGTCGTCTCGATCGCCAACGCGGTGTCGGGCGCGTCGGTTACCCTGACACACAACGCCGACGAAATGGCGGGGCTGTCGGAAGGTGCGGCGCGGGAATCCGTGGTTGCCGCCGACGGCGCGCGTCAGGCCTCGTCCAACGTTGAGGCCGTGGCCGCGGCGGTCGAGGAATATTCGGCCTCCATCGCGGAAATCACCCAGCAGGTCCAGAATGTCGCCGGCATGTCCCAGAACGCTGTCGTTTGCATGCAGAGCGCCGATCAGGCTGTCAGCACACTGATCGAGGCGGCGGGCAACATCGGCTCGGTCGTCGAGTTCATCGACGAGGTGGCCGGCAAGACCAACCTGCTGGCGCTGAACGCCACCATCGAGGCATCACGTGCCGGCGAGGCGGGCAAGGGCTTCGCGGTCGTGGCTGCGGAGGTCAAGACACTCGCGCACCAGACCGCAGAGGCGACGGTCAGCATCAACGACCAGATCCGCCGTGTGCAGGAGGTTGTCGAGGAGGCCAGTAACGCCATGCGCCAGGTCGGCGAGACGGTCCAGCAGATCGAGAATGCCTCGTCCACGGTCGCCAGTGCGGTCGAGGAGCAGAAGGCGGTGACCCAGGAGATCGCCCGCAACGTCACCGAGACGACCAGCGCGGCGCAGCGCGTGTCCGAAGCCATCGCAAGCGTGGATCAGTCCACCCGCAAGGCGAGCGAGAGCACGGAGACGGTTTCCGTCGCGGCCTCGGAGCTGTCGAACAACGCCGAGGCGCTGAACGGTCAGATCAGCGAGTTCCTGGCGCGGATGGGCAAGGCGGCCTAGTCGGCCGCCGCCAGCTTCCGCCCGTAGGCGATGGCGGCCAGCATATTGGTGTGATCGGCCTTGCCGGTCCACGCGATGTCGAAGGCGGTGCCGTGATCGACCGAGCAGCGGTCGAAGGGCAGGCCGACGGTCACGTTGACCGCCGTGTCGAAGGCAATCAGCTTCACCGTCGCATGGCCCTGGTCGTGATATTGCGCCACCACCAGATCGAACTCGCCGTGATGGGCGCGGGCGAAGACTGTGTCGCCCGACAGGGGGCCGACCACGTCGATTCCCTCGGCGCGCGCGTCGGCGACGGCGGGCACGACCTGCTCGTCATCTTCCGTGCCGAACATCCCGCCCTCGCCGCAATGGGGGTTCAGGCCCGCCACGGCGATGCGCGGAGCCTCCACGCCGACACGGCGGAAATGGTCATGCCCGGCGCGGATGACCTCCACCACGCGTTCGCGCGTGCAGCGGCGGATGGCGTCGGCCAAGGAGACATGCGCAGAGACATGGATGGTCGAGAGGGTCGGGGAGGTCAGCAGCATGTTCGGCTTGATCCCGCCCGCAAGGTGGCTCAGTAGGCCGGTGTGGCCGTCGAACTTGTGGCCGGCGGCATGCAGCGCTTCCTTGTTGATCGGGGCGGTGACGATGCAACCGATCTCACCGGACTTCGCCATCCCGGCGGCGGCCAGAATGTACTGATAGGCCGCTTCCCCGGCGGCCGCGGAGATTGTGCTTGCGGGGGCGTCCTCGACGCCCTCGGTGCGCAGGTCGATCACCTGTATGCCTTCGTCACCGAATGTCAGACCGGTGCCGCAGAGTTCGTTCGCCCGCTCCAGTATCGTCAATGCGCCGATGACCCGGATATCCCGACAACCCTCCGGGCCGAGTTCCGCCAACGCCTTGCAGATGACTTCCGGACCGACCCCGGCGGGGTCGCCCATGGTGATGGCAATGGGAGTGGTCATGTCGGGTTCAATTCTCGGGCAGGGGGATGAACTCGTCGTCCCCCTCGATCATGTCGAACCGGCCTTCCTTCCAATCCTCTTTGGCCTGGTCGATGAGGTCCTGTGAACTGGCCACAAGGTTCCACCAGATGATCCGCTCGCCGTCGATGGGATCGCCGCCCAGCAGCATCACCCGAGCGCCTTCGGGCGCTTCCACGGTCACATCAGCCCCTTCGGTCAGCACCAGCATGTTGTTCTCGTCATAGGTCTCGCCGGAGACGGCGACCTGTCCCTGCACCACATAGACGGCGCGCTCGGGATAATCGTTGGTCACGTCGAGGACGGCGCCCGCCGTCATGTTGACGTCGAGATAGAACATGGGCGAGGCCACCTCGACGGGCGAGTCCATGCCATAGGCCGCCCCGGCGATCAGGCGCATGTGCACGCCGTTGCTCTCCGCCTCTGGCAGGGTGTCGCCAGGATGATGCCTGAAATAAGGCGCGCTTTGTTCCTTGTCCTTGGGGAGGGCCACCCAGGACTGGATTCCGAACATGGTGCGTTCGGTATCGAGGATTTCCTCGCGCGTGCGCTCCGAATGGACGATGCCGCGGCCCGCAGACATCCAGTTCACGTCACCGGGCCGAATCGGCTGGGCATAGCCCAGGCTGTCGCGGTGCATGATCTCGCCTTCGAAGAGATAGGTCACGGTCGCGAGCCCGATATGGGGGTGCGGCCGCACATCGATGCCCACGCCAGGCGCGAAGGTGCTGGGGCCCATGCGGTCGAAGAAGATGAACGGCCCGACCATGCGCCGTTTGGCATAGGGCAGGACGCGCGCGACCTCGAAGCTGCCCAGGTCGCGGGTGCGGGGGCCGATCACCAGTTCCACGGGGTTCGTCATGTCGGTCCTCGATATCGGAAGCCGGATTGCGTGTCTGCCGGGAACATAGGTCCGCGTGCGCCGTCTTCAAACCCCGGTTTGCTCAACAGACAAGATGATTGTGCCGTGGGGGCTGGAAGCAACCGGGCGGGCGCGTGGTATGTTCGGCCCGAACGCGCCGCTCGACGGCGCGAACCGAAAACCCGGGGAACCTGAGCATGACCAAGCTTCGCGCATCGTTTGTATTTACACCGTGGGAAGGGCGCCGCCTGATCGGCAAGGCCGTGGCCGCGATGTCGGAGGTGCAGTACGCCCACAAGAACGCTGAGCTGATCATCGCCCACGGCTCGACCAATGTGTTCGTCGCCGAGGAGGTGATGGGCGAGGTGCCGCACAAGCCCTTCTATTTGTCGGGCCAGGTCATCAACCATGTGCTGTGCCAGACCCAGCCGGAAGAAAAGCCACCGATCATTCACCTTACGAAGGGAGAGATGACGCCGCCCGCACCGCGCATGGACGAAATGCTGCGCAACTTCGACGACAAGTGCGTGTTCATCAAGGGCGGCAACGCTGTCGATCCCGATTTCAATGCGGGCGTGTTCTGCGCCCATCCGGGGGCCGGAACCATCGGGTTCGCCTCGGGCATCCTGGCCGCGCGCGGATCGCATCTGATCATTCCCATCGGGCTGGAAAAGACCGTGCCCTCGGTGATCCAGGCTGCCCGTCATATGGGGCAGGATACGTTCTACTATCATGCGGGTCAGCGCACCGGGATGATGCCGGTGACCAACGCGACCGTGATCACGGAAATCCAGGCGCTGAAAATCCTGTTCGACATCGACGATGTCTTCCATGTCGGCGGCGGTGGCGCTATGGGCTCGGAAGGCTCGGTCGTGCTGGTGGCCGAGGCGGAGAAGGACAAGATCGACGCGGCGGTGGAGCTGTACGAATCCATCAAGGGCGAGCCGCCGTTGCGCACCATCAAGGCCTACTGCGCGGGCTGTATTCCGACCACACCGAGCCTCGATGCATCGCCGGACGAGCAGTATGAAGCGCATCCGAAGAAGCACTGCCTCTATGAGGGGCTTGAAGAAAGCGAACTGCCGTCCTTCTTCGTGCCGCGCACCGAGCCGATCACGAAGAACCGCTAGACAGCGCGCCTAGCCCTCTCCCACATACGGGTTTGTCTGACGTTCGTGGCCGATGGTCGAGGCCGGGCCGTGGCCGGGCACGAAGGTCACGCCATCGCCCAACGGGAAGACCTGTTCGCGGATTGAGGCGATCAGCGTGTCGTGGTCGCCGCCGGGCAGGTCCGTGCGGCCGATCGAGCCCTGGAAGATGACGTCGCCGACGAAGGCAATCTGGGACTCCGCCTCGAAATAGATGATGTGGCCCGGCGTGTGGCCGGGGCAGAAGCGCACCTCGAAGGACAGATTGCCGACGGTGACCGTGTCGCCCTGATCCAGCCAGCGGTCGGACGTGAACGGCTTGCCGCCGGGCACGCCGAACATCGCACCCTGTTCGGCCATTTTCTCAATCAGGAACAGGTCTTCGCGGTGCGGCCCCTCGATGGGCACACCCAGCTTTTCCGCCAGATCCGCCGCGCCGCCGGCATGGTCGAGATGGCCGTGGGTGATCAGGATCTTTTCGACCGAGACCTCCTGCTCGGCGATGGCGGCTTCGATCATCTCGATATCGCCGCCGGGATCGACGACGGCGGCTTTCATCGTTTCCTCGCACCAGAGGATGGAACAGTTCTGCTGGAAGGCGGTGACGGGGATGATGACGGCTTTCAAGACGCGGGCCTCCTGTTCGGGTCGCAGGGTTGATGTAACACAATGCGCGAGTGTCGCGTTGGTGGCGCTTTTATGGGGCAGGTGGTCTGAGTGAATTTGGAGAGCGGACATGAGCAAACACCCCATCCTCGATCAGGGCGAGGTCGCGATCTCGCTGCCGAACCGGCTGTATCGCGGTTCGTTCAAACGCGATGCCTCATTCGAGGTGCATACCGACAGTGATGAGGTGTTCCTGCGCCTGATGTATGAGGGGGAGGAAAGCCGGATCGCCAGCATTCACCTGCACTACTTTCTGTTCGCCGACATGCTGAACGAGGCTGCGCAGGAAATCGCTGCCAACCCGCCCATAGACGATACCCATCGCGAACCGCTGCTCGAAGCCGCCGGGCAACTGGTCGCGGCGCTGAAGAAAGGCCGGAAATCCGACCGAAAACGCAGTTGATGCATGTCAATGTCCGGTGCGCCGCCGCAGCATAATTTCGCCATACGATACCGTATGGATCGAACGAAAAAGCGGAGGGACGAACATGGCTGTGACAAATCTTCAGCATGTGGGACTGGAAGTGCCGGACATCGAACCGGGACTGGCGTTTTACCGTGATGGGGGTCTCGAAGGCTCGGCGTGACCTGCCCCCACTGACTAGTCCAATTTAAATGTTAGTGCATCATTCTTTTGACCTCCATAGGGATGATGCTTTCCGGTGCTGGTGGCCTGTATCCGAGTGCTGAGTGTGGCCGCTTCGTGTTGTAGCGTCGTCGCCACTGCTCGATCACGATCCGGGCTTCATTGAGGCTGTAGAAGATCTCTGCGTTCAGGAGCTCATCGCGGAACCGGGCATTAAAGCTCTCGCAGTACCCGTTCTCCCAGGGTGATCGCCGGGCTGAAGGAACGCGGCTTTGCAGTGGAACTGCTGTCGGGCGACCGCGAAGATGTCGTGTCCCGGGTCGCGGACGAACTCGGGATCGGTGAAGCGCGCAGCGGTGCGACGCCGGTCGAGAAGGTCGCGCGGCTGCGTGAACTGGAGCGCGCGGGCCGCCACGTGCTGATGGTAGGTGACGGTCTGAACGACGCACCGGCACTGGCTGCCGCCCATGTATCCCTGTCACCATCGAGCGCCGCGGATATCAGCCAGGTGCAGGCGGACCTCGTGTTCCAGGGCAACCTGCTGGCGCCGGTCGCGACAGCTCTCACGACCGGAAGGCGCGCGACGGCCTTGACGCGCCAGAACATCGCGCTGGCCATTGTCTATAACGCCATCGCTGTGCCGTTCGCCGTAGCCGGGTTTGTCACCCCGCTTGTGGCGGCGGTTGCGATGTCCTCGTCTTCGCTGCTGGTCACGCTCAACGCCTTGCGGCTGCGCTATGCGCGCGACGGCGGCACACAATGAATGTCCTTCTGATCCTGATCCCGGTGGCACTGATCCTGGGCGGGATCGGCCTCGTGGCGTTCATCTGGTCGATCCGCACCGGCCAGTTTGACGACCTCGATGGTGCCGCCCGACGTATCCTGATCGACGACGATACCGCCGATACGTGCTGACCGGCGCGCTGACGAGGAGGCGTCTGATGGGGTTTATTTCATGGATCGTGCTCGGCCTGATCGCCGGGGTTATCGCGAAGTTCATTCTGCCGGGTGATGACCCGGGCGGACTGATCGTCACGGCGATCATCGGGATCGTCGGCGGGGTTATCGGTGGTTTCGTCGGAAGCCTGCTGGGACTAGGGGCCGTGGACGGAATCAATATCGGAAGCATCGTGCTGGCCGTTGTCGGTGCCCTGATCCTGCTGATCGGCTACCGCATGGTCCGCAAGAACGCCTGAACCACAGTTTTCGGAACAGGAAGCCCGCCGCATCCGTGCGGCGGGCTTTTTCCGCGCTGTTTGTCGGCCCGGGCATTGCTATAAACCCGGTGGGAGGAGTGTCGGGTGAGCGAACACAGCAGCTATTCCGGTCCCGTTGAGGATCCCATCAATGGCGTGACGGCGGGTGCCGAGGAAATCGGCTTCTCGGTTCCGGAGCGTTACAACGCCAGCGCCATCCTGTTCGACAATCTGGACGCCGGGCGCGGCGGGAACACGGCCGTCCTGTCGGGTGATGTACGGCTGAGCTATGACGGGCTCTGTGTGCTAGCGAGCCAGGCGGGCCACGCCTTCATGGGAGCCGGGTTGGACCGCTCCGAGCGCGTGGTCATGCTGCTCGATGACACGCCCGTCTATCCGGCTGCGTTCTTCGGGGCGGTGCGTGCGGGTTTCGTACCGGTACTGATCAACATCCTCTCACCGGCCGACCTGCTGCGTTACTACATTGAGGATAGCGCCGCGCCGGTTGTCGTCACCGAGGCGGCATTGCTTCCCGTGCTGGCCGAGGCGCTGGAAAGCGGGCCCGCGGTCGAACTGGTGGTCGTGGCCAATGGCGATCTGCCCGAGGGGTTTCCGGTGCCGACCGTATCTTGGGAAGGCTTCGTGTCGGGCCATCCTGCGACCCTTCCGGCGGCCGACACCCACCGCGACGACATGGCGTTCTGGATGTACAGCTCCGGTAGCACGGGGCGGCCCAAGGGTATCGTGCACCTGCAGCACGACATGGCCTACACGCATCTCAGCTACGGGGTGAGTGTCCTGGGGCTGGACGAAGACGACATCGTCTATTCGGTGCCCAAGATTTTCTTCGCCTACGGTTTCGGTAACTCGGTCACATTCCCCTTCGCGGTCGGGGCCGCCGTTGTGCTCAATCCGGGCCGTCCGGAGCCGCGCCCGATCTACGACGCGATCGAACAGCACCGGCCGACCGTGTTCTTCGGACTTCCGACCCTCTACAACGCGCTCGTGGCGCATGAGGGCTCGGCAGAGCGCGATCTGTCGAGTGTCCGGCTATGTATCTCGGCTGCGGAACCGTTGCCCGAGGACACCTTCGAGGAATGGAAGCGGCGCTACGGGCTCGAAATTCTCGAAGGTCTGGGCTCGACAGAGGTGCTTCATATCTATGTGAGCAATTTTCCCGGCGATATCGTCAAGGGCGCCAGCGGCAAGCGCGTGCCCGGCTACGAGGTCGATCTGCGCGACATGGACGGCAATCCCGTCGCGCCGGGCGAGGCGGGGACGATGTGGGTGCGGGGCGATTCCCAGGCCCCGTTCTACTGGAACCAGCCGGACAAGACGGCTGAGACCATGCGCGGCGACTGGATCTATACCGGCGACCGGTTCACGCTGGACGCGGACGGATTCTACCATTTCGATGGCCGGGCGGACGATCTGATCAAGGTCAGTGGCCAGTGGATCTACCCGCTGGAGATCGAGCGTTGCCTGAATGAGCATCCGGACGTGCTGGAAAGCTGTGTTCTGGGGATCGAGCAGGACCGCCTGATGACCACCAAGGCGTGGATCGTCCTGCGCGCCGGTTCGCAAGCGTCGGACGAGATGACGGGGCAACTGCAGAATTATGTGAAATCGACCCTGTTGCCCTACAAATACCCGCGCATCGTGGAATTTCGCGACGATCTGCCGAAAACCGGCACGGGAAAGATCGACCGTCAGGCCTTGCGGGCCGACGGCTAGGAGGAGAGAAACGTGGAACAGAAAGTCACCTTCAAATCAGACGGTCTCACCCTGGCCGGCGTGGTTCACACGCCCGCGGACCTCGCGCCGGGCAGCGAGCGCCCGGCTTTCCTCGTCCTCCATGGCTTCGGGACGGGCAAGGACGGGTCCACGCCTGAGATTCTGGCGAACATGCTGTGCGACTGGGGCTATGTCGCGATGCGCTTCGACTTCCGCGGTTGCGGTGACAGCGAAGGGGAGCCCGCGCGCGTGTACTGCCTTGACCAGGTTGAGGATGTGAAGAACGCCGTCACCTGGTTTGCCGAGCAGCCCTACGTTGACGGCGATCGGATTGCCGTGATCGGCCACAGCTTCGGCGCGGCTGTTGCGGTTTATTCCGGCGGCGTCGATGAGCGCATTGCCGCCGTCATCTCGTCATGCGGCTGGGGCGATGGAGAGAGCAAGTTCCGTCTTCAGCACAAGTCCGACGAGGAGTGGGCGCGTTTTCTCAAGATTCTCGAGGACGGTCCGAAGCACCTCAAGGAGACCGGCGAATCGCTGATGGTTGGCCGCTGGGATATCGTCCCGATTCCCGAACACCTGCGCGGTCATATGGGCAAGAACGTGCACATGAAGTTTCCGGCGGAAGTGGCGCAGAGCATGTTCGATTTCCGCGCCAACGACGTTGTCGGCAATATCTCGCCGCGCCCGTGCCTGCTATTTCATGCTGCCGACGATTCCGTGACACCGACCGATCAGTCGCTCCAGCTGTTCGCGCACGCCAAGATGCCGACCGACCTGATGCTGATGTCGGAAGTCGATCATTTCCCGTTCTCGGTGGACAGCACGCGCGCGCGCAATGCCGTGAAGGACTGGCTGGACCGGTACTTCCCTGCCTATCAGGGCTAGGTCTTCGACCGTCCGGCGCGCATTCCCGCGCGCGCGGCGGCGACCAGCGCGCCGATCACGATGGCGATTCCGACAAGCTGCAGCGGGTCCAGCGTCTGATCCAGCAGGATCCAGGCCGCCGCCGTGGCGACAAGGGGCTCCAGATACGAGAAAAGCGTCGTCTTGGCCGGCCCGATCATCGAGATCGCCACGAAGTAGCCGATCATGGCGACCGCGTAGAACAGGTTCGTTCCGACGAATCCCCACCAGCCGGGCTCCGTGGTCGGCAGGCGGAATTCGCCTGACGTGAGCGTGACCAGCAGGAACGCCACTGTGGCCGTGGCAGCCATATAGAGCGTCGCCTGGCGGGGATCGCCCGTCCGGATCACCCGTTTGCTTACGGCCGACACCGTTGCAAGCCCTATAGCGGCGAGGAAGGCATAGAACACGCCCAGCATGTGCAGCCCTTCGCCGGAAACGCCCAGCACCAGCGTCAGCCCGGCAAACGCGACCACCGCCGCGATGATGTTGACCCGATGCAGCTTTTCCCAGCCCAGCGCCGACACGATGAAGGTCGTGAAGAGGGGGAAGAGATAGAAAATCAGGACGGCGAGGGGGACCGGCAGCAGCTCGATCGACGACAGCAGGAGCCACGTATAAACGACGGTCACCAGTCCCAGGACAATCGAGGTGATCGCATCGCGCCTCGGCATGAGGATCGGCCGCGCGCGAACGGCCAGGGTCACGAGCAGGATCAGGGCCGGCAGCAGGAAGCGAGATGTCGAGACGGACAGGGCATCCGCGCCGCCGGTATAGGCCAGTCCGGCAAGTGTGTTGGCCATGGCAAAGCAGGCAGCGATGCCCAGCACAAGAACAATGCCCAGAATTTCGTTACGCGATTCCATCCGCCGCATTCCCGTCACTGTGAGCCGCGCAGCATAGGCGTGTGACGCCGTGGTCCTCCAGAGCCAATTGTGCTTGGGTTGCAGGCGTGAAACGCAGATGTCCGGAGTTGCCGTACCATGGCCGAAAGTCCGCTGGTGTACCTGAACGGAGAGATTATCGAAGCGCAGGAGGCGCGAATTTC
>Ga0181582_10000863_pt1 | contig 22666 bp, 14 predicted proteins | sample 071ome_32_FD_132438 | JGI IMG/M metagenome (GOLD analysis project Ga0181582, IMG submission 132438) | Coastal salt marsh microbial communities from the Groves Creek Marsh, Skidaway Island, Georgia - 071405AT metaG (megahit assembly) | ecosystem: Environmental > Aquatic > Marine > Intertidal...
CGGGAAGGATGGGGACACGTGGCGGTTTTTCGACGTCCAGGGTGATGGGGGCTCCAAGACGGGGACTTCCAAGGGTCGCGGCGGTGGTCGGAAGCGAAAGTCGTCCGAAGCCGAGGTGGATGCGGACGCGGATGCGGACAAGGACAGCGAGGGAGGCGCTGGTGCTGACAAGCATGAGGGCGACGTCGACGATGACGTCGACCTGCGAGGTGCCGCGTCTGCGGTGTCGTCTGTCGAACGAGTGCTTGAAGACATCGAAAAGGGAGCATACATGTCGCAGATGAAGGAACTGTGGGAGGCGCAGCTGGTGGCCCAGGTGAAGCTCGAGGACGTAATCCCCGATCACTACAGGGGGAGGGACGTCTACATGTCGGAGACTGCCATTGCGCACGCGTTGGTAGTTCCCAAAGTGGTTGACGTTTATAAGACGTGTACTGCGGTCGTAGGAGAGCTGCGAGCATTCAAGGCCCGCCTGGACGGATCCGAGTCCGAGGTGGCCGAGGTGGCCGAGGTGGCCGAGGACGTCGGTGGGTCTCAGGATGCGGATGACGTCAGGCGTCGTCTGGCGGTTGCAGAAAAGCATCTGCAGATCTTAATAGGGCTCTTGACGCGACCAAAGACGTGCGATGTGGCTCTTGATGGCAAGGGGTTCAGGAACGTCGGCGACGTGGTCGAGTCGGTGCTCGTGCAGGTGTTCACCAGACTGATGGTCGAAATCGGGCTGGTGGCAGAGTTGAACGACATTTGTGACGCCAAGAGACTTGCCGAGCAACCTTCAATGGTGGTGGGAGCGCTCTCTGCGATGCACGTGGAGTTTTTCTCCACGCTGCTGGAACGCCCGGGGTGCTACGCCTCGGGGAGCGTCGACGTCGCCTCGTTGAACTGCAGCGCGGGGCTCTCCATGTTGGCGTCTCCGGATGCAAACCCGCACTTCGTCGCGTATAAAGACTACGTGGCACGCGTCGAGTCGATGCTTGAGGCGGACCGGGTGCTTGCGCGCCTGGCGGCCGAAGACTGGGCCTCGTCCCCGTCTGCACCGGCCTTGTTGAAACTGGCCGCCAAGACGGCGGCCATCCGACTGACGCATCATAACGTTGTGGGAGCTGGCATTGGCGATGCACTGGTTGAGAAGTGCGAACGGGCCCTCGCGGGGTACCTGCAGGCCGCAGGGAGACCGCAGGGCGGCGTGGACGAGCAGGCCGGCGGCCAGACTGACTTTTACGGTCTAGAGGCGTCGCTCGTGGTGTCCCTCGCCATTTTACAGCGCTTTGCGGTCGCGACGGATCCTCTTCTGTTGGAATGGTGGATCCCCAGGTCGGCCGCCTTCTACGAACTGCTCAACAAGTTTGTCGGCGGAAATGCGGCAGCGGTGCTGACGTCGGATGTGTCAACGCCGGCGGCACAAAAAGCTATCGGTGGGCTTTTAGTCTGTGCGAACGTGGATAAGGCCGGTGCCGAAGTCTCGTCGAACGTTGCCGACGACTCGGTCGCAACGACGAGCGCGGCGTCGCCGATGCCGGCCGCGAGCTCGTCGGGCCTCGCCGAGGTCGTCGACGTGCTCTCCTCCCACTTGCCGTGGGTAACCATCGAGGATAATACAGATGGGGTCATGGATGCATCCGAATATTTCGACCTGCTGGACGCGACGTTCATCGGGAGCACGGTGGCCGTGACGATAAGTTGGGACGATGTCCGCCTCTTGGTGGACGATGCCGAGGTCCTCGGGCAGGTGCTCGCGTCCATGAGCATCCTCAGGTCGTACTTAGAGAATTCAAGTGACGCCGCAGCAGTTGTGCAGCGCTTGGGAGGGAACGAGCTCGTCATGCGCGCGCTCATGTGCGCGACGGAGATCCTTGCAGCCTCGCGCGCCGACGATGTGTGGATGCATCGCGTGGGGACCAGCATGGATGTCAGTGTGATGGCATCTAATAAGTTGATGGCCATCGAGCTCTTCGAGATGGTCACTGGGTGCGCCTACCACTACCTGAAAGGCATTGCAGAGCCGATGATGCGCGAGATGCGGGACGCTGGACCGCCGCGCGACCGCTCCTTCGGCAACCGCTGGGAGCATCGCGGCGGTCGCGACGTCGACCGCGATATTGTTGCAGACAGCCTTCCGCTGCTGCAGACCCTCATCAAGGCCCACGCCGCTGCCGCGGTCGACACGCAGACCATGATGGACGCCGGCCTCAAGACGTCGTATTTCGACAGTAGAACGGTGCACATGCGCAACGCGAGATGGAACGCGTCGAAGGCGCTCCGTTTCTGGGTGTCATGTTCTGGGCTTAGACCGCGAGTCATCCCCACTGCGCTCGTAGGCGCCGTGGCAGCACCGTCCAAGGGCGGGTGCCCCGTCTCGTTCTCGCCGACGGCCATGCTGTGCCTGGCGCTGCTCCTCGGGGACATTTTCCCGTCCGAGTGGCCCAAGCCCACAAGCTCGAACATTCTGACCCCCGAGGACAAGAAATATCGCGCTTCCCTGACTGAGGAGCTCGAGAGCTGCATCGTGCCGCTCGAGTACATCATCTCGTGCTGCGCCTCGTCCGACCTGTCCTACATTCGGGCTGCAACCGTTCGGTTCCTGTGCAAGGGCGCTGGTCTGGGGGGAGGCATGGGCACGTTCCTCATGGGCATCATCTCGAGCCAGTTCGACGAGGCGCTGCTGCCGATGACCTTTGCACAGGTCGGCATGTACGACGTGAGGAAGGTGCTCGAGCTGCTCGTACCGCTTCTCTACCATCCGGCACTGAAGTCGGCCGCGCTCGACACCACCATCCCAATCGCCCTCACCAAAGTGGTCCAGACCATCATCACCCAGAGCCTGACGTTTGGCCAGGCGTTCGACAAGGTCGAGTCTTCATCCCTCGTGACGATGGCCCTCGAGTGCCTCACCGCGCTCGCAGACCCGGCCATCACCCTCGACGGCATGGCACGCCTCGGAGAGTCTCCCAAGTCGAAGACCAGTTCTTCGAAGAGTCGAAACGATCGCGACGGTCGCGACGTACCGACGAGACGGAACGATGCGTCCCCAGACGTGCTCCGACGCGACGCTGGGGCCGCCATCTGCTGCACCATCCTGGACCACATCACGATCATCGGCGAGAACGTCCCGCTGGCCATCAAGCTCCTGAATACCATGGCGCAGGACCGCCGCGGTCGCGACAGTATCCTCCACGGCACGATCAACCTCTGCTCCGGCACCCAGGCTGCCAAGACCGCGGGCGCGCCGCAGGTCGCCGCAGAGCACCTCGACCGCCCGACCCACGATCAAATGCTCGCCGCCAGCTGCTGGCTGATCCAGCAATACCAGACAATTCAATCCAACGCCCTACATGCCCCAGATGCTGCCGCGCGGGACACGACAGCCTACGTCTTTGGCACCCTGGAGTCTATCCTGAAGCGCGCGTGCGTGCGCGGCCTCCACGAGGACCTCAACCGAGACCTCGACGGCACTCTCCCGCCCATGGATACCAGGACCGCTCCCGTCAAGTTTGCCGCTCAGGCGAAGGAGGCCACCAGCCGCGGCGAAAAGGCCCGCCTGGTCATCGACTTCCCCTGCAACGGCGGCTACACCCAGCTCCTCCAAGACTGCGACGAGCTGCACGTGTTCTGGAAAAATCAAAGCATGCGACCGATCGCCCCCGTCTCCACCGTCACCAACGCCTGCAAGCTGAGCAAGTACGTGAACTGGGATATCGGTTCCGAGACCATGGACAAGTTTTGCATTGCCGGCATCCTGCACCCGTGGCTGACCCACCCCACGAGGCCATTGAACGAGAGCATGCGATCCGACTGCAGGAATCTTCTGGACGAAGCAGACATGGATGGCGCTGATGCGATGGATCCGGCGCGGCTGCCCGGCGTGGAAGGAAAAGGCCCCCTCAAGCGCGAGCGAGAGGACGGGGTGGACGGCGACGGCGACGCCGGGGATGCGCCCCAGCCGATGGAAGGTGATACCAAAGACAAGGGCACCACCGCCGGTGTCAAGGCCGAGACCGGCCTCGATCAGATCGACACCCAGGTCAACGTCGATCTCGGTGCCCTCCCCGACCTGTTCCGCCAGCAGCCACCAGGGGAGGCCCAGCCCGGGCAAGACGCCGAAGACGACGTCGACGACGACTTTGATTTGTATGCAGATCTCGTTGCAGGCGGGGCGCCGGAAGAGAAGAAGGACGGCGATGAGCCGATCAAGGAGGAGCCGATCAAGGAGGAGCCGGCGGGAGATCAGGCGGCCCAACCCGGTCTCGCGGTGAAATTTTCGTCTTCCGACGACGACGACGACGACGACGCGTAATTCTGTAAGACACGTACACCTGTCTGTCTCCATCGCGTGCCATGGTCGTCGAGGAGAAGGACGTGGGCATTGACTGCTACGCAACCGCATGCGTAACGCATGCTGACGGGTTTACGGGCGTTATGCGACACCGTTTCACGGATTTCCGCGTGAACGAGATCGGTTTAGACGGGCAAGAGGCGAGAATTACGACGCACAAGGTGCCAGCGCCGATATTCACGCCGCCGGAGGAGGTGCGCTACGAAAGCGTCTCGGACGTCTGCCGCGCGTACGGCGAGATCTACCCGGAGAACGGGGACGACGCCGAGAGGCTCCGCGTGTTCCTCGAGGCCGCTGGCGGTGATAGAGGTGGAGGTGGCGATGGCGATGGCGATCGGGTTGGACCGCTGGAGGTGTCCCTGGCGGTGTGCGGCGACAAGGGCAAGCGGACGCGGGTGCACGGGCTCTTCAAAAACTGTCCGTTTCTGGGGGTGCGTCTGGATTCCAAGTCCGGTGGTTCGGATGGGGATCACAAGGTCGTTGTCGCAGTCGGGTCAGGCCGTGGAAAGAACGGGGACGGCAAGGGTGCCAACAACAAGAGGAAGCGGGACGACAGGAACCAGCGGTGGTCTGGCGGGAAGACCAAGTACGTCAGGTTCGTCATGGAGAAGGTGAACGTTGACACAAATAATGCTATCAGTGCGGTTGCGAGTATGCTTCGTATAAATCAGAAGTTGTTTGGGACGGGAGGGCTGAAGGACAAGCGGGCGGTGACGGCGCAGTTTGTGACGGTGCCACACGTGGAGCCGGAGCGGTTGGTCCAGCTGCGGAAGGGTCTGAACAAGATGCTCGTGCGTCTGGGAAATTTCGAGTATGCGAAGGATCAGATCACTTCCGGGGACTTGAACGGCAACCGGTTCGAGATTGTCCTGCGGGGATTGACGATGCCCGCGACGTCGGGCGGCGACGCAAACGGAGCGAGCGGGGGGGCGGAAGCAAACGCGGATATGGTTCGAAAAGCAGTGGAGCGGACGAGAGCGAACGGGTTCATTAACTACTATGGACTGCAGCGGTTCGGGACTGGGGTGGTGCCGACGCACGTGACCGGGGAGCACCTGCTGAGAGGCCAGTGGAAGGAGGCGGTGGATAGCGTCCTGACGCCGACGATCGCGCCAAAAGGGGATGTAAGCCGGGCGTTGGGGGGATATTTGGAGGACAGGGATGCGGCCAAGGCGTGGAAGCTGTTGAAGCGGGCGAGGGGGGTGAACAACGAGCTGGCAGTGTTGGAGCACCTGAGCAAGTCGAAGGAGACGGCGGAAGATTATGCGGGCGCGATGGATGCCTTGAACACGCATGCAAAGAGGTTTTACATCCAAGCGTACTACAGCATGGTGTGGAACAGTGTGGTGTCGGAGCGCATCCGTCGGCACGGGGCGTCGACGGTGCTCGTCGGGGATCTGGTGATTCGTCGCGACGAGGTGAAGCGGGAGTCGGCGATGGGGAAACGCAAACGCAAGGATAGAGAAATGCAGGAGCAAAGAGAGCGGGATAGGGGGGGCGAGTCTGAGGATCGACCCGATCGGGTCGGGCGCGAGGACCGGCGCGAGGGACAGGCGTCCTCGGTCAGCCGGCTCGGCGATCCGCACGTGGTCAGTGAGGAGGACCTCAAAGAGGGACGATATACCATTGACGATGTCGTCTTGCCGCTTCCGGGGAAGTTCGTTCGGTACCCTGAGAACGAGACCAAGGCGCTGTACGACGAGTACAACGCCCGTGCCGCCAGCGACCATACCGTCAAATCCTTCATGGCAACGTCGTTCCCCGGGGACTACAGGTACATGATATATCGCCCGGAGGACCTCGTTTGCAAGCTGTATCGTTACAAGACGGACGACGAAGAGCTTCCGGCTTTTGAGGACATCGAGGACACCCAGGACGGCGAGGGGGAGGGGGAGGGCAAGCTGGCCTTGGTGCTCAAGTTTTCCCTCCCGCCCTCGTCGTATGCGACAATGTGCGTCCGGGAAATAGCGCGGATGCCAACGGACGTCAGGTTTGCGAAGAGTCAAAAGGTATAGGGAGGGAGGGACGCCGCCGGACGTGGTCTCCGCGAGGATTGACTGGTCGTTTCAAGAGAACGACGACGGCGAGAGGAATGAAAATCGGACAATCGATGCCGAGAGACGTAATCATCCACCATGCAACGAGTACGCTCCCTCGCCGGCCGGGCCCGATCGGCGCCGACGTCGACGTGGCTGTCGGCGCTTCGCGGTATCTCTGGCGCGGAAGACACGCCATCGGAAACAACAGCAGCCGCCTCGTCATATACACAGACGCGCATCAATCCTACGTCGGCGGGAAGTGTGAAGAACAGCCGGTTCCAGCCCTCGCCGGCGTCGCTGATGTGCAAGGGGATGTCCTTCAGCGTGTCGCTCTTCTACCACAACGTCTCGCTGTCGCCGTCCGTGATGGCGTCCGCCCTCCAGCGCCTCGCCAACGAAGCACCCATTCTCGCAGGAAGGACGTCGACCGACGCAAACCGAGTGTTCCCCCGGCTCGATGACGTCACTGTCAACGTCACTGTCACCGTTCCTACCGACGGCGGCGGCGACACCACCAGCACCGACAGCGGGTTTTCGTTCCGCACGGAGACGCGATCGCAGTCCCTTCGAGACGCAATCGGTGCCATCTGGGGTAACAAGAACCCGCTCTTCCTGCACGAACGCCGTGCCAGCTCCCACACCATCGAACCCGTCTCGGCGGGCAAGACGGACGCCGACGAGCTCGCACAGGTCGACCTCGTCCGCTACACGGACGGAACCGTCCTTACACTCCACATTTCACATCTCCTTGCCGATGCCGGCCGGGCCATGAAATTGCTCGAACGACTCTCCGCAATCTACGAGGCGATCGACGCCGACGACCTCGTGCCACAGGCGACCATCACCTGCGACACCTGGTACGACGCCCAGTACGATGCCCAGTACGATTTCTCGATATTGACGCATTCGACGTCACCAAGCGCGTCGCAACTGCTTCGACTCCGCCCCGCACACCTCCTGGAGCTCCCGGCCGCCCTCCGCACCTACGCCACGACCAAATTCTCCCCGGTCTACGTCTACGTCCCCCGTGCCGCCGTGACATCCCTCCAAGCATGCAGCAACAATCTCGACGACCGTAGTCCTCAAGACCCCATCAGCAAGATGGACATCGTCCAAGCCATCGCGGTCACCCTCCTCCGCCGTGCCCGCGCTTCCCACCCCGCCAACTCGGTCGTCATCAACATGGACCTCTCTCGCATGACGAGTTCATCAAACGACGTGCTGGGAAACTCGAGCGACTTTCTCCAAATTCAAGACGAGTTCCACCCCACCGACGTCGTGCACAACGCCCGGCGCATCCGGAACGCCCTCGCCGCCTTCAAGTCCAACGCCCGCGAAAACGTCCAGCGTGCCCTACACAAGACCCTGGCCATGTCCAAGCTACCCAAATCAGCCGTCCACGCCGCGTTCATCATCCACGGCCACAGAGAGAAACTCGCCAGCTGCACGGCGGTCGCGAGCTTCCCCACGGACGCCGTTCGTTTCGGCGGGGCCGAGCCGAGCTTCCACAGCGTCAACAGTCACGTCGGGTTTGACTGGTGGAGCATCGTGTCGAGCGTCTCGCCGTCCCCGATCAGCGACCTCGACGGCTGGGTCATCGCGATGAACGTGCCCGCCGGGACCGACCTGCTGCTGACTCAACCCGCGACCTACGACAGTCGCTCAGTTCTTGAGGAAGATTCCGTCCTTCGATCTATCCGTCTCCTTTAATAGAAGGTCATCTATACCCAGCCCGCCACGGACGCGCACAGCAACGAGAGGCGACGAGGCGACGAGGTCGTTTTCGCGAGGTGAGGTGATTGACGAATCAGGGGTCAGAGTCGTCAGCCTTGGTCTTCTCGATGATACACAAGAACGGCACGGTGGCCCTGTCGCCCGCAGAAATCGCCGCCGAGCTTACCCTATACATGGACGATGACAATCGACCATTTTCGAGATTGCCCAAGCTGCTCAACATCGTACGTTGTCCTCGCCGCCGGGCGGTCGCTCGGTGGCTCGGCCTCCACGCAACCGCACTCACTTGCTCACTTGCTCACTTGCTGATTTGCTGATTTGCTCGCCTGCTTGTCCGACCCCAACCACCGCCACAGGTGTTTCTGTCTGACGAGAGGAAACGGACCCTTCCCGAGGCGTCTCGTGTCTTTGTCGAGGTCCAGTCCGAAGCGTTCCGGGAATTCGAGCGCACGTACAGGTCAGAGAGCGACGTCATATACCGGATCTACACCGGCATGCAAGATTCCTCGACCGAACGAGAATACGGCACGTTTGGAACGAGCATACCGGGGTTCCACAGCACCGAGCCGCAGACCGTCTCGGACCCGAACGACAAGGTTGCATGAGACAGAGAGACAGAGAGACGGAGACAGACCCGTTCACATGTAATTGCAGCAACTGTTCGTTTTTCTCGCCTGCTTGTAAAACATCTGACTCGCCATGCTCAGGTCGTTGCTCTTGTCCACCAGGTTGTCCAGCTTCTCCCCTCGATCCAACACGCTCTCGATCGTCTTGTGCAGAATGATCTTCGTCTCGTCCAAGTCCGCCTGTATCTTGGTCAACTTATCGGCCTGCAGCGGGTCCTGGTACCTGCTCAACGCAGACGCCAACTCGGGATCGTCTTCGCCAAACGTGTCTGCCGTTGCACCCCGCCACCTCGGATGCCGGGCCTCGAAATCGTCGAGGACCTTGTTGACGACAGAGAAGCCCGCTCGGACGGGGTAGTCACGGTCAGCAAACGCGATACCGACGAGCCCGTCCCGGTTGTAGGCGTGACAGAAGTACTCGTCCTGTTGGACCGTCTGGCGCTGGGCAACGGCCGTCTTGCGAGCGACCGTGCGCGTCGTGAAGATGAGGAACTCGCGGACGGAGGAGCGCTGGAAGAAGCCGAAGGAGGATAGGTCCGCGGTGAAGGATAGAATGTACGGGTCCGTCGTGGGCGACGTGAACTTGACGATCGCGATCGCCGTCAGCTTGGTCATGATGGCCTGGTTTCTCGATTCGACCTGAGCGTCACTGCTCCAGCTTCCCCGGCCGCACAAGTCGCGATCAATAGACTGCGATCCGGTATATCAAGCCGTTGCAAAAGACGCGAAGGCGATCCGAAGGCGAGGTGAACGTTCAAGTTGAATTTCTCTTCTAGAGAGACTTCTCTCCATCTCTCCTCGTCACCGACAACTCAGCTCAGCCCAACAGCCCCTGCAGCCCCGCGTCGTCGCCGAAGGCCAGCGCCTTCATCTTTCCCTCCAACGCCGCGGCCTCCTCCGCCGTCCCCTTCAGAACGACGGGGAACTTGACTGGCGATTCCCGCAGCACCCCACTGCCCGTCATCGCCGCGGGATCCACCTCGACGAATCCATCAGGCACCTTTCCGTTCTGGCCGTCTTTACCACGCACTTCTTTCCGCAGCGCATTCACGTACTCCTCCATCTTGGCTTTGAGCCCCCCGGCCACCCCGACCCCCAGCCCGAGGTCCCCGCAGACCTCCTGACAGTACACGGGCAGCATCGCGAGCGGCGTGTAGATGTCCCACAAGCATCGATGCACCAACCAAAAGCCTTCCCGGACGGGCACGACGCAGTTGAAGACAAACACCCGCGGCTCGTGACTGCGCCGGTCCCCGTCCTTGAATAGGTCGTTCATCGCGTCCAGCTGCCTGTAAATATGATCGGTGTCTCCTTGCGTTGCCCGCGCGAGCTTGTCCGCCTGTGTCTTTGTAAACTGTTCGTACACTGCTTTATGGGCGTTGAGCACGTGCATGACGTTGACCGCCGATTTGGGGTCAGACGGGCCGTCGAGGGTCACCGAGAGGTGGTCTGTCTGGGAGGTGGCGTTGTATGGACGGCGCCTGCCGAGGTCGACCGTCATCGGGATGAGGGACGGCTTGGTGAGTGCAGCGGCGGAGCCCGTCGGGGCTCCCGAGGAGCTCGTCGTGCCCGTCGTGCCCGTCGTGCCCGTCGTGGGCGGCTCGGCCATGGCGTTTCAATTCAAGGCGATTCGAGCGCCGATAGTCCGTTCCAGGAAATGTCGTGCCCGCTTTATACTTATTTTGATGTGTTCTATTGACTGGAGTGGGTTTCGGGGCGTCTACGTCCCGGTCGAGACAAGAAATTTCAGTTTTTTCGTCTTCGGTCGCTCCGAGCTCGAGAGCTCGCGCGCCTCGCCGTTGCCGCAGTTGCCCAGACGTCGAAAGTGCGTTCCACACGGATCCCCCGCTCTGTAGCCTCGAATGCCGCCCAATGCAGGATGCTCAAGCGCGCGGCTTTGCGAACGGCGTTCAGGACGTCGTCGAGCTGGGTCTCAACGAGGCAGCAACCGAAATGCACGTGGGAGTCTCAGTCGCCCTCGTCCCTCCGGTCGCCGCTGCATCCGCGGCAACCGTTGCATCCACGCCGTCCTCGTCGTTCTCGTCGTCCACACCATCTGTGACCCTCGGATTTCGCGTCACATGCGTGAGCGCCACACCGCGCGTTCGGGCAGATCAGTCCTCGGTGGCTCGGCTCCTCGCCACGCTTCGCCCGGCGGCCACTCGCGTCCTGTACGTGCCCGACGGGCCGACGGCCGGCTTCAAGGTCCGCGTCGAAGGCTGGCGGTCGTTCGTTTCGTCGAGTGATCCACGACGGTACGTCGAGGAGGTGCGAACCAGGGTCCAGGCCCTGGCGCTCGTGCACGCCGGGGTCGTCTGGACTGTGTACGACCAGGCCGCACGGCGGTTCGTCTTCAAGAGTCTCCGTCGGGAAGGCCCGTTGGAGAAAGTCGTTCGGTTCTTCGGGGGCGTCGACGCCGAGCTGGTGGTGTCGTTGGATGCGACATGCGACGGCTGGCGAGTGTCGGGGCACGCCGTGTTGCCGCCGGTGGGTCACCCGTCGCGATCCAGGCAGCGGGTGTACGTGCACGGCGCACTAGTGACGGACCTCGTTGGCTTTGCTGGTATTGCTGGTATCGTCGACCGGATCGAGGCGATGTACGGGGAGGCGTATGCGGGCGCCTCCAGGCAGCTCGGTGGGGTGTCGGACGGGGCAGGTCGATTGGATAGAGGCATGCAGCGACAGGTCGTGCGCAAGGGTCTCAATGCGCACCCGATGTTTGTGCTGGAGATTGAGATGGCCAACGCGGATGCCCGCCGGCTGGCCGGCGGCGCCGACGTGCGCGACGTGTCAGGCGCGAGCGCGGCGGTGGAACGAGCTTTCCTGTGCGGGTGGTCCAAGACGTTGACGGGAAGACTTTTGAAGATATTGGAGCGGGATTCTCGCCAAGAGCAAGAGCAAGCGTCGGCGAGCGGGCGAGCCAACGAGCACCGCATCGTTCGAGTCGGTGCTGGTTGGGGCGGACGTGGAGGACGTGGACGTGAGGATGGTGGTGGACGCACCGTTGGGACTGATTCTGGGCACATGGCTGGGGCGTCGATCACCCCGACCCTCTTCGACGACATGGCCCTCGACGCTAACGGCGCCGAGCTGCACGCCGACTGCCAGGCCCTTCGCCACATCCCGAAGAAGCGACGCTCCCTCGCGGGCGTCGAGGCCATTGCCGCCATTTTGAACGGCACGTTGAACCAGAATGGGAACCCCAAAGCCACCGGCACGACGGCCACGGCGGTCCCCGATGTCCTGATGCCGCACACGGCCACCCATTCGACGTTTTCCCACCCGGTCATCACCTCTGCCGCCCTGCAGCCCATCCAGGCTCCGGTCACCCGCCGCGATCTCCTCAACGCACCGCGCCTGCTTGGCCAAATCGACCGCAAGTTCATCGCCTTCGTCACCCCAGACGGGACCCTCGCCATCGTCGACCAGCACGCGGCCGACGAGCGCGTCCGCCTGGAACGACTCACTCGTGACCTTCTGGTGATCGACGAGGTATCTTTCACGTCGTCTCTCACCACGCTGAAGCCCAACCCTGCCCGCGTCCGGGCCCACCAGCTCGACAGCTCGATCGCCCTTCGGGTCGGCGACGACGAGGAAGTGCTCTTCCAGCGGTACGCCCAGGCGTCGGTCGAATGGGGTTGGCGATGGACGTGGGACAAGCCTTCGTCGTCAGCGTCGTCAGCGTCGGCAGCGTCGGCAGCGGCGGGAGCGGCCACGACGTCGGCAGCGGCGGTGACGGCGCGTGTCCTCGTCACCCACGTCCCATGCCTCTTCGGGGCCCGCGTGCTGTCTGCCGCCGACCTCAAGCTGTACGTCTACCAGCTGGCTTCCTGTGGCGGCGGTGGTGGTGGAAGCGTCCGAAGCGGCGGTGATGGCGGAAGCGGCGGTGATACATATCACGCAGGTGGACGTCGACCGGCCCTCGTCGTCCCGGACGCCGTCCACCGGACCCTCGCCTCCCTCGCCTGCCGCGGCGCCATCATGTTTGGCGACCACGTCACCGACACCATGGCTTCCAAGCTCATATCCAGTCTGGCGATCACCAAGCAGTACTACGAGTGCGCGCACGGCAGGCCGACGGTCGTGGCCCTCTGGTCTGCCGCCGTTCGGCCCTCGCCCAGGCTCAAAAAAAACCGACGGACCTTTGTGGGGGCTGATCTGTACCGCAAGCTCAAATCTGAAACCAGCTAGTCGTTATTTCGTATCGCATACACAGATAGACGGGGAGACACCATGGGAGAGTCGCAGTACAGGTACGTCGAGCGCGATTTCGGTCGATCGATCACGAATTTCCGGAAATTCGTGCGTTTCCGGCGCTTTGACGCGGACCCGCCGCCCGGTTGCCCGGCTGCACACACACACACACACGTCGCGACGACCCACGTGCTCGCACCTGCCGCTCACGTACGCTGCTCGCTCGCTCGCTCTCCCGCTCCAGCTTCTCCTTGACGACGTTCTCGCCCTCGGGCAAGCTGGTCCAAATCGAATACGCGCTGCAGGCGGTGAACGGGGGGGCGACGAGCCTGGGCATTAAGGCGTCGAACGGGGTGGTGCTGGCGACCGAGAAGAAACTGCCGAGTATCCTCGTGGACGATAGCACGGTGCGGAAGATATCGCTGGTGACGCCGAGCATCGGGATGACCTACGCCGGTATGGGGCCAGACTCGAGAGTTTTGGTGCGGAAGGCGAGGAAGTGCGGACAAGTGTATTTCAGGCAGTATGCGGAGCAGATCAGCGTGGCGCAGTTGGTGCGGGAGACGGCGACGGTGATGCAGGAGTTTACACGTACGTGATTGTCTCTTCCTTGTGTTTCGGGATGTCTCGCTCTCGTTTCTCACTCACTCACTCACTCTCTCTCGCAAACGTCGTTCTCGGTACCACCGTGCAGAATCTGGAGGCGTGCGTCCGTTTGGGGTGTCGCTGATGATGGCTGGGTACGACGAGAACGGCCCGCAGCTGTATCAGGTCGATCCGTCGGGGTCGTATTTCGCGTGGAAGGCGTCGGCAATCGGGAAAAACATGGTGAACGCCAAGGCGTTTTTGGAGAAGCGGTATAACGAGGAGATGGAGCTTGAGGATGCGATTCACACGGCGCTGTTGACGCTGAAGGAGGGATTCGAGGGGGAGATGAGCGGCGACAACGTCGAGGTCGGCGTGGTCGGGAGCGACGGCGCGTTCCGGGTGCTCAGTGCCGAGGAGGTGGACGACTACCTGAGGGAGGTCGCCTAGTATATATGTATCGATCATCAAACCCGTGTGAATACAAAACACAAAGTACGAAATACAACACTCAGAGCTCTTCGCGGCGCTCGCCGTCAGCCGCCGACGCCGCCGACCGTGCCTCGAAGCCGCCGTTGTTCAGGTAGTTGAGCGCGAGGTGGGTGTGCAGCGCGGCCCCTTGTTTCAACGCGCTCTCGTCCATGGTGAACTTGGCGGTGTGCAAACCGTGGACGCTGCCGGCACTCTCGTTCCGAATGCCGAGGAAGATGAAGGCGCTGGGCACCTTTTGCGTGATGAAGGAAAAGTCCTCGCCAGCCATGGTCGCCTCGGTGTCGCCGTCGACGCGGTCGCTACCATAGACGGACGACGCGACCGACGCGACGAACCGCGCGGCCTCCTCGTCGTTGACCACCGGCGGGTAGTACGGGTGCTTGTCCTCCATCCAGTCGACCGAGCCCGCGCATCCCATCGCCTTGGCTTGGTGTTCGACAATCTCCTCGACGCGACGGCGGACGAGCTTCATCCCGGCGTCGGTCGTGGCGCGAACGGTGCCCCCGATGTGCGCGTAGTGCGGGATCACGTTGAAGGCGCCGATCGACCCCTCCTCCTCGGTCCACTGCCGCGTGACGCTGACGACGGCCTCGGAGAAGGGCGAGACGTTCCTTCCGACGACGCTCTGCAGCGCGATGACGGCGGCCGACGCGGCCACGACCGGGTCGCGGGTCAGGTGGGGCATGGCCCCGTGTCCGCCTGCGCCCGCGAACGTCGCCTTGAAGACCAGCGACCCCGCCATGATGGTCCCCTTCTTGGTATGGACCGTGCCCGTGGGTTGCGTTGGCCACACGTGCATGCCAAAGGCGGCGTCGACGCCGTCCAGTGCGCCTTCCTTGATCATGATATCGCCGCCGGCGCCTCCTTCTTCTGCCGGCTGGAAGATGAGCTTGACGGTGCCGTTCAGGTCGCTTTCCCGGTCTTTCAGGAGGCGGGCGGCGCCGAGCAGCATCGACATGTGCGCATCGTGGCCGCACGCGTGCATTCGCCCCGGGTTTTCCGACTTGTACTCGACGCCCGTCTCCTCGAGGATGGGGAGGGCGTCGATGTCCGAGCGGAGCGCGACGACGGGCTTGGCGCCCGTGCCGATGGTGGCGACGATGCCCGTCTTTGCGACGGGATACTTGTATGGGATGTCCAGCTCGTCGAGGAGCTTCCGGATATGTGCAGAGGTGGAATGTTCTTCGAACATCAGCTCTGGAATTCTGTGGAACGTCCGACGGACGTCCACGAGCCACGGCTCGAGGGCGTGGGCGGCATCCTCGATGGCCGAGGACATTTCCAGCCCGGCGACATTGCCGAGCAGCAGCAGAAGCGCAAACACCAGGAACATGGTTGCAGGGAGTGTTTTTTGCAGGAAACTCGTCCTGGCCCAGTGGGTGGGCAGTCGTCGTCGTTAAAAGTCGATGGACGTGTAGAGGCCGGCACCAATTGGTGTCGCCAAAAAAACAGCCCGGCCAGGCTCTTCCATGGAAGAACCGCAACCGGTGCTTGGACAGATGATGAACACGTCATACCGGTCGTAGAACTTGGGATATTCCAGTGTCACGGAGGATACCAGCTTGAAGCACCCAGAGAACGCGGAACCGAGCCACCAGCATTCCCGCCATTCCCGAGACATGAGCAATACGAGACCCGACGACGACCCCCCCGCCCACGGCGTCCTCGCCGGTGCGCTCTCGGGCCTGCAATCTGCGTTGAGCGATTGGTACGAGGAGCTCCGTCCGACGACCGTGCCGGTGCAGGCCGAGCCGCTCCAGGAGCCCTTGCGCGAGGCGGGAAGCAGCGACGACATCCGTGACGGTGACGGTGACGGTGACCAACTCGGCCAACTGAAAAGCGAAGAATCGCATCCGATATTGATGACGGAACTGCGATCGCAGGCGTATGACGAGGTGGAACATCGCTGCAACCGGCTCGACCTCGAGTCGACGAGGTCGATGCAGATGCCGCGGAGGTCGAGCCTGGCGGACAGCTTTCTGCCGGTTTTCTCGTGGAAGGGGTCGAGTCGGTGGATATGCGAGGACGGCGTCAAGCGTTCGGGGAACAAGTGGACGGCGACCGGTGGGTATTGATCTCTACCGACGTGCGCTCGCTCATCGCTCATCGCGCGCCCAGACTCGACCCTCACTCCCGCTACGCGCTTCGCTCCTTCGCCAGGACATATCATCACCGCGGTGATTGGGAGTGGGGTGCTGGCGCTGCCGTACGCGCAGGCGGGAATGGGATGGATATTGGGCCCGATCTGCTTCCTGTTGTTTGCCTGGATCACGCAGTTCACGGCGCAGCTGCTCGTGGACCTGTACGTCATCGATGGGCGTCGAATGCGGACTTTTCCCGACATGATCCGCTATACGATGGGGAAAAAGGGGATGATCGTCCTGGGGATCTTGCAGCAGAGCAATCTCGTGCTGACCGCGCTGGCCTACACCATCACGGCCGCCCAATCCATGGCTGGCGTGGGCAAGCTGGCCGCGGGCCCCGACGCCACCGGCAACGAGTGGTACACCAAGAGCTGGCCGATGGGAGTCATCTTTGGAGGGGTGCAGCTCTTTTTCAGCCAGCTGCCGAATCTCGAGTCGTTCTGGTGGGCGAGTGCGATCGGCGCGGTGATGTCTCTGGGGTATAGCTGCATTGCGCTCGGGTTCGGGATTGCCTATCATGGCACCGAGGGCGGAATCGAGCCGATGCAGTTCGGGTCTACTGCGGCGACGGTGTGGAACTTGCTCAACTCGATCGGCGCGGTGCTCTTTGCCTACAGCTTCGCGATGATCCTGCTCGAGATTCAAGACACGCTCGCCGACACGCCAATCAGGCCTGAGCGTGCTACGGGTGCGAATAAGGTGGCGACGACGGGGCCGGTGACGTCGATGAAGTGGGCGGTCAACATGTCGGTGGGCGTCATGACGGGCTTTTACTGTGCGATCAGCTGGTCGGTCTTTGCCAGTCTCGGCTACAAGCAGACTGGCTTTGTGCTTGACGACTACGCCGGCATCGCGCCGGATTGGGTACTGTACATGGCGTACGCGATGGTGATCGTCCATCTCGTGCCCGCCTACCAGGTCTGGTCCCAGCCACACTTTGCCATGGCCGAGGAGTGGATCGACCGCGCCGTGTTCAAGGAGCGCGTTCCATACGTCTACGTGCGGCTCGGGTACCGCGTCCTGTACGGTGGGTTATGATTATGATTCTTCGAAGCGCCCGACCTCGGCCCCATACTTACTCGCTCGCTCGCTCGCTCGCCAGTCTGCCTCGTCACCTTCCTGGCCGTGCTGCTGCCCTTCTTCAGCGCCATCTTGGGTTTTGTGGGTGCCCTCGGTTTTTGGCCGATGACGGTGTTCTTCCCGGTCTGGTGCTGGAGAAAGGTGTATAAGCCGAGGCCGGCGTTCAACGCCTTGCTGTGGACTGTCGACGTCTTCTCCTTTCTGGTGACGTTGGCAGTCCTTGTCGCGTCGGTCGAACAAATGATCCGAGCCGCCTCCAGCATCGCTCTATTCGGAGGTTGAGTTATCTGATGATCAGACAGTTTTACATTGGGAAATCAAATCGTTGTTAATCAGTCCTCGAGCTGGTTCAGAATGCTGAGCTCGACGTCCGTCGGGCCGACCGGCTTGGGAGACGGAGATGGCTTGGGGGACGGCGATGGCTTGGGGGACGCCGGCTTGTAGCCATTCTCCTTGCTCGGGCATTCGACGTACTTCCAGTTGATGCGCTTCTTGTCCCAACTGTAGCCGGTGATGGCCTTGAGCGCCACATCCGAGAAGTCAACCGAGCCCTTCTTGCACGCCCACGACGGGCACTCGTCGACGATCTTGACGATGATCGGCTTGATCTTGTGCCCGGGGGTCGTCTGGCCCTTGCGCCCCTTGACCTCGATGCACTTGCCACACGCGTTGGACCTGCCGCCCCGGTTGCCACCGATTGCCCGCCAGTCGGCTCCGTTCAGGGCCGCGTAGTAAATGTTCCAGTGCTTGTCGAGTTTCCGCACGTCGAACTGGCAGGCGTTCCGACCGGTCTTGTTCACCTCGAAGGCACCAGAGTACGCGGTGGCCCAACCACCTGGCGAACGAGCGAAGCGCGTAGCGCGAGTGAGAGAGAGAGTCAGGGCGAGCGCACTCGATCAATACCGTACTGTGAGTGGCTCCAGGCGGCTTGTATTTGTATTTGGCATCAGCACCGATAGCAATCAAGAGCATGACCGCCAGAAATATGGAGGCTTTCGTGATCGTCATGGTGTTGGAAAGAATTCGAGGGAAGAATGATGAATCAAACAGGGAACGAATGAGAAGGTAGGTAGGAATCAGCGGCGTCGAGGTAGCGCGTCGATTCTTGTCCGTGAAAGATACAAGAGAGAATAAGAATGCTATTACTCGAGATTGAGCGCGTGGAGACGTAGGTCGGTGCATGGCATAAGCACTGCCCCATTGCTGGCCGAGTCGGGCCGCGCAGACGTCGGCGCAGACCCACCTCGACGCAGACGCGGCCCACCCACATTCCACTCCGGTTCAAATATCGTACTCCGGCGACTTCGGCCCTCCCCTCAGCCCCAGGCTCCCCTGTGCGTCTTCTCGCAGACGAGACGCGAGCGCAAACAGGTCCAGCTTGGCGAGCACCTCGGCGCCAGCCTGGCAAACGAGCGAAGCAAGGATCGTGAGTGAGAGTGAGGGTTCGCGGCCAAAGGGTTCGAAATCACGTACCATGGCGGTCGATGTGAGGTGGCGGGCAATCTCTTCGAATCCCTGGTTGGCCGCGCTGAGCACTGACGACGATGAGTGGTTGAGGCGGCTCTTGGAAGAGGAGGATTCCCCCATCATCCGCCGCCTGGCCAGGCTGATCCGCTCGTACATCTCCAGCTTGACCAGCTCGCTGACGGTGTGCGACATCGACGCCCGGAGCGTGACCTGGCTCAGCGGGTGGACCATCAGGAACCGCTGCAACGCGTCGCGGGTCATTTTGATGATGAACACGTCCGTGGTGGCCACGGCGCTGAATCGCCACTTGTTCTGGAAGTACTCGGGGTTGAGCAGGCTGAGGGCGCCGATGAACTGGCCCTCCGACCTCGTGGCCGTCAGCAGATCGCCGAGCTTGCCCTTGGAGGCACCGCGCATCGCCATTTCCGACTGTTCTACAAACCTGTGCACCGATAAGTCCGTGTCCGCGTGGCCCGCGCGGCGGTCGGCGGATGGGTTGGCGGATGGGTTGGGTCCCGACGAGCGTCGCGTTCGAGACACCGATGCATCCGCATCCGCAGACCCGCTCGACGATTCGTCGACCGCGAACGCGGCGCTGAGCTTCTCAAACGCGGTCTGCAGGTCGCGCAGCGACGGGAGGGCCGAGAAGCCGGAGGACTTGCCCCTGTCCGGCTTGGCGAAGACAAACCTAGATGTGTTCTCGGTGTAGCACACAGAGTCGACGTGGGCAAGGTCGATCGAGTAGTGCGACTGGATGACGTCCTCGAAGCAGTTCCCGACGACGTCGTCAAATGGCACGGGCAGGTCGGCCATGTACCGAATGTCCACCTCGCCGGCATCGATATAGTAGGCGTACTGCTGGTCGCCGTGACCAAACCCGTCGATGTACTCGCCAGCCTCGAAGTGCATCAACGCAGCGCCGTCCGCCTCCCCCGCCGTCCGCATGGCTTCGCCTTCGTTCTTGATGACCGACACGACCGGCTGGTGTTGGTCTTGGTGTTCGTTTTGGACGGTCGGCTCGTCAAAGGCACTCGCGACCGAGGCCGGACCGACATTGAACGGGCTCATGAACGCGGCAGACAGGGACCCGGCGTCAGTCTTGGAGACCTGGACCGGCCGATACGGTTGGTTCGAAGACGCCGGGCGTGCCGACGCCGACGCCGATGTCGAGGCAGAGGTCGCTGTTGTCGGCGGACCGATGTCCCCACTCTCACGGATAGAGGTCAGTGATGTGTTGGCGGTATCCAACGGAGAGCGCCGCTTCCGATGCTCGAGGAGGGACTTCTGGCTCTTCAACAGCGTGTCTGCGATGCTGTTGAACTCCTCCAAGCTCGTTTCTCTCGTCTCTGCCAAGGGCACCTTCAAGGAGAGCTCCGGCGAGCCCGTCGCAGCCGTTGTCGTCGAAGCCGCCCCCGTCGCAGCCGTTGTCGTCGAAGCCGCCCCCGTCGCAGCCGTTGTCGTCGTTGCCGCGCTCCGGGTGGCGTCCGAAAACGATGACGTTCCCTCGCGCACGATGCGACTCAGCGATCGCATCACGCTCAGTCCAAACGAACCGTCGTCCTGTTCCGGCGGCCTTTTGGCAGCTCTCGTCGAATACGGCGCGGGAGCGAGTCCCGGGCTGCGGCTTGTGGGACGGATCGCGTCCGGATCCGGCCCAATCTCCCCGTCGTGTCCGTCCTCGGACGATCCGGAGATGGGGGCTTCGCGTTGCGAGAGCTTCGGATGACCTCCAGACCCATCACCAGCGTCACCGGCACCAAAACCGGCCGCCCCGGGACTCGATCCCCTGGATCCCCTCGCGGACCCGCCGAACGTCGGCGTCCCGCCGACTGGGGAGGGGGTCGACCCGCGCGTGACCCGAAACTCGATCGGCAGGCTGTCGTCGTCACCAAACATCTGTTCCACTTCGTCCAGCTCCCGGTCGGCGGTCGCCACCCAGGGATGCGCGACCAGTTCGTCCGCCGTGATCCGATACTTTGGGTTCTTGTGGAGCAGCCGCAAAAACAGGTCCTGCAGCTCGATGCTCAGCCCACGCCCCTCTGGGAACCGCACCTCCTGCTCTGCGATCGTATCGTATAGGTCCACCACCGTCGTTCCCTCGAACGGCAACCGCCCAAACATGAACGAATACAGCGTCACCCCCAGCGCCCACACGTCTGCCGCAAAGCCGTCATACTCCTCCCCCGCGCAAATCTCCGGCGCGAGGTACGCTGGCGTCCCCAGCGTCCGCGTCAACATCGACGACTTCTTCCCCTTGCCGCAGGCGCCCATGATCTTGAGGCTCTGCCCAAAGTCGGCGATCTTCACCGTCCCGTCGCCGCTCAGCAGCATGTTTTCCGGCTTGATGTCCCCGTGCACGATCCCTTCCGAGTGCAGATACTGGATTGCCGAGGTCATCTGCTTGAAGAAGTGGTGCACGATGATCTCCGGTATGTCGTCCTGACAATGCGAGAACCGGCCCTTGTCGTCCACCAAGGGCCCGGCGTGGCAGTACTCCATCACCATCAGCAGCTTTCCAGAGCTGTCCGAGCGAATCACCTCGTACAGCCTGACCAGATTCGGATGGTTCAGCGCCTTCATCAAGTCCGCCTCCCGCTCGAGCGCCTGCAAGTTGCTGAGCGACGAATACGCGCTCTCCAGCCGGGACGACAGGTGTGATGATGGCAGCCCCCCGCCCATGCTCCCGTCTTCCTCGGCCCCCTCGGTCCCCTCGGTCCCCTCGGTCCCCTCGGTCCCCTCGGCCTCATCTTTCTCCTCATCTTCCTCGCCACCGTCGTCGCCACCATCCGCAAAGCTCACCGTGCTCTGCCTCGTACTCTGTCGCATCGGCGACATCGAGACTGAGGACAGTGTCGTCGACCGCTCCGCCGTGGACCTCGTGTCGGTCCTCGCCGATCTTCCCAGCGCACTCCGCTTCGTCCTACCCAGCCTCGACTTTTCCCCTTTCCTCAACGCCACAGTCTCCACAATCTTGATCGCGTACAGGTGGTTGTCCACCACGTTGAGGCAGAGCTTCACCTTCCCGTGCGAGCCCCTCCCAAGCGTATCCACGACGACGTAGTTATTCAGAAACGTCGTTCCCTCCAACACGCCCACCTTCAGCTGAAAGGTCTCTTTGACGGACCGGGGGAGGGCCGGCGACAGCAGGTCCGCCGGCGACCCGGCCGCGGCGAGCGAGGCCGCGGTCGGGCTTCCCAGATCGTCGACGAGGTCATCATCCACGGAGCGGCGGTCCGTGTGTTTGGAGGTGAGGAGGCGCGGGACGGAGGTCTCTATGGAGGTGAGGATTTCCGCGCTGGTGTGCGGGACGAACGACGAACCGCTTCCGGGCAGGGGTTTCGAGTTGAAGCAGCCCATACTCGGCCTTACGGTATGCGTACGAGCTCCATGCGAATCGCAATCATCATCCAATCCAAGTGCGAGAAGAAGAGAGACTTGAGGGAGTTGCACGACGAAATCAGTTTGAGCAGACAATTCCGTCCGTGTTCGACATAGACCACCTAGACTGCCTCCGCCACCATGCTCTGGCGTGCCATGGCAAACGCGCCGACGACGGCACCGAGCTGCAGCACCTCCTGCCCGCTGCCGCCCATCAAATTCCACTCGATATCGGCGAGGGCCGACACCAGCTCTATCCGCGCCTTGGCCGACATGGCGATCTGGAACACCAACTCGTGAAGCTCGTGGAGGACGTCCACCAGCGCGATCCCCTTGTGCGCAGTCAGCTCCTTGATCCGCTCGAACGCCACGTCGAGCTCTTCGTTCAACAAGCACCTAACGATCTCCTCCACGTCCACCGGCCTCGGCTTGCCCGCCGTCGCGTACACGTTCTCCTCGGAAAGGGCGTTCGCGTGTCCCATCGCCACGCTCTGAAGCAGGTTGAGCGTGCGCCTCATGTCTCCTTGGCCCAAAGTAATCACCGCCGACACGCCGGCCTCCTGCTCGGACGAGCCCGTCGGGATGCCCTCGTTC
>Ga0181582_10000866_pt1 | contig 22626 bp, 16 predicted proteins | sample 071ome_32_FD_132438 | JGI IMG/M metagenome (GOLD analysis project Ga0181582, IMG submission 132438) | Coastal salt marsh microbial communities from the Groves Creek Marsh, Skidaway Island, Georgia - 071405AT metaG (megahit assembly) | ecosystem: Environmental > Aquatic > Marine > Intertidal...
CCCCCGGGCCCGCCCCCTCCCCCCACCCCCGCGCCCTAGTGACGACCCGTCCCCCCCCCCACACCCCGCAGTACCCGCTCTACTCGGCGTGCATCGAGCTGTACGGCGGCACCCTGACACCCTACTACCTCAACGAGCAGGACAACTGGGGGCTGGACGTCAACGAACTCCGCAGCCAGGTCGCGGCGATGAAGGCCCAGGGCAAGGAGGTCCGCGGCCTGGTGGTCATCGACCCGGGCAACCCCACCGGACAGGTTCTGTCCGAGAAGAACAAGAGGGACGTCATCGAATTCGCCCGCGAGGCCGGCGTGGTGCTCTTCGCCGACGAGGTGTACCAGGACAACGTCTACCGCGCCGGGTGCAAGTTCGTCTCGGTGAGTCCCCGCCGCCGCCCCCGCCATCGCCCCCACGAGCCCTTCGGGGTGCTCCCCGACTCCCCGGGGGCCTTACCTGACCCGCCCCCTCACCGATGCCCCCCTGGTCGCGGACTCCCCGACGAACCGGACCCCCCTTGCGACGTGCCCCCAACCAACGCCCCTCGTGCCCCCAGTTCAAGAAGCTGGTCGCGGAGATGGGGCTGCTCGATGAGGTGGCCCTGGTGTCGATGATGTCGGCGTCCAAGGGCTTCTACGGCGAGTGCGGCAAGCGCGGCGGCTACATGGAGCTCACCGGCATGTCCCCGGCAGTGCTGGACGAGGTGTACAAGCTCGCGTCGATCAACCTCTCCCCCAACACCAGCGGCCAGCTGACCATGGCCACCGTCATGAACCCGCCCCAGCCCGGCGACCCTTCGTGGGACACGTGGGTCCGGGAGCGCGACGGCATCCAGGCCTCGTTCAAGCGGCGGAGCGAGAAGCTGACGCAGATCCTCAACTCGCTGGAGGGCGTGACGTGCAACGATGCCGACGGCGCCATGTACGTGTTCCCCCGCGTCGTCTTCCCCCCCAAGTTCCTGGCCCAGTGCGAAGCGAGCGGGGAGAAACCCGAAATGGTGTACTGCATGGGCCTGCTCGAGGAGACCGGCATCGTCTCGGTCCCCGGCATGGGATTCGGCCAGGAGCCCGGCACCAACCACTTCCGCCTCACCTTCCTGCCCCCCGAGGACGAGATGGAGGAGGTCGCGGCGCGCATCTCCGCGTACCACGCGGGGTTCATGGACAAGCACCGCTGACGCGGGCGACGCCGCTGCACCTTGCCCCGCCTAGGCCGGTTCAAAGAGACTCAGCGCCCCCCCGCACGCCGCGCCCCCCCGCCCGCTCGTGCCCCAGCGTGGAAAGCGCCTCCTCGCACGCGCCCTCCTCCGCCAGCGCCAGCACGAGCCGGCACAGGGGCGTCAGCTGCGGCGAGTCGCGCTCCACCGCGTCCTCCCGGAGCTCCGGGATCCAGGCGTCCACGGACAACCTGCCCGCGTACAGCTGCAGGTTCCACCGGGCGTCGGGGGGCAGCGGGGCGCGCGGGACGAGGAAGCCAAGATCGAAGCCTGCCCTGAACACCTCCCCCACCGCAGCGGAAAAGATCTGGTGCCGGAACGTGTAGCTCTCGAGCTCATCTGCGACGTCTTCCGCGACCCGCCGGCCCTCCTGGTTCGGCCCGCTCGACAGCAGTGTGGGGTCAGCCACGGAGAACGTGGGCGACTCCCCCGCCAGTGCCAACACCTCGTCTTCGTCCAGCACGCCCCCGCACCTCCCGCACCGCATCTCCCCGCCCTCCTGGGCCACCACCCCTCCTCCTAAGTCCACCTCAGCGCCCCCCGGTCCCCCCGGAGGGGCGACCCCCGGCGCGGCGTTCCGGACCACCCCGGCCTCCGTCAGCACCGAAAGGGCGCCGCCCCTTGCGCTGCGGTCCAGCCCCCCTCGGGCGTACTCCCCCCCCGCGGTCAGAGCCAGTCCCGCCAGCCCGAAGGCACCCCCGCCGTCGGCCCCGTCCGCGCCGGCACTCCCGACCGTCGACCCGGAGCCGGGGGCGTCCCCTCCCAGTCCCCACTGCCACCCTACGTCGTGCCCGTCGTGCCCCCAACAGTGCCCGCATATGGGCTCCCCGCCCCCCCCGCCAAACACCGGCGCGAGCAGGCCCTCCCGGGCCCCGCCCCGGTACGCGTACCCGCTGCCCTCCGCGTCCCAGCTGCACCGCCAGAGGATCAGTGCGCAGGCCCCCAGCTGGACGAGGTGCTGGGGGGGGAGGAAGGCGGAGAAGAGCTGCAGCTCGTCCAGGGCCCCGAGCCTCCCGAGCGCCTTCCCGTACTCCTCCACCGCCGCCCTCGCGGCACGCAGGGCCTCCCGGGCCTGCCGCTCTCTCCGAAGCCTCATCTCTGGCACTGCGTGCCCTCTCCACAGCCGGCACACCTCGGACGCCGCGCGCAGGGCCGCGTCGTCGAGCCTCGCCAGCGTCGGCTGCAGCACCCCCACCGGGAGCCCCTCGTCCTCCCCCTGGAGCCCGCCCTCGTCCTCCCCTTGGAGCCCGCCTGCGCCCGCGCCACCGCCGCCCGCCCCCTGGTGCCGTGGCGGCTCTCCCCCTCGGGGACTCGGCGGGCCCGGGCCCTCCTCCCCGTCCCCGCGGCGGCCCAGCGTGAGGGAGAGGGCTCGCTCGAGGGGCCGGATAGGCTCGTGGTCCAGCGTTACGAGCCACGGCAGGGCGGCGATGGTTGCCTTTCGGTACGCCCGCCCCTCCTCGCCGCAGAGAGGGTTGTCCGACAAGGAAAGGTTCTCCAGGGACCCTAGGTCGCCTAGCTGACCTGTGGCCCGTCCGTGGTCCCCGAGCGCGTTGCTCGAGAGGTCGAGCTCAGCCAGGGGGAGACCACGGAGCCGGGACAGCCCGTGGCACAGGCCGTGGCCGTTTCCCGCCCCGAGGCGGTTGCCCTGCAGGTTCAGGGACGTCAGTCCAGTCAGCGCCTCCACGCCGTCAAGGGCCGCGATGCGGTTGTTCCGCGCGTCCAGGACCCGGAGCCGCCCGAGCGGGGCGAGGCTCGCCAAGTCGGTCAGCCGGTTGTTCCCGACAAAGAGGCAGGTAAGCCCCCGGGGGAGGAGGCTGGCGTGTCCGATCTCCCGCAGCCTGTTGTGGTTCAGGAAGAGAGTCTGGAGGTCAACGAACTCCCGGAGCCAGAGCGGCACCTCTTCCAGGAGCTCTGACGACAGGCGGAGGGCCCTCACGCCCATCGGCAGCTGCGGGGGCAGGAGGCGGTCAGTTGTCGCGACCAGGGGGGGGAGGGGCAGCACGGGCGCAGGCTGAGCGGGACCGTGCGGCGTCCCCACGCCACTCGCCTTCATCCCCAGCTCGGCCAGCTTCTTTGCCAGGCTGACCTCATCGTTCTTGGTATACACAACTCGCCGGGAGTCTGTGTCTCCCTGGATCCACGGCATGGCCGGTCCAGCCCCGCACTCCCCCACTTAGGGGTCAACGCGAAGGAGCCTCGACGGGTTGCTAGGGCATCGTTTCGGGCCCTCCTCTCGCACTTTCCATCGATCTACCGACCCACTCCCGCAACGGACGCACTCGAGCCGGATGGGAGGCCCCTCATGAACGGCACGGCACTTGCACTGCTGTCGGGCAGGGGCGCGGGCACCCGGACCGGGTCTTGCAGAAGGCTGCCGCTCTGCTGCTCTGTGCCGAAGTCCCGCCCCACTGCCCAGCTCCCGGAAGATATAACGGGCAGAGCCTCTCGTCCAGCCTCGTCTCCGTGGGCACGACGCATCGAAGGAGGCGGGACGCAGTCGCGAAGGAGTCGACTGGGGAGCTCGGGAGTTCTGTGCCATCTCAGGGGAGCGGAGGTCGCCGACACCGCAGAGAGCGCGACGAGGGCGCGATGGCGAATCCGCTCCAGCTGCTCCGCTACTGGGACCAGCTGGTGGACTGCATCTGCCGCCCGCCGCGTGATGAATACCAAGAGCAGGACCTCTTGGGTGGAAAGCGGGGCGTTTTCAAGATTGGCAACAGGCGCTTTAAGGTGAGAGGGCGAGTCGGGCGCCGTTTATTGCAAGCGTTGTTGCTATCCACCCCCCCTCCCCCCCCCTAGCCCACTTTTGCGCGCCGATGGGCCGGGTCTCGACCACCCCCTCAATGCCCTGCGCCTCCTCTGAACTCACGCACGCCGTTCACCCCCTGCCGCGTACCCACGCCGCGCCCCCGCAGCGGGTGGACTTCTGGCTGACCAACTGCCGCAATGAGCGGCTACGCTGCTCCCACTGGCTCCCCGATAACTTCGACGCGGACACCGGCAAGGCAGCGGTGGTCGTGTACTGCCACTGCAACAGCGGGTCGCGAAGAGACGCCGAGGAGGCCCTGTTCGTGCTGCTCCCCGCGGGGATCTCCGTTTTCAGCATGGACTTCGTGGGTTCTGGGCTGTCGGACGGGTCGTGGGTGACGCTGGGGGCCAAGGAGGTGGACGACCTCGAGGCCGTTGTGACCTTCCTGCGGCGCCAGAGCTTCGTGACGACGATCGGGCTGTGGGGGAGGTCGATGGGGGCAGTCACGTCGCTGATGTACGCGCAGCGAGACCCGTCGATCGCCGGGATGGTGCTCGACTCCCCCTTCAGCCGGCTCACGGACCTTATGGCAGAGATTGTGGCGCAGAAGCAGATCGCGGTGCCCAAGGGCCTGCTCAAGTTTGCCATCGCCATGATGAAGCGGTCCGTCCGGAAGCGGGCCGGCTTCGACATCGGCAAGGTCGCCCCCGTGGACTTCGCCGCGCAGACATTCATCCCTGCGCTCTACGCGCACGCCGTCGGGGACGACTTCGTGCCCAAGCACCACTCGGAGACACTCCACGAGCTCTACGGCGGGGACAAGAACTACGGTGAGCGGGCCGGCGTGACCCGCGGTCGTCCCCCACCCCGATGGTGCCCTTCCGAACGCCCGCCCCCTGCTGTCGCCTGCCGGCCGCGCCCCTCCACCCCCTCCCATGGCCTTTCCCCCATCACACCGCTGCAGTCACGTTCCCGGGGGACCACAACACGAGGCGGCCCAACTTCTTCTACTCGTCCGTGTCCATCTTCTTCCACAACACGCTCGGCCGTGGAGACGACCTTGGTCTTGAGATGCAGGGCCCCGAGTCCTCGGCGAAGCCGGGGAGCGGCAGCGACCACTACGGCCTCCGTGCGCTGTCCCAGGGCGCCCTGCTGAGGGGCGAGGTGGGGCCTTCCGGCAACGGGGCGATGGTCGCGGGGTCAGTCATCGCGGCGCCGGGCGGGAGGCCCGAGGGGTCGGAGGCTAGCAGGCCGCAGGGGTTAAGCGTCTGGACAAGTGGCCCGGGGAACGGCCAGAGGGACAGCAGGGAGAGCGGACACGGGAGGGGCGCGCCCGGCGGGCCTGGCACTGACTTCGTTGTTGGGTCGCTGCCGAAGGCGACCTTGCCGGGCATGCACGAGCGCCAGTTAGCGGCGGGGGCGTCGACTATTTATGAGGGCGGTCTTGCGCGAGACGGGTCAGGCTCCGAGCATCAAAGGTACCAAGACCCGCAGAGCCCGGAGAGGGGGGGGGACTTGGACATCCCCCCCCCGTCTACCCGGAGGCATGACCGCATGCCGAACTTCGACCCTGGGTACGAGGTTGCCCTGCTGGGGGCAAACTCGCTAACGGCGGCCCTTCATGCCGACGGGTCTGGGCTACTCGCGGGCCTCCCGCAGTCCGAGGAGGAGGAAGACGCAATGCTGGCAAGGGCCATTGAGGAGAGCTTGATCAACAACGGGGGCCCTGTTGAGGCCAAGGGGAGTGTCGGGGTTACGGAGGAGGTGGCCGCCGGGGTGGGGGTCACGGAGGCCAGTGGCACAGTCACTGAGCCGGGGGGCGCTGAGGCGAGTGGCACCGTCAACGAGGCGGGGGGCGCTGAGGCAAGTGGCGCGGTCACTGACGTGGGGGCTGCCGAGGCGAGTGGCACTCTCTCTGAGGCGGGGGAAGCGTCCTAAGCCTAGTCTGCTGTTCAACAGAACAAACCTAGGATCTGCCTCGGTCCATCTCCATGCACGGAGAAGCGGGCTCTACGACGGGCCATCGCGCTGGGAAAATCCGGGGGGCGTTGAGCGCCACGCCTGGGAGCAGCGTTGGTGAGTGGGAAAGAAAGAAGACAGTCTCCATTGATAACAGTAGGGAGGGCTAGGGCGCTGGCAACGTAATAACGCGGCGCAGCTGAGTGCGTGAGGCGACTGGGGCTCAGTTGAGCGCCTTTTCGGTGATCAGGCTCCCCCCCGAGGTGGCTGCTAAGCCCTCGTAAAAGTCGAGTACGTCGTGGATGCCCAGGCGCCGGCACAGCTCCTGCCTGTCATTGCGGGACAGGGAGGCCCAGGCGTCCTCGGGCTTGTGAACGAATGTGTCCTCGTGCGGGTCGAGCCACCGGTGGTGGCTGACCTGGTTGTCCGGGTCGAGCATGTTGTAGGTGGCCCCCCGCACGGCATCGCGGTCCGGCGTTGCGCCCGGGCGGTGCATGGCGACGTATTCCCGGGCCTCGTCGAGGTCCATGCCCCGGACCCAGAAGAGGAAGGCGATCGCCGCCGAGGGGGCGCGCCCCATCCCCGCCGTGCAGTGCACATACACCCGGCCCCCGTCCTTGAGGGCCCTGGCAATCTCCCGCACAGCCAGGGGGATGCGGGCACGGGAGCACATCTCGCGCTCGTGACGGTGCCAGCCCTGCTGCTGGATCGACAGCGAGTGGTCCCGGGTGGGGACCCGGATGAACGTGATGGAGGACTCGGCGCATGCGTCCTCGATCGCCTTGGGGTCGATGTTCCACGCCCGCACGTTGTGTTCCTCCTGCATACTCAGGATGTGCGTAACCCCCTCCTCCCGGGCAAGCATCTCCACGTGCGATTTCTGCGGCGGGAGGGGAAGGAGACGTCGCGTTTCGGCGGAAGAAATCAAATTCGAGGGCACGGGCCCGAGAGGGGCGCGAGGCCGCCTCGGGGGAAGCAGTGTTGATTTTGGCGCCAACTTGAAAAAATACACGCCGACTCGTCGCAGAAAGGGGCGCGGAAGCGACGGGCGGGAGCTTCGATGCACAGAGCTCCCTAATCGCGCCCCGCGCGGAGGAGCTGCCTGGTGTGCTCACCTTGAGCGGTTGCGAACCCACAAGGAGGTTTGGGTCCACCTCATTGAAGTACGGGCTGGCCGTATTGATCGTGTTCCCCTCAAGAGTCTCGGGCTTCCACTCGGTATTGTCGCTCTTGCTAAGGTGGATCCCCTTGAGCGCCAGTTCGGCCTGCGGAGGTAAGGGACACTCCCTTCAGCCACGCGTAGGGGCAGTGACCACTGCGCGCCTGGGGCCGCGGCCCTAGCCGCGAAGGAAACGTCGGCACCCAGAGAGTCTCCGGTCCTAACCTATAAGCACAGATTCGTTGCAAACCGCGAGATTCCGCTTTGTTCGGCAAGGCGCGGGCAGCGTGCCCGGGAGTAGAATCACCCGCCGGAGCGTGACCCGACTCTACCACGTGCGTACACTCCCCTGGCCTAGAAACATGCGCGCCCTATGTTTTTCTCCCGTTACGAGCTATCGAAACGGCCGCATACGCTTTTCGTCCAGCGACCGCGCCGCGCCACGCGGGTGGTGCCATTCGCGAGCCATGGGTTGAGGGCCTCCGCGCGCCCCCGAGCGAGGCAGATGTCGGATACTACTCACCATGCGGCCCTCCGCAGTAGGATGCACTGGCACGGGGCGGGAAACCAGTTCCCGGGTGACCGTGACCGATGGCCGGGGCGCGGTAGACGTCCGCGCTAGGGGACTGAGGACAGATGCTTGCGAGCCCATTTGTGCCACTGACCGGTTGAGAAGTCTATTGGCTCGTTTTTTTAATGACGCTGCGGAGGTGGGGAGCGCAGCGAAAGCGGGGGGTGGGGGGAGGTCCCCTCGGTCCGAGGGGATTGCCGCAGGGAAACTCCACGGCTGACTGGCAAGCCAAGATTACGCGAGTATTCTGCACACAGGTAGCCGATGGGCATGTCCTCCCACGAGCACTTCTCTGGATATACGAGGGAAGTGCATCCGAGATACTTTGTCTGTAATTTTCTTGCGCGCCCCGCAAATCGCCTCGAGAGTTTTGTCAAAGTGGCCCGTCCTCCATGTTCCAGGACATCGCGTGGCACTACAAAAGGTGGTGGAAGGACCTCAAGCCTGGTGATAAGCGCCGAAACCTGGTGAGGATTGCTTTTTCCCTTCTCCCACGAAGGGAGGCGCGACGCGTCACTCACGCCTTCAAAGAGTTCACCGCTTCCCCAGTCCGGGGCCCTGGAGCGAGTTCGCGCATCCAATTCCCATCGTGTCCGACGAACACGTGCCGTAGAAATCCTGACGCCCCCGCACCGCACCGCTCTGTTCGCTCGCAGATTCAAGCGGGCGTGGCGACAGCTGTTCTGGGACTGGCATACCAGCAGCACCTCGTGTGGGAAGAGTAAGTGCCTTGCCGTCTTCGCCGTTGTGCAGTGCTCTCGGCCCGCGCGTTCGGACGCGGCGTCATCGCGCTCCCAGCCAACTCCGTGATCCACCTGTCCCGCCCCTGCAGCATCCGGGAGCAGGTCCAGGACAAGGAGGGCTTCGGGGACGAGGCAGCTGCGAAGTCGGTGGGTGGGTGGTCGCTCTCCAGCGTCGTCGTCCGGGCCTTCTCGGGCAAGGGTCGCGAGTGAGGGATGGAAGACGGCGGCGAGGCTCCGAAGCCGACCCGTGCCGGCGCGCTGGCGGCCCTCCGGCAGCGCTCAGCGGCGAGGATGAAGGGGGGCGAGGGGGAACTGAGGGAGGTGGGGGACCAAGTGAAGTGGGGGGGCGACGCGGCGGCGCACCGCGCCCCCCCGGCCCCGCCCAAAGTGCTTGAGAAGCAGGTGGAGGCCCTCGCATGGATCTGCGGGACGTGCAACCGGGAGTGTCTGCCAATTCGGTCCGAGTCGCGGTGCATGTGTGGGCACCGGCTCCGGGAGCACGAGGGGAACGGGCAGAAGTGCAAGAACTCGCGGTGCCAGTGCAAGGGGTTCTTCTACATCGTGGCGGAGGGCTCGTGGATCCTGCGGTGCAGGTGCAAGCACAAACACATCGAGCACGACCCCAACACGCACAAGTGCCTCAAGCCCAACTGCAAGGGGTGCGACCGGTTCGACTCGCCCTGGGTGTGCAACTGTGACCACCCGTGGTCCGAACACAAGCAGGTCGCCATTACGCGGACGGTGAAGACGCTCGAGGGGATGGCCGCGGCCGCGCAGGACCTCGTGAGCGTGCAGCCCGTCGAAGGGGGGCTGGAGATCGCCCCGGATGTCAACCGGTGGGACCAGATCCAGCGCGGCCGGCCAGAAGAATTCCAGCGCAAGCCCGCGCCGAAGTTCGAAGAGATTGAGTAGCGGCTTTCAAGAGCGGTCCACGCATCGGCGGCGGCGCCCATCAGAAGTCCGTGCATCGCCCCCCTCGCTCCCAGTCCCCGAACCGCGTCGGCTCGGGCCCCTTAGGCCCGCCGACCTCCGCACCAGTAGTGCCCCCTCCAGCTCCTTCCCTGGCGCTCGCCGCTGGCGCCCCCCCGGCTCCCTCCACGATGTCACTCGACGCTATCGTCGTGGCCCGCTCCGCCCTCTTGGCTGCCGCAGCCTCCATCAGCCGCGCCATGTCCTTGGCTGCCTTCTCCTGCCTGCGCACTTCCGAGGTGGGGTCAGTGTCAAGATGCGCCGCGTTCCCCCCCCGCGGTGGCGCTCAGGGGCAGTAAATTACCATGTCATCTGACTCATACACCACGAGCGACCAAGTGCTCCCTAGATTGGGAGATAACATCGCGCGCGCGCGACTGTGGCGTTGGGAACCTACAGGTGGCTCTGGAGGTTCGGGACTTGGATGCCCGAGCTCTGACGCAACGTCGACGAAGCGTCAGGGGATGACCTGGTGCCATCGGTATGGTAGGAATTCATACGCGTTTGCCAGGCACGATCACCCCACCCCCCTAACAGCGACACGGTGACGGCGCAGGACCCGTTCTTCCAGAGCGCAGCGTCAAGTGGCGAGAGGAGACCTCTGCCCCTCCGGAGCACCGCAACCATGCCGGCAGGCTCGCGGAATGAACAAGCGTACTGGAGAAGCAGGATGGCGAGAACCGCGGATCCCAAGTGGCACACGGTGCCGCTCCCGTGGACCCTCTGACCACGCCGGAGACTCGCCCCTGGGGCAAGACGAGCGTCTGACCCCTGCGCTTGGAGTCAGGGCATCCCAACGCGCAATGTCGACCAACGCCCCTCCTCAACCCGCCGGCCTTCGTGAAGGGTGCCTTGGACTGCCGGCGTGCGTCAGTCACACGTGCCGCGAGGGCGTGGCGCAGTCTCTGGCGCGGCCCTCTTCACAGCCACGGGCAGGCCACATGATGGATGGCTCGAGCCCGAAGACGCCGCCGACCATGTATAGCTACCCCCGTGGGAGGGTCAGCTCCGTTACGATGGCGATGTACACTGTCGCTGGGCTGCCACTCATGGTGGTGCCTGTCCTTCGCTACGCCGTGGCAGGTTAGAATCCTTTCAAGGCGGGCAGACCGAGTCTCCGGGTGTTCCGCTCCCGATACACCTCGATGCGCGCACTACGTAGCTATTATTGGAGAATACGCCCCAAAGTTCTCGCCACGCAGCCATCATGGGGGTCAGCGCGCTCTACATGGCGTACGAGCTCTTCCAAACCCAGGGTCCGTTCCACGGCGTCCCTGACGATGCCATGAAACGGAGGTACCGGTTCCTGTCCCCTCTCGTCGCCACGGACGCCAGGAACAGGTCAGCGCGGATCTCCCCGGCAATAGTGCAGGACGGTCCGTCCACAGAGAGCCACGCGCCTTCCCCCGGAGCCGGCCCCCCGGGTGCCAAAGGCACCACCCCACGCCTCATCCCGTCCCCGCGGGGGTGGTCCGTGTCCCTGGGCGACTCTGACTCGGACGACCCTGGCGGCGAGGAGGTCAGCTGGGGGGGGCACCCCCCCGGCTTACGGGAATACATGGCCCCCGGGCTGGGCTTCGGGCACCGCGCCCCGGTGACCGGGCGGGTGCGCAGCGTATCGCCTGAGGCGGAGGGCACGCGGACCCGGCACAAGCGATGGGCAGAGAGCGTCGTGTCGCGGTCCGACGAGACGTACGCCGAGTGCATCGGCGCCCTCCTCGCGCTGGAGCAGGAGAACGCCGTCGTCCTGGCTGACGCAGAGCTGCGAATGGAGGAGGCGGCGGCGCGGATCTTCGAGCAGGAGCAGCGCGACGCGGCCAGGGACCTGAGGCGGGCGGCTGAGGCGGTGGCCGAACTGCGACTGGAGGCGCAGGCCCGGCAGGTGCGGGACGAGCTCGGGCAGCTGGAGGCGGCGGAGCAGGCAGAGGCGGAGGCGGCGCGGGCGCGAAGGGAGCGGGAGGATATGGAGCGGCGGGCCAAGGCCGAGAGGGAGGCGCGGGCGCAGGAGGAAAAGGAGCGCCAGGCGCTCGCGGAGCAGCAGCGGAGGGAGGAGGCTGCCAGGGCCGAACAGGCCAAGAAAGACGCGGCCAAGTCAGCAAGCTCCGCCGCTTCTGTCACCACCGCCGTCGCCACCGCCGCTGCGCCTGCAGCGGGTGCGGCGAGGCCCGTTGTGCCATCGGGCAGCGAGGGTGCCACGGCCCCCGTCACCAAGGGCCGGATGCGGGCGAGCGAGGGATCCCACCTGTGGATGGCCGCGTGCGGTAAGGCACTCAAGGACGCGGAGGAGGCGAGCAGGGACTTTGTCGCGTCGGCCGATCACAAGAAGACGCGCCGCGAGATCAGCAAGGAGCTGAACAAGAACGTGCAGCAGATTGCGGCCGTGTGGAAGACGGTCGAGGACCGGGCGCGGAGCCTCTCGGCGGTGCTGATGGGGGTCCAGGGCCCGCCAAGAGCTTTCGCGATGCTGGAGCTGTCCCGCAAGCTGCTCGCCCAGTGCGAGGGGCAGGTGTCGGCGAACCCCGAGTTCGCCTTCCCCCTCGGAGAGACGGCCGCCCGGATTATCAAGGCGGTCCCCGACTTCGGCCCGGTGCTGCTGGGGTCTCTACACGCGGCCAACCCCCTCACCGCGCCGGCGTGGGCCGTCTCCCTTGTCCGCGACGGCGCGACCAGGGAGGACCACGAGAGGGAGGTGCAGGACGCGCTGGGCCGTATGGGGTACCGCCGCGAGGGCGACGGCGCTGGGGCCCTGGAGACGACGGACGCCTACCTCGCGCGGGCGCGGGGCTACTCCCTGTTCCTGGGGGCTCTGGCCCACAGCCAGGCCCGGGAGGACGGGGCGTCCGAGGGCTGGGCGTACGCCGCACGGCTGCTCAACAGCCTCCCGTCGAACCGCTCCACGGCCACGGCCCTCGAGGGGTTTCTCAAGGCGGCCGGCTTTGCCCTGGCGCGGCGGTTTGGGAGGCAGTTCGCCAAGCTGCTCCTCGTGGTCCGGGACGACTTCCTGCCCAAGCTGCAGCAGGCGAAGGGGACAGAGGCGGTGGCCACGCGGCTCAAGGCGTACCTGACGGACGGGGGGCACGCCCGCCCCCCCGAGGGGAGCGAGCTCGCGCGGGAGACGGAGTCGGACCAGCTCATCGAACAGGACCAGCGCGGCGGCGGTGGCTTCCGCGAGAGTGGCGGGTACGGCGGCGGGTACGGGGGTGGCGGGGGGTACGGCGGCGGGTACGGGGGCGGCGGCGGATACGGTGGCAGTGGCGGGTACCGCGGCGGGTACAGCGGTCGCAGGTACTGAGGGCCGGGGGGGGCGCTCTGCTCCCAGGACACTGGCGGACAGGGGACCACTGTGGAGGCCAACCCGGATCTGCAGCGTGTCCTCCCCCTTGGTGCGCACCTCCTAGTGCCGGCTGTTAGTGCTGGCTGGCCTGGCGGGCCGTGCACCCCCCCTGCGCCAGTCGGGCTGGCCGGACTGCCGCCCCGATCGTCGCATGCGCGGGCCTAGCCCTGGTAACCAGGGTCTGGTTGCTTGAACGCCTGCGGCGTTCCGAGGGGACCGGCACACTTCTCTTCTTCTTTCCCCGGCGACACGTCGTCTATCCCCCCTCGGCCGAGCCCCCCCCCTGGGACTGCACAGTCTTTGAACAGGGAGACGTATCGATCTTCCGCACTCCTTGCACGCCGATCGGTCGGGCTCTCTTGTATCGATTACCGCGCGAGGGGCGCACTGGGAGGCCAAATATGCACCCTTCACTCAACGCGAGTCCCGCGGGACCGCAAGGTGAGTGAGGGAGACCTCGGAAGCGCGCGGCTCGTCAGGTCCGCCTGTACAGGTTTTTTAATCGCACGTTACGGATGAAGGTGGATGTTGGAACTCTTCACGCTGTATGACCCCCCGCGTTCTGACCTCGGTGACGCAGGGTCGCGCCTTCCCCGTCGGCAGGCGCCCATTTGGGGAGCCCTGCGCCGGCGCGCGGTCTCCCCGCGGCCATTGCCGACGGCGCGCCGGGCGTCGAATCCGAATGGGCCACACGAGATGAGTCTGGGGAGCATGGACGAGGAGCTGACTCGCGAGTTCAGCGATATCGCGGGGTCCAAGGGCTCGGAGGAGAGCCGCCGGTCGTCCCTGGAGATATGGTGGCAGGTGAAGAACGGGAAGCAGGACTCCCCGGCCAAGTGCCCCTGCTGCGAGGGAACGGGTCACCGGGACTGCAACTATTGCGCGACGACTGGCTTCGCGACGGTCGGAGACCACTTGATCCGGAACCCTTCAACGGGTGGCGCCTGCGACTGCCCTGTGTGCCGGGGCACCGGCCAGGAGCGCTGCCGGCACTGTAACGGGACGGGCATGCGCGCCTCGTGGCTCGGGGGTTCCTCGAGGTGTCCTATGTAACCGTAGGCGGGTTAGGACGCCCTTATTGAGCTTTCTGTGAACCCGAGGTTCCGCCTGAGCAGCCCTCCATCTCGTTCAGGGACTGCATCACATGCCGCGGTCCTCGCCATTCCAGTTGGTGTGGCAGGCCCTCCGTGACCCCAGAATGCATGGCCGAGGGGGTCTCTGTGGATCACATACCCCCCCTGAACGACGGGAGGGACCGGCTGCCCTGCGTCTTCTTGTGTCTCGGGAGCTCGTGCACAAACCGCAGCGACGGCAATGGCCAGCTCACGAGGAGGTCGGTGCCCGAGGTGGCGTAGCACGCTCTCGATCGGAAGGCTGCCAGCACTGAGGTACGTGTACTCGGCAACCCCTGACAGACGCTATAGGAGCGGGGCGGTATGGGGATCCACGTCGGCCCACAGGAACTCGGCGCCAGCACGCCCGGCCAAGATGTGGTGGCGTTGACCGTGGAACGCGGTCCCGACAGGGTAGTCAGGGTCATTCGCGATGCCGACCCCGCTATGGCGATATTCGAGAGGGCCCCGACACCTTGCAATCAAGTTACGGGTAAATTACCCATCGGATCACTAGTTTTGCGCTGTGTGGCTCCTTAGCCGCCGGCTTCGTCCGGGGTCCCCCCTGCTTCTTCCCCCCCTTCGAGTCCTCTCTCTCCAGTACATCAAGTCCTCACAGGGGGCTGTAACTGGTAGATACAGACATGTCAAGAAACACGATCGTCCGGGGCTGCCTTGCACCGACACTTCCGGGCGCCCGCGGAGCGCGCAAGGATGCTTTTGCCGGCAACGGGTCCAAGTTGCTTCACCGGGGTCCCTTGCCGCGTTCGTCTTCGACAGTGACCGCTGTCTCGGATGCCAATTCCGGTGGAAAGGTGACTTGCGTTCCATCTGCGGGTATTGTTTCCCGACCGAGTAACGTGGGCGCCCCGAATGCGACCGTCCCCCCTCCCTTGTGTTTGCGGAACCGCCCACTCGCTGCACTGTCGATCCCGGTTTCAAGGCGGTGTTCGTGCTGCCCATCGACACTCTGTGGGTATCGTCCGGTCGAAACCAATGGATCGTTGGCGCGCCGCACCCTCGAAGCGTTCATCTCGAGTCCCACCGGCATGCGTGCCAGGCCATCACCCCCAAATCCGGGCCTTGGGCGCCGCCGCAGGTGCCCTCGCGCACTCACGACGATTGACGTTCCAGTTTCCCCCGCTGCAGAAGTTCCTCTTGCCCAGACGGGATCCTGGGGAGGACAACCCGGAGGGCGGGACTCTGGACTCGTGGGCCACGAGGGCGACGGCAGATGGTGGGTTGCAAGGCGCCCCGGGCAAGGCGGCAAGGGTCGACATCTACCGCGACACACCAGTGCGGTACTGCGGGTACGCGAACGAACTCGGGGAGGCGTTCGCCGCGTGGGTGCCTGCATGGGGCGTTCCCCTCTCGTACGTCCTCGCCATCACGTACGTGCTCGCCGACACGGTAGACAAAACTGGCCTCGCGTACGGCAAGGCCGGGCGGCAGCTGGAGAGGTCGGCCCCGGGAGAGGATACCAAGACCCTCCAGAAGCTCGTCGCCAGCGGGGTGCTGGCCGACACCCTGATCTGGCAGCTCCTGGCGTCGGTGGCCATCCCGGGCTTCACCATCCACCAGGTCGTCCATTTCTCTCACGTGGCGATGGCGTTCGGGTTCGACGCCTTGGACGCCAACCTCGAGCCGTTGCAGTCCAGCCCCGCGATCTTAGCCGGGGCCCTGGGGGCGAGCCTGCCGGCGGTTCAGGGGCTCCTGGGTGATCCTGTGGCCCGGGATCTCGCCCTGAAGACCGGCCCGACAGTGGTGGGGCTGCTGGCCATCCCTCTGATTGTGCACCCGATCGACGCGTTTGTGCACCTGCTCCTGAACAAGACGCTCCGCCCCCTCGAGCAGCAGGTCATCTGCGGCCGCGCGGATGGGGTGGGGGGCGACCTCTCCATGTGTGAGATCCCCGTCGACAAGGGGCTTGGGCATGAATGGTCGACAACGATGATCAAGAGCACTGTCGACGACGATGATGGCGTGCCCGCTGTGGCGGGCGACCAGATAGATATGGCGGCGCGGCAGGAAACCTTTTTGCGGGAACTGGACGAGTTCGACGCCAAGCGTGGGCAGGTGGCGCCGACGACGAGCATTAGCAAGTCACTGCGTGCTGAGCTACTGAGCCAGGCTGGAATGGACGAGGCTGGCGGCGAGGAGGTTGGACAGGGAGGCGATTGACGCGGTCTGCTTTCAAGCGCGCGCGAAGGTGGGGATCAGTGGGCCTTGAGCTTGGCGATGAGGTTGTCGACGCTGGCACCCACGAGCTCGTCGATCTTGCCGCCGTCGCCGTTGAAGAACTGGAAGGTGGGCATAGCACGGATGCCGCACTCAGCGGTGATCGCGGCAGTGTCCTCGCTGTCAACGTCGATCTTCAGGAACACCCAGTTGTCCATCTCCTCGGACAGCTCGGCGTACTTCGGGGCGATCATCCGGCAGGGGCCGCACCACTCCGCCCAGAAGTCAACCACGACGTTCTTCCCGCCAGCCTTGGCCTCGGCGAACTTCGCCGCCCACTCCTCCTTGTTGGCCACCACAGTCACCTTGCCTCCGGCCATCTTATCTGCGAAAGCCGCGGGTAGTTGGGGGAGGTCGAACAAGGTTGCCAACTTGCCTCACGCAGAATGCTGCCGCGGCCCCATCTTACGACCGGGGGCGGAAGATCTACGAGCCAACGGCGATCAACAATATGATTCGGCAGTACCAGCGCTAATGCGACGCGAAACCACGGCAAAACTCAGCAACAACGGTCAACTGCTAAAATTGGCGCCCCCCAGGGCAAGAGCTGGTGGCGCCGCGACATACGCGCAATGTACCACCGCGGTGGCAACATCAACCACGGAGCAAGCTCAGGACTAGAAGATGCCAGCCAAAAAGGAGATCCCGCGCGTGTACCGGCGAGGGCGCGGAACACGTAATGCGCCACGGCATTGTCCCGCGCCCCGCGAAGCTCGCGGCAAGCCCGAGGAAGAGGGGCAACACTACGTGCCCCGGGCTTTATCTTGGCGAACAAAACCTATGGCACGCCATCGGTGGGAAGGATCCGCCCGTTCTGCGGCCTGAGCCCGGGGGACAGGATCGAGCAGCAGGTAGAAAGGAGAGGCATGTCCGGGCACTTCTCACCTCTTTCTCTTTAGGGGGTGCGGAAGGTCTGCGATAATATGGGTCGTCAAAGGGGCGGCTCGGGCTCATACCGAGAAGGGAAGAGGGGAGGGGTAGGAGCCGGCGAACGGGGGAAGAAACGCTGTTTCGGGCAGCGGTCACCCCCCCGGGGGGGGGAGCCCTTCTCGCACAGAGGCGGGCGAAGCGGTTGCAGGGAGTGTCCGAATCACCCGGGTGCCGCCTGCAGGCCTGCAGTGCGTGTCGATCCGGCCATCGCGAATTAACCACGCAGCCACCCGTACCGTCCGTGCCCCCCGTACCGTCTTGGGAGCATGCAGGTTGCCGCCCTCGCGGCCCCCGCCGCACTCGTGCACGCGGTGCGCCCGGTGTCTCGGGAGTTGAAGGTCGTTGCTGCGGCGTCGACGAGCGAGCGCGACACGGGGAGAAGTCTGCCAGGGGGTCTTCTAGTCGCCGGGCTTGCAAAGAGCGAGCGAGCCGGGGCTGCGCAGGCCGGGGGGGTCCTCGCCATACACGGTGCCACGCTCAGAGTATTTGCCGCTCTACTGGCGGGTTCCCTGTCCATCAGCCCCCCGGCCCTCGCGAGGAATACGGTCTTCGAGGGCATGTACGCGGACCCGAACCACCCGGGATGCAACCGCGAGATCGATTCGAGTGGTATTCTCCGGGGCATCGACCCCATTCCTTTCGCCCGTGGCGCTGGTTGCTCGAAGCCCGGCATCAGTGCGCAGGCGTGGAAGATCACCGGAAAGGTCGCCGCTGACGACAAGACCATCCTGATCAATTTCGACGAGAAGGACGGCAGCGGCGAGGTCTTCGAGGGTGCATGGGTTGGGAACGGCATCAAGCTCCCCGACGGGACGCTCTGGAAGCGGATTGGGCCCCTCCCGGCTGCGAGCCAGGTCGCCGGCGACTACGACGACAGCTCCCACCCGGGATGCCTCCGGCGCGTTGGTGCTGACGGCACGGTGTACGGCGAGGACCCCCCCGGGCCGCTCAGCCCTGGCTCGTCCTGCAAGCCCGGCGACAAGACGATTCCCTGGCAGCTGCCTGGCTCCATCGTGGGCCCCGATCAAATGATTATCAACTTCGACCCTATCGATGCCGAAAAGCAGGGGCCCATTCTCGCCGTCCTCAAGCCGGACGGCGCCCTGGTCACAAGGAACGGCGTGTGGACGAAGAAGTGAACGACCTACTGCTTGCGGTAAGGCTGGGTGAAGGCTTTCAGTGGCCCGAACTTCTCCAGGGTCGTGCCCCACCCGTACTTGTGGCTCTCCAGCACAGGCCTGGAGTAGGTGTCCTGCGGGTTGTTCAGGTAGATCATGTTGGACTTCCTGGGCGTCCTGGTCTTGACGTATGTGTTGAGGAGTGCGTCCAGCTCGTCGTAGCCCTCGTCTTCGGGTTCCTCGAGGCCCCGCCGCGTCAACGTCTTCAGGGTGAGCTTCCGGTTTGGCTTCATCGGGTAGGAGGAGATGCGCAGCTCCTTCACAAGGGTGTCAAGCGCCTCGCTGTCCCGGGCGGCCACAGCGAGCCTCGCCTTGATGGAGTTGGGGTCCAGCGCGCCCGCCATAAAGCCCCAGTCGCCGTTCCAGTCCCGGGCTTGCTGCGATGCGACGTGTGAAAGCTGCTAGATCAGTACATAGACCCCAAACCGCCCCATCGCTGAACGACGAGGAGCCGCGAACGCATCCACCCTAGCGATCGGCATGCGGACCCTTCGCCCCAACGCCAGGCTAGCTTGGGCCGCCCTCGAACTTTATTACACGATATTATGGACCGAATGAAGCATGAAATCCCCAATCGGACGCGTATCGGGGCCATGCAAGAACAAAAAACGAGCAGATGGTAGCCGTCTTCGTTGGCATCTTGCCTTGAGTTCTCCGTTCACCCGGTCGGTCCAGTTCTTGTTAAAGGCGACAAGAGTCTCCTTCTCAACCGTCGGGTCTGCCATCGTCGCTTCCCAGCGTCACTCTCGCCGAAACAACGCGCGTTGGCTTCCAGTCGGGTGGTTCCGGAGCCCGGTGGGGGTGTTCGCGGGAGAATGAAAGAAGGTCCGACGACGCCGCGTCACTGACTCGATCGCAATATTTCTGTTGAGAATAATACAGAATTCCGCCTGGGACGCAGAGGTATGACCACGGGGGCTCTTGGGGTGCGTCTGGCGCCTGGCCCCCCGAACCCTGACATGCAGGGGAGGGTGCAGCCCCATGCTCCTCTCCCTCCGCGCAAGCAACAGTCCTGCTTCAAACATGGACGGCTAGAGCGAAAGGTAGAGGTCGTCTAGTTCGCACATCCCACTACTCGGCAGACTACAACGCGAGGTCGTCCACGGACGCCATGGACTTCAGCTTGAAGTCCCGGGCCTCCTGTGACCCGTCCTCGGGGCGCCGGCAGGGCTTGACCTCCCAGATGTCCTGCGCGTACTCGCCGATGGTGCGGTCGGACGAGAACTTGCCCATGCCTGCGACGGACATGATCGACATCTTGGTCCATGTCTCCTTGTCGACGTAAGCCTTGTCCACCGCGTCCTGGGCGTCAAGGTAGGCCCCGAAGTCGTTGGCCACGAGGTAGCGATCGTTGGCCCCGGACACGGTGTCAATAATGGGCTGGAAGAAGTCGCTCCAGCCGAAGGCGTTGGATCCGATCATCTCGAGAACCGAGTTGAAACGGCCGTCTGTGGCGTAGGTGGCGCGCTCCTCGCGGAGGCGCGGCACGTCCTCCGCAAGGGCACCGAAGATGAACATGTTGTCCTCCCCGATCTCCTCCGCGATCTCAACGTTGGCGCCGTCCATGGTCCCGATGATAAGGGAGCCGTTCATCGCGAACTTCATGTTGGACGTGCCCGACGCCTCCGTCCCGGCGGTGGAGATGTGCTCCGAGATCTCTGCGCCGGGGATGATGACCTCCGCGGACGAGACGTTGTAGTCGGGGAGGAAGATCACCTTGAGCTTGTCGCCCACGGCGGGGTCGTTGTTGATCTTCTCGGCGACCGCGCAGATGAGCTTGATGATGCGCTTGGCCATGTCGTACCCGGGGGCCGCTTTCCCGCCGAAGATGACCACCTTAGGGGGGAGCTCCTCACCACCCTTGATGCGCTGGTAGCGGTGGATAACCCCGAAGATGTTGAGGAGCTGCCTCTTGTACTCGTGGATGCGCTTGACCTGGACGTCGTACATGGCGTCCAGGGGCACCTCCTCGCCCGTCTTGTCGAAGATGAGCTGCTTCAGGCGCTCCTTGTTGTGGCGCTTGACGGCCTCCCACTTCTCATGGAAGACCTTGTCGTCAGCCTTCTTGGCCAGCACCTTGAGCTTGTAAAGGTCCGTGATCCAGTCGTTGGAGCCAAGCTCCTCCGTGATGAGCGCCGAGAGCTTCGGATTGCAGAAGGCGAGCCACCTCCGCTGCGTGACGCCGTTGGTCTTGTTCTGGAACTTCTCAGGCCAGAAGTCGTAGAAGTCCTTGAAGATGGTCTCCTTGATCAGCTCCGAGTGGATGGCAGCGACGCCGTTCACGTGGTGGGACGCCACGATCGCGAGGTTCCCCATGCGGACCTTCTTAGCGCCATACTCGTCCGCGATGATGCTGAGGCGGCCCATGAGCTCGGGGTCGACATTCTCGCCATACTTGCGCTTCACCTGCTCGAGGAAGCGCCAGTTGATGTCGTAGATGATCTGCATGTGCCTCGGAAGGAGCTTCTCGACCATGCGCACCTCCCAGCTCTCGATGGCTTCCGGCATCACCGTGTGGTTGGTGAAGGCGAACACCTGCGTCGTGATGTCCCACGCCTTGGTCCAGCCCAGGCGCTGCTCGTCCATCAGGAGGCGCATCAGCTCAGGGACGGCGATCACTGGGTGCGTGTCGTTCAGCTGGAACTGCGCCTTCTTGGGGAACTCGTCCCAGTTGGAGTGCCTCTCCGTGAACCGCCTCACAACGTCCTGCAGGCTGGCCGACGTGAAGAAGTACTGCTGCCGGAGCCGCAGCTCCTTCCCCTCGTACGTGCGGTCATCCGGGTAAAGCACGGCCGAGATGGTCTCGGCGCGCTGCCTGCTCAGGATGGCCTGCACGTAGTCACCCGTGTTGAAGGCCTCGAGGTCGAAACCCTTCTTGGGCTTGGCGGCCCAGAGACGGAGGTTGATGCAGTTGGGGGTGTTGTATCCCGGGATGGGGTTGTCGTATGCCACGGCCATCACCTCCTCCTGAGGGTGCCACCTCCAGATCTGCCTGCCGTTCTCCTCGAACACACTGACGTGCCCGTAGAAGCGCACGGGATACGACACCGTCTCGCGCTGGATCTCCCACGGGTTCCCGAAGGTGAGCCAGTAGTCGGGGTTCTCGTGCTGGAAGCCGTCAACGATAGACTGGCGGAACATCCCATACTGGTACCGGATCCCGTAGCCCCACGCGGGGAGGTCCATAGCCGCCATCGAGTCGAGGAAGCACGACGCCAGGCGCCCCAGGCCGCCGTTGCCCAGGGCGGCGTCGCGCTCCTCCTCGGCGATCGTCTCGAGGTTGTACCCTAGCTCTGTGAGGGCCTCGCGGTAGTTGGGCTCCACGCCAAGGTTGTACACGGCGTTCATGAGGGCGCGGCCCTGCAGGTACTCCATAGACAGGTAGTAGACGCGCTTGGGGTCCTCCTCTTTGAACCACGTGTTGGTGTCGTTCCACTCCTCGAGCAGGCGGTCCCGGACGGAGTGGGCCGTGGCCATGTAAGCCTCCTCGTCGTCGAACTTGTACCGTGAGCGGGCGAGAGTGTACTCGACGTGGCCGACGATCGAAGTCTGGAGCGCCAGCACGTCGTTCTTGAGCTTCTCGTCCATGAGCATATAGAGCTGGTCCTGCTTCTTGGACGCGTCCACCACTGTTCCCGTGGGGTCGGGCTTGGCCATGGGGCGACGGGAGCCCCCGGCCGTGGCAAGCACCACGGCAAGCGTCTGCTGCAGGAGCTCGCGCCCCGCCTTATCGAGGGGCTTGCCCTTCGCGTCGGTCACGAGGAAGGTGTTGTTCACCGCGTCGGCGTCGCTGTTCACCTCGGCCCGCTGGACGTCGACCCCGAGGTCACGGAACGTTGACGTGATGGCATTGAGGAGGCCCGTGCGCCCGGGCCCCACAACCTTCACCGCTGTCAGCGTCTTGTCATCCTCTGCGGCCGAAAACCGGGCGGCGGGGTTGATGAGGGGGACGACGGGGGGGAGGGGTGGCGGCGAGAGATTCTGCGGCGCTCGAGCCTAGGGCGGTGAGGTGTCCCAGGATGGGTGGGGGGGAGTGCGACGTACTGTCCGTGGCGACGTCGATCTGCAGCGTGGACGGCGGCTTGTCGGACTTGGATGACTTCTTCCCCGACGTCGCGACAGCTGCCGATACGTTACGCACCGCCGGAGCGGGGCGAGCCCCGAGTGGCCGGGCCTGGCCTGCGAGAAGAAGATGAACGCCGCTCGGTTGTGAGTCCGTCACACTGACGAGATCAACGTCGGCGGACAGTGTTTCTGGTGGTCTTTTCTGGACGACGGACCATTAATCGCACAAGTGGGGCCCTGGGAACCGGTTGCGGCGCGATCCCTTGGCGAGGGGGTGGTTCGCGAGGTGTTGCAAGGCCGCGCTCGGGAAGATCGCCTCACCGATAGACCGGGCGGGGCCGACTGAGAGCTTCATACGCAACAAGTCAAATAGCGGCGCCGAGCCCGTCTTTCTGCGACACCAGGGGCG
>Ga0181582_10000867_pt1 | contig 22595 bp, 16 predicted proteins | sample 071ome_32_FD_132438 | JGI IMG/M metagenome (GOLD analysis project Ga0181582, IMG submission 132438) | Coastal salt marsh microbial communities from the Groves Creek Marsh, Skidaway Island, Georgia - 071405AT metaG (megahit assembly) | ecosystem: Environmental > Aquatic > Marine > Intertidal...
CATTCCTGTCAAAGCCATCCCTCTCTTGATTCAGGTGGCAAAGGCCTCGGAATCGACCGCCATGGAATCGGCTCAGGCGGTGGAAGTCCTGATGAAAGTACACGGCGCACAGGTGCTTCCAGCAGCGTTACAAGCCTTGACGCGTCTGGACACTGAGAGCGGAGCTCGCAAAGCTCAGGAAATGGCTCGTCGCTCCTTTCTCACAGCTAAACAATTGGAGTCCTGGTATGAGTCCCTCGAATTCTGGGCAGCCAAGGAGCCAGCCTCACCTTCCAGTTCATGGGCCCAGGCTGGCCTTTTGGCCTTGGCTGACCGTAAGGATCTCAGCCCAGAAACAAGTCAAAGCGTCAAAAATCTCATCGATGTGGCATGGCAGGACCCAGTGCGACGGGTGGTGATGATGCGGATGGCGGCTTCGCAGCGCAATCACGTCCTCGATGCTCGGATACGGGCTGCGCTGCAGGATCCCAATGAGGAGGTTTCCCAGCAGGCAAGGCAATCGGCTCGCCGATTGCGCATTGAGGCTCTCGAAGAGGATACCTCACCTCGGGTGGGTGGCTTGTCAGTCAAGGAAACCCTCCAGCAGGTGGTCGATACGCAAGGTGATGTGACCCTGGGAGAAGCGGTTTTTCTGCGGGCTTCCTGTCAGATGTGTCACACAGTCAGCCAGGAGCAAGACCCAAAAGGGCCCTATCTTGGTAATATTGCCAATACCTACCGGCGCGAGGATCTTGCCAAGGCCATCTTGATGCCAGGCGACACCATAGCACAGGGATTTGCCACGCATGTGATTGAATTGGACGATGGAGAAGAGGTGACGGGCTTTGTGGTGCAGGAATCCGGGGATCAAGTGATTTTGCGCGATGTGCTCTCTCAAGCTCACACGCTTGATAAGGAAAAAATTCTTTCACGCAAGGTCCTGGAGACATCGATGATGCCTGAAGGTTTGATGGCTTCGTTTTCGATTCGGGAGATGGCCAGCCTGTTGGATTACCTCGAACAACTTGCCCCTTAACCCAACAGGGGTCTCCAAACGATGGGTGGACAAAGAGGGGTGGGGCTTCCTGGAACAACGTGTTTCTTTGAAATCCTCAAAGCCGCGCCTTTGGAGACTCAATTTGACAAGGCCTGGAGGATGGGCGATAAACGGCCTCCATTTTGTCTATGAATAACAATCCTCATGTGGCCATCGTGGGTGCCTCAGGTGCCGTGGGCGTTGAAATGATCCGAACCCTTGAGCGTCGGAATTTCCCCGTAGGGTCCTTGCGTTTGCTTGCTTCCAAGCGCTCAGCTGGCAAGTCGCTGAATTTCCGTGGGGAGACCCTAGCGATCGAGGAATTGACCCCTTCGTCCTTTGAGGGTGTGGATATTGCCCTCTTCAGCGCTGGGGGAGGAATCTCCAAGGAATGGGGTCCTGAGGCTGTAAAGGCCGGGGCAGTGGTGGTTGATAATTCCAGCGCCTTTCGCCTGGATGAATCGGTTCCACTGGTGGTTCCCGAAATCAATGCACAGGATGCCTTATCTCACCAGGGCATCATTGCCAATCCCAATTGCACGACAGCGATTACCTTGATGGCCCTTTATCCTTTGCATCAGGCCTTTGGTGTTGAAAGAGTCTTTGCTTCCACCTATCAGGCTGTTTCAGGTACGGGAGCTCAGGCGATCGTAGAGTTGGAAAATCAGGTCCGTCAGTTGAGTCAAGGAGAGGATGTGAGCCCCGAAGTGTACCCGCATCAGATTGCCTTCAATGTCCTGCCTCATGTTGATTCCTTTCTGCCAGAGGGTTACACCAGGGAAGAAATGAAGCTGGAGAATGAGGGGCGCAAGATCATGCATCATCCTTCTTTCAGGGCCAGTGTGACCTGTGTTCGAGTGCCTGTCTACCGCGCTCATTCAATCGCCATCAGTGCTGAATTTCAGCAGCCGGTGGATCTGCAACGTGCTCAGGACATTCTTTCCCGGGCGCCTGGATTGGATGTCGTGGATGATCCGCAGCAAAATCAATATCCTCTGCCGTTGCTTGCCTCAGGTAAGGATCACTGCCAAGTGGGTCGCCTTCGAGTGGATTGCGCATTGGAAAATGGGCTTTGTTTTTGGGTGGCTGGGGATCAACTCCTCAAGGGTGCGGCACTCAATGCCGTTCAGATCGCTGAATTACTGGTCTGATAGGTTAAAGGAACCCTAAGGTGCGAGATCCTCTTGTGGGTCAGGGTTCTGGTTGCTGTCCTAAAATGCCCCATTTGGGCTGGGATGCGCACTTTGTTTGCGGAAGCCAACCGACAAAACTGTTGCCCATCGCCTGGCTTTGTGGCTAGTTCTATGAGACTTCTAACGTCTCCATGTCATGACGGTGTTTTCAACCAGAACCCTTCTTTTTTTGTGCCTTGTCATGCGTATGAGCCAAGGCACATGGATGGTCCTCTCGGCTCAGGAAGCAGGTTCACCCACCTTTCGCCCCGAGGACCTGGACTTTTTTGAAAAGCGTATTCGACCGCTCCTGTCGCAAACCTGCTTTGAGTGCCACAGCCATACAGCGAAAAAACTCAAGGGGGGGTTGTATCTGGACTCTCGAGAAGGATTGTTGCAAGGGGGCGACAGTGGCCCGGCTGTCAACGTGCAGAATCCCGGTGCCAGTTTGCTTTTGGAAGCTATTCATTACGACAATGTGGACCTTCAGATGCCACCCGACTCCCGTCTCCAGGATCGCGACATTGAGCATTTGGAGCGTTGGGTCCAAATGGGGCTGCCATGGACACCCCAAATCGGCAGCTTGGCAGTCGGTGAAGGCGGGGAATCCTTCAACTTGGAAAAGCGTCGTTCCGAACACTGGGCTTGGAAGCCGGTTCAGTCATCTCAGCCGCCTGAAGTTCAGGAGGCCCAATGGGTGAAGCAGCCGATAGATGCCTTCTTGAAGCATCGTCTCGAGGAGGAGGGGCTTCGACCGGCTTCGGCGGTCTCCTCAGCCGCTTGGTTGAGACGAGTGCACGTCGTTCTGACGGGTCTTCCTCCAACCCAGGCAGCGTTGGATGCGTTTCTGCAGGACAAGGGAATGGATGCCAAAAAGAAAGTCATCGAAGCGTTGCTGGGTTCCATTCACTATGGAGAGCATTGGGCGCGTCACTGGTTGGATTTGGTGCGCTATGCGGAGACCATGGGGCATGAATTTGACTACCCGATCCCCAACGCTTGGCGCTATCGGGATTACGTCATTCGCTCAATTCACCAAGACCTTCCTTATGATCAATTCATCATGGAACATCTTGCTGGGGATCAACTTCCTCATCCAAGAATCGATCCATCCACGGGGTTGAATGAGTCCATCCTCGGAACGGGTTTTTACTGGTTGGGCCAGCAGGTCCATTCGCCGGTGGATATTCAGATGAACCAGCTGGATGTTCTGGACAACCAGATTGATGTCGTCAGCAAGACCTTTCAGGGATTGACGGTGAGTTGCGCGCGCTGTCACGACCACAAGTTTGATGCCATCAGTGCACGTGATTACTATGGCTTGTTTGGTATCATGAAGAGTTCGCGCTACCAGCAAACCACCCTGCTTCCAGAGGATCGGTTGGACTCTGATCTTGAGACTTGGGGACAATGGCAGGAAGAGGGTCAGCAGATTCTTAAAGCGGCTGGCTATCAGGTTGCCTTGACCAATCGTCCTCAAGGGGCTGCGGAGGACCGCCTGCTCGGAGATGCCGCGCTGAATGCTTTCGAAGGCTGGTTTTTGGATGATGAGGCGATGCGCCACGATCCCTTTGTAAAACCAGGTGATTTGGTTCATCGGTCAGGAGACCATCCCCTCCAGCCCGCTTCGGCTCATGCAGTCGATTCTGCCAAGTGGTCTGTGAAGTTACAGGGATCGCTTAGATCTCCGACTTTCAAGATTGATCGGCGCTACGTTCATGCCCTTGCCTCGGGCAGAAAGTCACGGATCAATGTGGTGATCGACAATTTCAACCTGATCCGCGGTCCTATCTACGACGGTATCAAGAAAAACCTTGATCGTGATCAGGCCGCCTGGACCACGTTCGATCTGCAGATGTGGCAGGGTCACGAAGCCTATCTGGAGTTCAAGGATACGACCCAGGCTGATTTATCCAACGGAGGTGCCCATGGTCCCGAGGCTTGGTTTTCGGTGCAAAGTGTTTTGGCATCCCATCAGGCAGCCCCGCCGGTGATCGAAAAGGAATCTTCCAAGGCTGGGGAAGTACCCTTGCCTCAAGCTTGGTTGGCCTTGGCTCAGAAATACCGATCCCATTCAGAGTCCATTGAGATTTCTCCCGTGGGTTTGACGATGATCGAAGGCAGCGGCAGGGACAGCCCAGTTTACATTCGTGGGAATCCCCGCCGGCATGGCGAAGCTGCCAGCCGAACCTATTTGACCTCCCTCTCCGATTTGGCCGTGCCCCACGAAGGTTCTGGAAGATATGCTATGGCTCGTGCCATGATCGATCCGAACAATCCCTTGACCGCTCGGGTGTATGTCAATCGAGTCTGGCATCACGTCTTTGGTAAGGGGTTGGTGAGGACTGTCGACGATTTCGGAGTGCTTGGTCAGCCTCCCACGCATCCGGAGTTACTAGACTGGCTGGCGCATTGGTTCGTGCACGAAGCTCGCTGGTCTACCAAGAAACTGATTCGAATGCTTGTTCTTTCCAGTGCTTTTGCGATGGATTCAGTCGCTTTCTCCCCCGAGACTGACTCACAGGATCCGGAGAATGCCTTATGGCATCGATCCTTGGTCCGCCGTCTGGAGGCCGAATCCATCAGGGATCATTTATTGCTGGTTTCAGGTCAAATGGATCCTAAGCCATTTGGTACTTCCGAAAAGATTCATCTCACGGCTTTCATGACCGGGCGCGGGCGCCCCGGGGCTAGTGGGCCTCTTGACGGATCCGGGCGACGCAGCGTTTATGTCGAAGTGCGACGCAATTTCTTGTCTCCTTTTCTGGCGACCTTTGACGCGCCCATTCCTCACAGCACCTTCGGTCGACGTGCTCAGTCGAACGTTCCTGCGCAAGCCCTGGTTTTGATGAATGACCCATTCGTGATGCAACAAGCGCAGGCTTGGGCGCAAGGGGTTCGGGCTCAAACCCAGAGTTTTGCCGCGTGCTTGACAGGTATGTATGAACAGGCTTTTTGCCGATGGCCGTCTCAAACAGAAATACGCGAAGCGCGTTCCTTCCTCTCTGATCAAATGGCCTACTATGAGCAAGAGGGTCAAGACTCCGAGTCTTCGGCACACAAAGCATGGAGTGATCTGTGCCATACACTCTTCAATATGAAGGAATTCATCTATCTCCGATAAAGCTATGTATCCTTGCGGTCGCACCTACCCCAAGAGACTCAATCGACGTCAGGCACTCGAGCGGGTGGCACATGGTTTTGGTTCTCTTGCCTTTGCGAATCTGTTGCGTTCTGATCCACAAGGAGAGCCAGTTTCCATGGAGGGGGTTGCTCATCCACTCCTTCCCAAACCATCGCATTATCCGCCACGTGCCAAGCAAGTGATCATGCTTTATATGGATGGTGGGCCGGCCCAGATGGATACCTTTGATCCCAAACCCAGACTGAGTCGAGATCATGGCAAGCCCTTTGCCATGAAAATGGAGCCCACCCAATTCAACAACAATGGCAACACCTATGGATCTCCGTGGTCTTTTCGGGAATACGGGCAGAGCGGCATGCCCGTGAGTGAGCTCTTTCCACACCTTTCCGGCTGTGTCGATGATATGTGTTTTATCCGTTCCATGGTCTCGGAATTTTCTGAACACACCAATGCCAACTATTTTCTTCACACAGGGTTGGGGTTGAGCGGACGGCCCAGCGCAGGTGCCTGGGTGACTTACGGATTAGGAAGCCTGAACCAAAACCTGCCTGGATTTGTGGTGATCAATGGCGGGCTGACGCCCCCGGGTGGATTGGATAACTTTTCAAGCGGCTTTCTCCCTGCAGCTTATCAAGGGTCTCTTTTTCAGCCCAACGATCCTCCGGTCGCCAATATTCACCCCAAAGAAAGCTCGGTCTCTGCGCAAGCACGCAAGTTGAGTCTGCTTCAGCGATTGGATCAACAATCAGCTGTGGAGCTTGGGCATGATTCAGCGGTGGAATCGGCCATTGCCAATCAGGAATTGGCTTTCAGGATGCAATCCTCGGTTCCTGAGCTCATGGACCTGTCAGGGGAAAGCGAAGTGACCCACAAACTCTACGGGGTGGGGGATGCTTACAAGCCCACCGATATTTTTGCCCGGGAGTGTCTGCTTGCGCGCCGTCTCATTGAACGTGGAGTCCGGTTTGTGGAGTTGACGTGTCCCAATGTGGGGGCAGACCGTTGGGATCAGCATGGAGGATTGCAGAAGGGCCATACCAATAACGCCAAGGCCGTAGACCAGCCCATCGCAGCTTTGCTAAAGGATTTGAAAGGGCGTGGCCTTCTTGATGAGACTCTGGTGATCTGGGCCGGTGAGTTCGGCAGGACTCCTTTTTCGCAGGGGGCTGATGGCAGGGATCACAATCCTTTTGGTTTTACCATCTGGCTGGCAGGTGGCGGAGTTCAGGGTGGCATGGCCTATGGAGCGACCGATGACTATGGCTACAAGGCCATTGAAAACCGAGTGGAAATCTACGATCTGCATGCGACCATGATGCACCTGCTGGGGATGGACCACACCAGGCTCACGTTTCGTTTTGGAGGACGCGACATGCGCTTGACCGATGTGCATGGGAAGGTCATTAAGCCGATCCTGGCTTGATGGGTGTGGCATGCGGCTCGTCTCCTCCTTTGATCAAGCGTTTGGGTGACCGATCCGGTTTTCTGTCTTTCGTGCCAGGGAAATGCCATAAAGAACAATAATCCCGCCCACGATCTGGGTCGACGACATCGTTTCTTTCAAGATCATCCAGGCAGCGAGTGAGGCGACCAGAGGTTGCAACAATAAACTCAGCGCGGAAAGGGATGCGGGCAGATGCTTGAAGCCATACGCAATGAGACCTTGGCCAAGGACCTGTCCAATGAAGGCCAAGGAGCAGAGGGTGACCCAACCCGTCCAGCTTGCAGGGATCATGGTTTGCCCCGATACGAGAGAAATCAGACCCAGTGTTGCCGTGCTGAACAAACCCATGCGCGCGAGCATAGGCAGGGTGTCCATGGAGCTTCGAAGCCACTTGATGGTCAGCATGTAGGCGGCATAGAAAAGAGCGGCCAGCAAAGCCATTCCATCCCCATAAAGATGCTCCCCTTGACTGTCGAGATGAAAGCCGCTGAGTAAAACTCCGCCGACCAATGCGAGACACATCCCTATGAGAAAAAAGCGGGTCAGGCGCTCATGAAATAGAAAGCGGGCTGCCAAAGCGACGAAGATGGGAGCTGTGTTGGTTAGCAGGGTGGCGTTCGCAATGGAAGTGTGGTGCAGGGACTCATGCCAAAAAGCCATGTCCAGGGCAAAGAAGATCCCTCCCAGAGCAATCCCCAACCACTGTTTGCCGGGCGAAGGTTCCAGCGCCTTGGAGCCGTGCGACGCGCCCTTATCGTATGTCACGGTCCATAGCCACAGCCACGGTAAAGCCAAAAACAATCGGTAAAAAGCCGTCGGCAACGCGTTGAGCTCACTGATCCGTACGAGAATGGGAGCCATGCCGATACAAGTGGCGCCGCAAAGTAGGAAGGCGAAAGCCAGGCGAGTGGTGCGTTCCTCAGAACCATGGATGACTGCTTGCGAAGCCATCTACTTCAGTAGCCCGGCTTTTTTTCGTTTGAGTGCAAGGGCCTCGATCAAGGCATCCAGCGGCAATGTGTTGATCACATCCTCAGCTCGCAACCAGCCTTTGCGGCCGTGCTCCGCTCCTAAGCGCAGGAAACTGGCGTGTTCGGCATGGTGCGCGTCGCAGTTGATGACGCATCGAATTCCAAGGTCCCTGGCTTGCTTCCACCACCGCCAATCCATGTCAAGACGATAGGGGTTGGCGTTGAGTTCAATCCAGGTACCGGTTTGGGAGCAGGCCTCCAGAATGGCTCGATGATCGATACTGTAAGCATCCCTCTCCAATAAGAGTCGACCGCTGAGATGACCGAGCATGTGCACCTGTGGATGGTGAGCCGCCGCGATAAGGCGTTCGGTCAATTGATCTTTGGATTGGGTGAAACCCTGGTGGATGCTAGCGACCACGACATCCAGTTGGGCCAGTAGATCATCTTCAAAATCAAGGGAGCCATCCGAGAGGATATCCACCTCCGATCCGGTCAAAAGACGAAAGTCTATATTCTCTTGAGAGAGCTTTTCATTCAGAGCACGAATGGCCTTTATTTGATCGAGGAGGCGCGGGGGTTTGAGTCCATTGGCTTGGAAGGAGGATGTTGAGTGATCGGTCACTGCCCAATATTCGAACCCATGCTCCATGCAATCCTCGATGATGGCCTCCAGTGGTTGACGACCGTCACTCCAGTTGGAATGATTGTGCAGGGAGCCCTTCATGTCCGTCCATTCAAGCAGTCGCGGCATGCGGCCCTGAGTAGCGACTTCAAATTCGCCACAGTCCTCGCGAAGCTCGGGTGGAATATAAGCCAGGTCCAAAGCGCGGAAAATACCTTCCTCATCATCGCAGTGCACCCCTTCTTGTGCTTTTTCTTCATCCGAATCATCCGAGGGAAAAAGCCCATATTCATTCAAGCGAAGGCCTCGTTCGATGGCACGGCGCCGCATGACGATATTGTGTTCCTTGCTTCCGGTAAAGTAAGCCAGTGCAAAAGGGAATGATCGATCTTCGACCACCCTGAGATCCGCCTGCATACCTCCCTGCAAGACGACCGAGGCCTTCGTTTCCCCTTTGGCGATCACGGATTCTACCCATGGCATGGAGGTGAAGGCTTCGATCACCGTATTGGGCTCCTTGGATGAAATCAGGAAGTCGAGATCGTGGAGGGTTTCCTTTCTCCGCCGCAAACTCCCAGCCTCGCTGCAGCGATTCACCTGAGGCCATTGTTTCATGGCCTCCATGATCTGATGGCCCACAGCCAGAGCGGTATCCAGGCGATGATGGGACGCGTATTTTTGGCGAAAAAGAATGCCATCAAGGATTTTTTGCTGCGTTTTTTCTCCGAATCCCTTCAATTCGGCGACCTTGCCTGATTCGCAAGCGGCTCTGAGGGCGGGGAGATCGTCAATTTGCAAGACCTGGTTCAGAGCTCTCACTTTCTTGGGGCCCAGGCCCGGGACCCGCAACATGTCGAGCCAACCCGGAGGGATGGAAGCCTTGAGGTCCTGATGGTATTTGAGTGAACCTTCGGTGACCAGTTCGCTGACTTTTTGTTGGAGCGCTTCGCCAAATCCTTTGAGCTCGTGCAGACGAGCTTCTTTCACCAGAGAAGACAACGGAGTCGTCAAATTTTCGATGACACGGGCACCATTGATGTAGGCTCGAGTTTTGAACGGGTTTTCTCCTTTGAGCTCCAATAAGACGGCAATCTCTTCCAGCACGCCTGCTACATCCGCATTGTCCATGTTGGAAATATGAGCGGAGCTATGCAAACTTCAAGCGGCAAAGAGAGTGCTGGACCTTGATGACGACGCGATGGATAATCCTGACATGCTGAAACTTCCCATTCATGGACTTGCCTCCGGGGCTTTTACCAGAGTTTGCCTTGCTCTGATGGCTGCATGGCTCATTCAGATGAGCTTGGCACAAGAAAAGCCCGTGCCACCGGATAGGAAGGCAGCTGGTTGGAAATCGTTGTTTGATGGCAAGACCATGGAAGGGTGGAAAGTGACTGACTTCGCAGGCCATGGTGATGCTCGTGTTCGTGAGGGAGCTCTCGAAATCGATATGGGGCTTGCATTGAGTGGCGTTCATTACACCAACTCTGTTCCTAAAGTGAATTATGAAATTGCCCTTCAAGCCATGAAACGAAAGGGGAGTGATTTCTTTTGCGGTCTGACCATCCCTTACAAGGAAGATCATTGTACCTTTATTTGCGGCGGCTGGGGTGGGGGAGTGGTTGGGCTTTCCAGTGTGAACGGGATGGATGCCGCAGAAAATGAAACGACTGACTACAAGAAGTTCGAAGACCAGGTATGGTATCGTATCGTTCTTCGCGTGATGGAGGATCGCATTCAGGCGTGGATTGACGATAAACTTTTTCTCAATCTCAGCACGGTGGACGTGAAAATCGGAATGCGCATAGGTGAAATTGAGCAATCCATCCCTCTTGGGGTTGCTGCCTGGATGACTTCCTCGGCTATCAAGGATGTTCAATTGCGAACGATCACGCCGACTCCTTGATTTCCATCGCGTTGAGGTCATCAAGGGGCATCCCAAGGGCTCTCATCATCTCCCCTCAATGAATCATCCTTCTCAGTAATGCTTCTTTTCGGTGTGATATCCTATGCTGTGGTCATCCTGATCGTGGCATGGGTGGCCCAAAGGCGCGTCAAGGATGAAGAAGACTTCATTGTGGCTGGCAGGCGCATGGGAACCTGGATGGCCTCAGCGACCCTCCTAGCCACCTGGTTTGGCGCTGGAACTCTTCTGACATCGACTGATGAAATGGCTGCGGAAGGTTTTCGTGTGGTCGCTCTTGAGCCCTTGGGTAGCGGTCTCTGCCTGATGGTGACAGGGCTTTTTTTTGCACGCCCGCTATGGGATATGAAGGTATGTACCTTGGCGGACTACTTTAAACTACGCTTTGGGGCCAAGGCTGAAATACTGCAAGTGTTGACTTCACTGCCCACCTTCATCGGTTGGATTGCTGTTCAATTGGTCGCACTGGCTGGACTCTTTGAGGTGCTTTTTGGATGGCCGGCCACACCCACAATCATCGGGCTTGGGCTCTTTGCTTTGGTCTATACCCTATTGGGTGGCATGTGGTCGGTTGGGCTCACCGACAGCCTACAGGCTTTATTGCTGATTCTTGGGCTTTTGCTTCTTGGGTGGCATGTCTGTCAGGATCTTGCCTTGACCACCGGCGGGTGGTCTGGGGCTTGGAGTCAGATAACCCCCGCCAGACGCACTTGGATTCCGACCGAACGCATGACGGAGTTCGTGCAATGGTTGGGATGGTTGAACATTGCCATGCTCGGAAACATTCCCAGCCAAGATTTGATGCAGCGGGTGTTTGCGTCACGGTCTGGATCCATTGCGCGAAAAGCCTGCTTCATTGCTGGTGGCGCCTACATCCTCTTGGGCTGTGTGCCGATCCTCGTTGGTATGTCCTTCCCGATCTTGTTTCCGGATCAGGAAATCCAGTCGGTCGTCATCCAGATGGCACAGCATTATCTCAGTGGTGGCTGGATGGTATTGTTTTTGTTGGCCGTGCTCTCCATGGTGCTTTCATCCATGGATAGCGGCATCCTTGCTCCGGCAAGTGCCCTGGGCAGGAACCTTCTTCGTCCCCACGTGAGGCCAGCCCTCTCAACCCTGGCACTTTGCCGGTGGTCGGTGGTGTTGGTGTCCATTGCCTGTGTCATGGTGGCTCTTCTGGGGTCTCGAGCCTTTGAATTATTGGAGAGTTGCTATTCCATCGGTTTGGCAGGCTTGCTTGTGCCTCTCTGTTTCGGCCTCTTCACCACCATGGGGAATCAGACAAGCGCACTACTCTCGATGTCCGTGGGCATAGCGGTCTGGCTCGTTGAGATCGGATTCGATCTGGAATGGCCCGTGGCTCCCCTCGGTGCAGCGGCGGGCTGCGCGGTGTATTACATACATGCCAAATTCGTTGCTACATCGGCCAGCTTGATGCCTAAATAGCGTTGCCTGTGCGGTGAGGGATTTGTATCTTTTAGTGATGCCTTCTCCTGTCTTCATATGGATGATTCTCATCAGCCTCTTTACGGTTTTTGATCGGAGCGCCCTGGCCAAATCTGCCAGGCCGAATATCCTTTTTGCCATAGCTGATGATCAATCCTTTCCTCACACCTCGGCCTACGGAAGCGGTTTTGTCAAAACCCCCGCTTTCGATCGAGTCGCACGAGAAGGACTTCTCTTTACGCAGGCGTTTTGTCCGGCACCAGGCTGCTCTCCTTCCAGGGCCAGCATCCTGACGGGCAGGAATATCTGGCAGAATCGAGAAGCAGGGACCCATGCCTCCAATTTTCCGTCTGACTTGAAAGTTTTCACACGAGCTCTGGAAGTGGAGGCGGAATATCGCGTGGGTTTCACTGGAAAGGCTTGGGGACCCGGCAATCATACGATCACCGGTTGGTCAGAGAACCCCGTTGGCAAAGCTTACAATCGCCACAACATGGAGTCCCCCAAGGGTATCAGTGGCAGGGATTATGCGCGCAACTTCGAGGAATTTCTCCAGGAACAACCCTCTGAAAAGCCATTCTTCTTCTGGTTTGGGGCCCATGAGCCACACCGCGCTTACGAAGATGGAGCAGGTTTGAGAGCTGGTAAAAGTCTTGAAAGCGCAGAGGTGCCGGCATTTCTTCCCGATCACCCGACCATTCGTTCTGACTTGCTCGACTATGCTGTTGAAATCGAGTGGTTTGATCAGCACCTGGAGCGAATGCTCAGGTTACTGGAAAGCAAAGGACTTCTCGAAGATACGCTCATTGTGGTGACCGCAGACAACGGCATGCCTTTTCCTCGAGCCAAGGCCAACTTGTATGAATTTGGTATCCATGCTCCCATGGCGATGCGTTGGGGGAAGGGAATTCCAAAGGGTAGAATTGTGGATGATCTCGTGAGTTTTATAGATCTGGCCCCCACCTTTCTTGAATTGGCGGGTTGTGAGCGTTGGCCTGAAATTACCGGTTCCAGTTTGTGTTCCCTCATCCAGGCAAGGGGCTCAGGTCGTTTGGAGCCTCAGCGTCGTTGGATACTCAGTGGTCGTGAGCGGCATACCCATGCCCGACCTGACAATCTTGGCTATCCATCCCGTGCAATTCGTACGCATCAATTCCTCTACATCCGAAATTTTGCCCCTGAGCGGTGGCCAGCTGGTGATGAATTTCATGATATCGACGCTTGTCCAAGCCTGACCTTCCTGCGTGAGCACTCAGACACTCCCCAAGGCTCCTTTTTTCTTGAGGCGTCGGTTGGTAAACGGCCCCTAGAGGAATGTTTCGACATCCTCAAGGACCCAGCTTGCATGCGTAATTTGGCCGGTGAGCCAGGGTATGCAACTCTGGTGGATCAACTGGGTGATCTGTTGATGCTCGAACTCACCAAACAGGAAGATCCTCGTGCAACAGGTAAGGGAGAAGTTTTTGAATCCTACCCAAGGTATTCCAGCATGCGGCCACATCTTGGGGGGTTTGCTGAGCGCGGAGCCTACAATCCGGCTTTCCAACATCCATGAGTGGGTTATTTGAGTGAGGGTCCCACAGTTGCCGTACATTGCTGCGCCTGCAGGAAGACACTTGCTGCTGCTTGCTGAACTTCCTCCAAAGTGACGGATTCAATGGCTGCCTCCTCGTCAAATTGATGCATGTAACCGAGCCCGTAGAGTTCATCCAAGGCACTTTGTGTGGCGAGATGGCCCAACGATTGCCTGGCGATTTTCTTTTGTCCCAGTAATTTTGCCTTGGATCGTTTCAACTCGGTTTCGGTGATCCCCTGATCTACCAAATGCTGGATTTGTTTGCCCATTTCCTCTTTGACTTGATCCACATGATCGGGTGAGGTGCCAGCATAAAAAGCGAAATATCCCGGGATGATCCCTGGCATGTGCTGGGCACCCACATAATAGGCCAAGCCCAATTCGTCGCGTATTTTCATGAACAACCTCGAACCCAGATCGCTGCACGTCTCCTGGATCAAGTCCAGCGCATGGCGTTGTGGATCATCCAATTGGCAGCCTTTGAACCCGACCACCACCACGGATTGTTTTTTGTCCGTGGTCTCCTGCTTGTCAGCAGGCAGGACAATCGTCTGAGGCTCCAACTCGATCGGCGTAACCGGCTCAAGGTGCTGCTGACTCCTTTCCCAGTAATGGTCCAACAGGGGCTTGATACGTTCTGGATCCATGTCTCCATAGATGGCCAGCACCTGGTTGCCCGGGTGCATCCATCGCTTCGAATGCTGCAAAAGAGCTTCACGGGTAAAAGAAGAGACGGTCGCCTCCTGACCCAAAGAAGTCATCCCATAATATCGATCCCCAAACAGCCCTCTTCGCATGAGTTGCATGCAACGTCCCAGTAGTTGATCTTTCTGAGCTTGAATGCCAGCCAGTTGCACTTGTCGTTCCCGTTCGATTTCTTCCTCGGGAAAGGTGGGATCCTGCAAAACCTCCCTGAGGCAGTCCAGGGCCATTTGGGTATCGCTTTGCATGCATTCCAAGTTGATCCCAAAGCTGTTGTTACCTGCGTAAGCGTCGATACTTCCTCCAACCGATTCGATTTGTTCCATCAGTTCGGCTGCAGTCTTCCTGCTGGTTCCCTTGAGCAAACCCTGGCTCATCCACTGAGTGATTCCACTGAGTGAGGGTGTTTCGGTGAGAACACCTCCAAAGAAAACCGAACGCAGTTCAACGAAAGGCAAACGGTGGTCCCGCTTGAAAAGGACGCGCATGCCTTCGGCGCTTTGCCAAGTTTCAACCGGATGCTCATCAGAGCGAGTCTTGATGTGGGGTGCTTTGGCTGCAGTGTCCGGTGGTAGAAGGGCATAGACAGTTTGTGTTTCCGTTCCCAAGTAGTGCTGGGCAACTCTCACCAAATCCTCTGGTTTGAGTTGCTGCATTTGCTCGAGAAAGTGGTTCGAAAAGCCGAGGTCCCTTGCCGCCATCCATGAACTTCCCAGATCCTGTGCCTGCCCTTGCATGGTTTTTTGCGATGACAGGGTAGATGCCTTGAACTGCTTGATGGCCTTTTCCAGATCCTGCGCCTTGATGCCATCTTCAATCAGCGTCGTGATTTGGTTTTCGACGGCCTTCAGGACCTCCGGATAGCGTGGGCCATCAAATACCGCGCTGATACCGATCAAACCTGGTTTTCCCGGGTTGTAGGTCCAGGCGTCGATGGCATGCACCAATGCCTGCTTTTCACGAAGCTGTTGGTGTAAGCGTGAACTTCTGCCCCCTCCTAATACGATGGCCAATGCTTCCAGTGCCGGGAGATCCGAGTGACGAATGTCCGGAATGTGCCATGAGAAGTGTGCATGGCCCAGTTCAATGGGAGCTTCCTCTGCATGAATGCGCGCTGAGAGTTGCTTGGGTTCCTCCGGAATATAGATGGGAGCCAGAGGTTGAAAGGTCGCGTTGGCATAACAGGATGAAAATTGAGATAGGATGTTCTTCGTGTCGATGTCGCCCACGACAACGAAAAACTGGTTGGATGGAATATACATCCGTCGGTAGTAGTCGAAGACATCCTCCCGAGTGATACGATTGAATACATCGGGGTAACCGATAACGGTGTATCGGTAGGGGGAATATTGGTAGGCAGTCTCAAACAGTCCACGAGCTGAGCGCCTCCCGGGGTCATCCTGGTTCATGTCCATTTCCCTTCGGATGACGTCCAATTCGCTGGTGAGTTCCTCCTCAGGAAGCGAGGCGTTCTGCATGATGTCACAAAGGATATCAACGGCCACCTCGGTTCCGCTGGATGGGGCATTAATGTAATAGACGGTTCGATCAAAGGAAGTGTAAGCATTCATGTAGCCTCCTGCTTCCTGAACCTCCTGGTCGATTTTCCCCTTACCTCTCTTGTGGGTGCCTTTGAAGAGCATGTGCTCCAATACGTGAGAAAGTCCGGCACCCATCCAATCGCCTTCGTGGATACTTCCAGCCTGGCACCAGGCCTGGGCCGAAACCACGGGTGCGCTGTGATCTTCCAGGAGGATGACTGTCAGTCCGTTGGCAAAAGTGCCAATTTGAGCCCCGGTGGGGTGTTGTGAAAGAGTGTAGGACGAATTATCTGACATGATCGTGACGTGGGGGTAGGGGACATAAACAAGGTTGCCTAAAGGTAAAAGGAAACTTTGCAGCCCATTCCCTATGCTGGTTGAAGCTCAGACTTTGGTGCCCGGTTTTTTGAGCCCTTTGGAAAACCCGGATTCAATGCTTCTGGGCTTTTGCGGCAGGAAAGGTCCTTCGAAGGCTTCCCTGAAGGTGTAAATGGAGCGGAAATCCTCTCGCGAGTCTTCGTCTGTTTTGGAAAGCAATTTGTGCTCCACCATATTGAAAACAATTTCTCCAAAATCTTCGCAACGTGTGATTCCCCATTCGGTGAGAACGGTCAGGGACATGGGGCCAAACTCCTCGAGAGCGTGCTGCCGAATGCCTTCGAGCAATTGGCGGCCGGACACATGCTGTGCCTGGTGATCCTGTCCGTGACGTTTCTTGAGCTCACGGTGGGTGACATCGAGCGCATCCCGAAGAAAATAATAGCTTTCCGCGGCGAATCGATCATCGGATTCAATGATGCTCTCCACGGTTTGGTCAAAATCCAAAGTCTGCATAAAGCGTTTCTAGGGTGCGGCCGTTGGGGTCCCTTTGGGTGGTTCAGGATGGGTGAGTCGATAGTGTTTCACCGCATAGCCGATCAGAAGCAGTGACAGGATCCAAAACATGGCCCACTGTTCTTTGGACGTCAAAAACCGCACAAGCTTGGTTAAACTGAATTGCTCTCCATGACAATAAATTCATGAAAGTTTTTCTGGTCAGCTGGCTGTGGAGAATTCAATTTTGAGATGTTCTGTCATGTTTATGCATTTTCAACACAACGGTGGTGGTTCTTCCCATCGAGCCTCGGCTGCGTGGAAATGGGTGCTTTTTTTTATCAGTCTACCAATGCTCGAGCTTTTTCTCCTCCTGAAATTAGGGCAATTCCTGGGATGGGTGGCCACTCTTTGGCTGGTTCTCGTGACGGGTTTTTTGGGAGGCTCTCTCGCTCATCGGCAGGGATTTGCCGTGTGGAGGCAAATCCAGGAAACCTTTGCCAGAGGACAGCTTCCTGGTCTGGCGTTGATGGAGGGCCTCATGATCTTGGTGGCAGGGCTTGTCCTCATCACCCCAGGGGTGCTGACGGATGTTTTGGGTTTTCTTTTACTCGTACCGATCATTCGTCGACCTTTGGCACGGCGTATTTTGAATCGCTTTGCTCATTCTCTGGGAACCCAGTCCCCTCTAGGAAAAAACGCCCGCCCGTATGCGCCCTATGCGGAGGGGAGCGAGGAGGATGTCATCGATGTTGAGTGATCTGCTAAGGAAATGAAACGTTTTTGGATGATCTCAGGCCTTCTTGGGTGTTTATGGGCAAACGTTCGGGGTTGGCTGATGGCCGGTCTGCTCGTGCATACCTCAGCCATGGTTCAAGGAGCTACGCCGATTGTTTCAAATCAACAGCTTCGACCGTCTCTTGAACGTGCCATAGAGTTTCTTGGGGCGCAGGTGCCTGCCTGGCCGCGTGAAAACCAGTGCTTTTCTTGCCATCATCAAGGCGATGGCGCTCGTGCTCTTGCTTCAGCTCGAGCGCAAGGATGGAAACTTCCTGCCGAAAGCCTTGATTCGAGTCAGCAGTGGTTGGCGAAGTTGGATGATTGGCATCTCCAAAAAGGTGACCCCAATGCCAAGGACCCTCTTCTGGCAGATCTTCAATTTTCCATGACTCGGATGCTCCTGATGCCATCATCGATGGCATCAGAGACAGAATCTCACCAATGGTTTCGATCGGTGGGGGAGCGATTATTACCCCATCAAAAAGAGGACGGCTCCTGGGCCTTGGAGTCCGTGCCCAAAGTGGGAACGCCAGGTGCTCCAGGTTCAGCCTGGGCCACTTTCTGGGCTTGGCGGCTGCTCAAAACAGCGGCTTATCCAGAATTTTCGCCCGCCCGAGAAAGGGCCGAAAAGTGGCTTCTACAAATTCCCATTCAGAACGTTCCAAACGCTGCATGCAAGTTGCTCTTTGTTCAAGAGCGTGATCAAGGTGCGCAGGGGGAATCCATCCTGTGTCTCGAATTCCTCATGAAATCCCAATCACGTTTTGGAGGTTGGGGGCCTTATCCCGGAAGTCCTGCTGAAATCTTTGATACGTCCCTTGCGCTGATCGCTCTGGCCACCCATGCAAGGGACGAGCGCATTGCCATGATCATGAAAAGAGGCGTTTCCTTCCTAATTGCCGAGCAGCTTCAAGACGGTAGCTGGCAGGAAACCACACGCCCAAGCGGTGGCAAAAGCCACGCGCAATGGATATCCACTTCTGCCTGGGCCACGCAGGCACTTTTGGCGATCGAGGCCTTTCAGAAGCCTGACAGGCCTGAAATTTCCCGCTGACACCGACGGCATCAATTCAGTTCGCGGATCCAGATGTTCCGATAGCGGACGGGATTACCGTGATCCTGAAGAACCAGAGGCCCCTTGGGTGTGACACCTTTGAACTCTGCTGCTGTAGTGGCCCCCCCATGGATGGGGGTTTGATGCTGGATGAGGACGCCGTTGTGAAGCACCGTAAAGGAACCGGGTTTCACCGAGCCATCTGCCTGGGGTTTGGGGGAGATAAAAATAATGTCGTAGGACTGCCATTGTCCTGGAGGACGCGAAGCATTCACCAAAGGAGCGGCGTGGCCGTAAAAGGAACCTGCCTGGCCATTGAAGTAGGTTTCGTTATTGAAAGAGTCGAGAACCTGGATTTCATAGCGTCCCTGAAGATAGACACCACTGTTGCCACGACCCTGCCCAGAGCCTTCAACCACGCTGGGCGATGCCCATTCAATATGCAGTTGGACATCCCCAAAAGATGACTTGGTGCGAAGGGATCCGGTGCCTTTTTTGACTTCCATGGCTCCTTCGGATTCCAGAAGGTTCCACTTTGCGGGTCCATTCTGAGATTGCCAGGCGTCCATCTGAGTGCCATCGAAAAGTACGATGGCGTCGGAAGGTGGGCTACCTGCTTTTCCGGGTGTGATAACGCTGGGAGCCGATGGCTTGGTATCTTTGGACTCTGCTGATTGAGCCCCAGCAATGGAGGACGCTAGCAGTATGCATGTCAGGATCGATGGTTTCATAGCAATAAGAGACGATGAGGGTTGATTCATGGCTTGCCAATACAATGAAGTTGTTTGTTGGTGCGAATGAAGAGTTGCTGATGTGCCACCGCGATGCTGGATCGGGTCATGTTGTCAGAGCCTGACCCCATGGGGATGTTTGCCTTGATGGTTCCGGTAGCAGATTCTACGACCACCACATCCGCAGCAAAATTCATCAGGTAAATATGTCCGCCCGCAACGGTGGGAGATGCCTCATATTTGCTTCTTCCGGGCAATTCGATCGACCACTTGGGCTCTCCTGATTGAGGGTTGACGCGGGAAAGGGCTCCGCGCACATCACTTAATATGAAAAAATCTCCCTCTGCAAAAGCTGGAGTCGGGACATCGGAGCTGAGGCTTCGGTCCTCCTTGCTGACCCATGCAAGAGCTTTGTCATTCAACTTCCCGATACCACCTAGGCGAACCGCGTAAATGGGATCTTTCTTGGGGGCGCATGCCAGTACAACACCATCTCCGGCAACGGGTGAAGGTACCAGTCGCCAGTGAGTAATTCGGGTGGGGTTCCAGGTGCCCCACCTCCAAAGTTCCTCGCCCGTCTCCGGATGGTGACCGGTCACATCATCTCCACCGAGAATGAGTATTTCGCTTCGACCGTTGTAGGTAAAAGGCATGGGAGTCGTAAACGCTTCTAGGGATTCCATTTTTGCCTGACTTGGCCGGGTGATCTTCCACTTGACGGTACCTGTCGAGGGGTCCATGGCAACCAAGTAGGATTCATTGGGTTGATCGGTGAAACCTCGACCATGAACCGGTTCGTTGCGCTGCAGAACCTGCATGTACAAAGTTCCCTCATAGAGAAGGGGGCTGCTGCTGAAGGTCCACTGAAAACAAAACTCTCCCCAGCGCTTTTCAAGGTTGAACCCCCACTTCTTTTGACCCTCCATATCGAAAGCGACCAGTTCTCCGTTACCATAGAAAAAAATCGCAAGTTTCCCGTCGGTGACAGGCGATGGTGAGGCAAAATTACTGCGATTGTCGCGCTGGAGGCCTATGCCGACGGTCTTGGACCAACGCAGGCTTCCATCCGAGCGATTCAGGCACATGGCCAAAAGGGATTGATTCGTATCGTCTGTGGAGGTGATGAGAACGTGGTCGCCTGAGATGATCGGCGTGGCCGCGCTGGAGCCGGGCAGGTCGGTTGACCAAGCTAAGCCATCATCCTTGCCCCACTCAGTGGGTAGTTGGGTTTCCTCCGATGAACCATTGAAATGGGGCCCTCTCCACTGAGGCCAGTCGGCTGCTTGGAGACTTATCAGGGAAATCCATGTGAGACAGACTGCAATGGCGTGGAAGTATTTCATGGGAAGGGGTGTGTGATCAGGGGTTTACCCAGAAATCCTAATTTAAAATTCAGGAATTCCAAAAGGAAAAATGTGATTGTCAAACATACAGGCACTGCTTGAGCTCATGCACCAGCAGACTGATGTGTGCATACCTTTTCAAGGGATCACACTCTAGCGACTTGAGGATGATCTTTTCCAGTGGTAGTGGAATTTCGGGGTTCAGGCTCCTGGGAGTTTTGAATTCGCTCCCTCGCTTGACTTGACGCTTGAGGATGTCGGTTGAGGATTGACCGACGAAGGGTTTTTGTCCGGTGAGCACTTCAAAGGCCATCACTCCGTAGGCGAAGATATCGGCACGGTGATCAACCGGTTCACCAAGGAGTTGTTCCGGAGCCATGTAAGCAGGGGTCCCTGCGCTCTTTTTCAGTTTGGCTGGCGATTCAGGACGAGGCATGGAGAGATCAAAATCAAGGAGTCTCACGTTGCCGTTTCTTGAAACCAGAATGTTTTCAGGTTTGAAGTCCATGTGCATGAACCCCGTGTCATGGACGTGCTCCAATGCTTCAGCCGAATCAATGAGAATATTGCCGATCAGACCACCCAGATCCATGGCCTCATCCACCATGGCTTGTTTCAGGTTGAGCCCTTCTAGATATTCCATGACTAGGAAGTGCTGCCCCTGGAGGATGCCGTGCTCTACATAATGGATGATGCAGGCATGATCATGCACGCGTTGAAGAATCTCGCACCCGGCTACAAAGCGCTTTCGGGACAAACTGTCATGCTTTAAATCGGCAAGGAGAAGGCGCACTGCAACCGTCTGCCCTTCCGGATTGGTCCCCAACCACAAATGGGCCATGCCCCCGCTGTTGATGAGCTCTTCCAATTGATAGGGACCGAAAGCACCCGGTCCTTCAAAGCCATCTCCACCACCTTGTTTTTTTCCAAAAATGTTTAACATATGTGTGCCTTTCGGTCACATCCGATACGCCAGCCCAAGTCTTAGGTTTACCTCTCCGCAGGATCAAGTTAATTTACCTCGAAGCAGAGCCTGAACTTTCTGCCCATGTATCGGTATCCATTATTGATCGGTCGGCGACTGATGCAATTCGCCAGTCAGTCACTGTGTTTGATTTATCCAGAAGTTTGTCAGGCATGCTGCATTTCACTGGCAACCCCGGAAGAGGGTTTTCTTTGTGCGGACTGCCAAAAAGGCGTTGAACCTGTGCTGCCGCCCTTTTGCTCGCGCTGCGGTCGTCCATCAGAATCGCCAGGCGGCCCTCTCCAATGGGTCTGCATGGATTGTTCCAGACGTCCCTACGCTTTCGATTCCGCCCGTGCGGCCGTCCATGCATCTCCACTCATGCTGGGGCTCATTCATCAATTCAAGTATCAAGGAGCTTTGTGGATGACCCCTTTTTTTGAACAGTTGATGGCGCGCTGTTATGAGCATGACCATGAGGTGATGAGTTGTGAGGGCATCCTCCCGGTACCACTGCACCCTCTCCGAAAAAGGGAAAGGGGTTACAATCAAGCTACCATTCTGGCCAGAATGGTTTGTGATTTGCATCGGCATCAGTGGCTGGATGGTGTGTTGAAAAGAATTGCACCCAATCCTTCACAGACTATGCTTTCAAGAAGCATGCGCTTTAAAAATATGGCCCGTGCTTTTGAAGTTCAGAAACCTGAACGCATTCAGGGAAAAAAACTTCTCCTGATCGACGATGTGTTGACCTCTGGAGCCACGGCAGACGCCTGCGCACAAGCGTGTCTTCAAGCGGGTGCGGCCTCAGTGATCGTTCGGACTTTGGTGTGTGTTGCCAAGCGGAGATCCTCTGCACGAGGTCCAGGCTGCCTGACTCTTTACTAAACAAATTTTTTATCAACTTATGACCGATTCTTCAGAATCCGCTGATTCCAAGCTAAAGACGCGAAGCCTTCCAGGGGTTGAGAATAAGGAGCCCACGGTGACGCCTCCTCCTTCTGCCTCCGATCAATCCATGCTCAAGCGTCCCAAGCCCGTTAGTGGGGGGCCGCGTAAGCGGTTGATGCCTGAAGGAATCTGGACCAAATGCCCCAAGTGCGAGGAAACCATTTATCGCAAGGAGTTGGAGACAAAGCTCAATGTTTGCTGGCAGTGCGGTTATCACTTTCCATTAAGCGCCTGGGGACGTGTGGCTAGTTTGATGGATGGTGATTCCTTTCAGCAGATGGATGAAGACATGCGGAGTGTCGATATCCTTTCTTTCCCTGGCTACCTTGGCAAGCTGGAGGCCAACCAACAGAAGACCGGGCTTAGGGATGCTGTGATCACAGGAACTGGGAAACTTC
>Ga0181582_10000868_pt1 | contig 22588 bp, 25 predicted proteins | sample 071ome_32_FD_132438 | JGI IMG/M metagenome (GOLD analysis project Ga0181582, IMG submission 132438) | Coastal salt marsh microbial communities from the Groves Creek Marsh, Skidaway Island, Georgia - 071405AT metaG (megahit assembly) | ecosystem: Environmental > Aquatic > Marine > Intertidal...
ATGCTTAAGAGTTTAATTTCCAGAAACCTAGCTAGATCCTAATTAATTCCTGGAAAACCCCAGCCCAGAGCTTACACACAGCCAGCAGGGAGAACGCAGTTCTCCTGAATCACAAGTGTCAAAGAGTTTACTTTCCAGAAAGCTCAAGAGATTCTCCCGGTAACGTCTGAATAACTAATCTCCTTTCCATAATTTATATTTTCCTAAAGTTCTGTTAACGACCCATAACGGAACCTTTTAAAAAAAGCCTTTTTTAGGATAAAAATGTGCCTTTGGAAGCTTTTTTTCATATGGTCGGCTTTCGACCCAAAGCGGACATTCCGGTCCAGACTATTAAAAGGTCTGCTTTTGGGGTAAAACAGATCGAATTTCCGCACTTTATGGCTTTCGGAGGGGATTGCTGTGAAGGAAAAGCTACAAAAATTTGCTCTCATTGCCGAAATCGTAGGTGGTGTTGCGATTATTGCATCGTTGATTTTTGTTGGTGTTCAAATCAATCAAAACCACGAGATGATGCGGGCGCAGATTCGTAACGACATTGCCACGACTTTATCGGAACGATTGTGGAACATGTCTCAAAGTGAGAGGCCGGATCTTTTTGATAATGAAGCCAGTTTGGAGTTGCTTACAGATAATGAAAAATTGAGAGTAGGTTTATGGATGTCGGCCTCATTCAGAATGTATGAAAATATGTATTACCAGTACAAAATGGGGTTGTTTGATGAAAAAGAATTCGAAGTTGAAACAGTAGCGTGGAAAAGCGTTTTTAATTCGCCCAGGGCTAAAGCTTCGTTTTGTCGTAATCCATATGCTTTCTCTGTAGATTTTAGAAACTATGTCTTTTCTATTATGGAAACACCTTGCTAAAGAATAATTAATGACTGCTTCTGGCCGAAGCCGGAACAAAAATGAATCTTGACAGCCTCAACAAATGGTTAATGCTTGCTGCCAATGTAGGCGTAATAGCTGGAATATTTTTTTTGGTGGTCGAAGTAAACCAAAATAATGAATTGATGCTTGCTGAAACCAGGATGGCAGCAACTGGATTTGCGACTGATATTTATGGGGATATTGCTGTAAACAATGAAATAGCAGAAATCCTTCTCAAGGATCGCCAGCATGAGGAACTTTCTGAAGTTGAATCGATTCGTGCATATGGATTCTGGATGCGCGCCATGAGCGCTTGGTATATGGCTTTCAATTTGTACCCCGAAGACGAGTTATTCCAGACGCAGACTTCTATGAAAGAGAACCTGGATACCTATCCCAGTCTGGTCACGGCATGGGAAGCAAGGAAAAACCGTTTTTCTGGGAAGTTTATAACCTGGGTTGAAAGCTTCAGATAAGCGACTGCTTTTGGCCGAAACCTGACTAAAACATGAAAGAAAAATTACAAGAATATGCCCTCATTGCTGAAATTTTCGGCGGAATAGGAATAATAGCTTCATTGATTTTCGTCGGCCTGGAAATCAATGATAACTCCAAAATTGCCGAGATTAACGCCTTTCAGGATCTTGTTACCGAGATGATGGTTTTAAACAGGATGCAGATTGAAAATCCGAATTTAAGGGCCGTTGAAGTAAAAGTATTCAGAGGAGACGAGATATTATCCGATGAGGAAAAAAGTTTACTTAATCCCTATCTAAGAGCTTCAGTCAGAATTGGCCAGCTGGCTTTTATTCAATATCAAAATAAAGTAATTGATGAGGAAAAATTACAATCAGCACTAGCCCCTGTAAGCTTTTATTTGAGACAGGCGGAAAATCGTTCTATGGTTCCATTCTTTGGCGATGAAGAATACGAAAAGTATCTAATCGATTACATTGAAAATGAAAATTAATGTCTGCTTCTGGCCGAAAGCGGATACTCAACAACCACAAAATTTGTGAAACAAAATTCTTATAATCGAATCCCTAAAGTAAACCCGGTAGTGCTAATAAGTAGCCTATCAACACCAAACTTGCCCCCCAACTCCCATTAACCCTATACTCTAGCCATCAATAAGTGCCTGAATAATAAAAGAATGCACTTGATACGCTGGTTAACCGATAGCAAATCGATCACAACTGGACTTGGGGAACACACATGATTCAACGCTCACTACTATTTCTTGTCCTGATTACCGGCGGCCTGGTGGCCTGTTCCGGTGAGCAGGAGACCATGGAAACCGCACTGGATTCAGGTTCTGATATGACGGACATGGGGCCATCCATCGACGATGTGGCCACTGCCATGGGTCTTGACGGAGTGGATTCGGTCATGTTGACCGGGACCGCCTGGCGTATTCGCAACAGTTTCCAGCAGACGCGCACAGCTAACCCACCCTGGCCTGAGCGGGACCAGATCACCAACTGGACCCAGGCTATCGACCTGACAGAGCCAGCCATGCTGGGTAAAGGGGATACCTTTGCCTCGAACCTCTTTCTTGAACCACCTGTAGCCGGTACCCATGTCCTCAATGTGCCAGCCGATACCGAATCCTGGCGCCAGCAGATGGAAATCTGGCTGACGCCCTGGGGCTTTGTGAAAGGGGCGCAGATGTACGGCACCGAAAGCAGCACCGAGGAAATGGACGGGGAGAGTTACACGAAATTCAGCTTCCAGTCACCGGATTCCATGACATCGCCTTCAGGCATGAATTACACGGTCAATGGTTACGTCAATGAAGACAACCTGGTGGTGATGACCGAGACCTGGGTGGAAGATGCCCTGATGGGTGACATGCACGTGGCGGAAGTGTTTGACAACTACATGAGCTACAACGGCCTGATGGTACCGCTGAGCATGGAGCAGCAGCGTTACAATGGTGGCGTCTTTGGCGTGAATGTCAGCACTGCGTCTGCCAACCCGACCAATCTTGAACAGTTGATGGTCCCGCCTGAATCCCGTGGCGGTGGTTTTGGTGGTGGTCCGGGCGCAGGTGGTGAGCCGCCGGCTGACCTGACTGAAGCCGTGGGCGAGGGCGCCTGGCTTATCAATGGGGGGTATGTATCCCTCGTCCTGGAGTTCGAAGACTACCTGGTGGTATTTGAGTCCGGTCAGTCGGAATCCCGTGGTGAGCAGATCATCGAACAGATCCGCAACAATATTTCTGACAAGGAAATACGCTATATCATCAACTCGCATCCACATTCCGACCATACTGCTGGCCTGGTGCCCTTCATGCGTGAAGGCGCTACCCTGGTCACGCACATCAACAACGTTGATTACCTGGATACGGCGTTGAATACACCCCGCACACTGCTCGGCGAAGATCCGCTCAATGCCGAGGTCATGGGTGTGGAAGGGGTTGGTATTTTTGAAGACGGCAGCAACCGCATCGAGTTACACCCGGTGCCCACCCTGCACACCGACGGTATGCTGGTGGCCGTGTTGCCAGAGCAGGGCCTGATGTTCCAGGCGGACTTTACCCTGCCGATGGGTGGTGCGGAAGCCAACCCGTTTGTGAAGGTACTGGCCCACTACGTGGTGGATAATGACGTGCAGTTTGAGCGCTATGAAGCGGTGCATGCGGCGAATGTCGATCAGTCCCGCAGCGACCTCGTGGCAACCATTGCCGACGAATAAAACGATCATCTTGGGGGATGGAGGGGCCCGGTTTAAGTAGTCCGGGATTACTGAGAAAGCCGCCCGGCCGGGGGAATATCTTCGGTTTGGGCGGTTTTTCATTTTGGTGAAGGATTCTTGTCGGCAAACGGCCCCAGGTGCCTATGCCGACCGACAAGTGCGATGAAGGACGAATATAGCGGATTTTTGTTATCCAGCACCATGAAAACGTGAAACAGGTGACATTGCCGCCATCCTTAAATCGCTTAAAGATTAACAAGTTGGCAAAAAAAGATTATCCTATCTCTTATGGATAACAACGAATACCTCGAAAAGCGCAAAGAACTGGTCTCCGGCCAGGCACGGCAGCGGTCAAAAGTGTACCCGCTGCTCATTGGTGTCTTCGTGGTGATGATCCTGGTCAATGTAGCCATGCTGGCCCTGAATAACGCAGGCTAAGTCTATCCAGCCCGTTGCGCTAAGCTTTTTCCCTTTTTCCCTTTTTCCCTTAATCCCTTTTTCCTTTTTTACATTCTTTCCCTGTATGTAATCCAGTCGCATAGACTAGGATTTCGTGTCGCCTGAATTTGACGTCACATCTCGCTCAATATCCTCAAACAGGTGGGGATTCTTGCGAATGAATTCCTCGATCATGCGCTCCAGGAAGGAGTCGGTTTCCCGGGTCTTGATATAGCCCAGGCCCAGGATAGAGATAACCCCTGCACCAACCACATCAACGATGAGGTCCCACATGGTATCCACCAGGCCGCTTTTCTGCATATTGAGGCCAAACACCTGGTCCATGAAAAATTCAAAGATTTCCCACAGGGTGCCGATACCAATGGCAAACAGGAAGGCAAACAGGGCAATGAAGCGGGGACTCAGGTCGAGATTGACCTCTTTCTTTTCATTCAGGACATACACCAGCAGAAAGCCTAGGATGCCCAGGATGAAGGCCGAGCCACTGTGCAGGACCATGTCCCACCACCAGAAGCGAGTGTAGTAGCCACTGAACTCTCCCAGGAACAGGGACATGTAAAGAAAGATCACCGCCAGGGTTTCAAAACCGTGGGGTATCCGGACAGCAAAACGATTGCCCAGGATGAGGGGTAAAAAGGTAATAAAGAGGATGACCAGGATTTCCGCCATGGCCTGGTAGCGTCCCTGCAGGAGCATCAGCACGGCACCAACCGCCAGGCTGAACTTGAGGAAAAAGGACAGGCGCCTGTTGATGTACTGGACAAAGTTTTCTGCCCGAAAACGCCGTCTTGAAAACAGTTTCATAATCCTCAGGTGTGCTTGCCGTTACAGCTTACAGGGTAACAGGGTGTTCAGGGCATTTTAAGCAGTATGATACCGGGCAGGGGGGAGTTCTGGTTCTGGTGCAGGAATATATCCCCATGGAGGTCGGCATAGGCACAACGGGCCGTTTGCCGACATTGATAAAACCGGTGCTGCCGACATGTCGGCAAACGGGCTTTGCCCTATGCCGACCTACAGTCACGCCACATATCAGGAGCCACGGAGCTGGCTGTACGGTGCATAACCCCCTACAATTTCGCCATGGTCGATACCCTGAAAGCTTTATGGAACAACGATACGCTGCTGTTGTACATGGGCCTGTTTTCGCTGTTCTTCTTCCTGGTGACGCTCATCGTTATTCCCTGGCTGATCCTGCAAATTCCGGAAGACTATTTTCACGAGGATAAGCGGCATTCCCTGTTGGGCAGTATGCAGCATCCCGTCATCCAGGCGGTCATCCTGGTCAGCAAGAACCTGCTGGGCGTGTTTTTCCTGCTGCTGGGCATCCTGCTGCTCGTGTTGCCGGGGCAGGGCCTGCTGACCATTCTGCTGGGCATCATCCTGATCGACTTCCCCGGCAAGTACCGCCTGCAGCGCTGGTTTGTTCGCCAGGAATCGGTGCTGCGTTCGGTGAACTGGCTGCGAAAGAAAGGTAAGCGACCACCGATCCAGCTATAATAAGCGGATCAACCATTTGCTACTGACCATGCTGTAATGACTGTCCTGAGCGTCAACCTCAACAAGATCGCGCTGCTGAGAAATTCCCGCGGTCGTGATTATCCCAACGTACTGACCTTTGCCCGCAAATTCATCGACCTGGGGGTGCAGGGAATCACCATTCATCCGCGTCCGGATGAGCGCCATATCAAGTATGCCGATGCCTACGAGCTGGGCGTGTTTCTCAAGGACTTTGAAGCCGTGGAATTCAATATCGAGGGTTATCCCAACGAGGACTTCCTGGAGATTATCGAGGCAGTGCGCCCCGACCAGTGCACCCTGGTGCCGGATGCCGATAACCAGCTGACTTCTGACCATGGCTGGGATTTCAGCCAGCAGGGTGAGCTTGTTGCCGATGTCATCGGCCGGATCAAGGCATGGGGAGTCAGGACCGCCGTGTTCCTGGATCCCGACCCGAAACAGATTGCCCCGGCAGCAGAGGCTGGCAGTGACCGTATCGAGCTGTACACCGAATCCTATGCCGAGGCCTGGGGGACTCCGGAACAGGAGGCGGTGCTGGCCGGTTTTAGAGAAACCGCGCAACTGGCCACACAGGCGGGCCTGGGGCTTAATGCCGGGCACGACCTGGACCTGGACAACCTGGCCGACTTTCTCACCATCCCGAACATTCTCGAGGTTTCCATTGGTCATGCCCTGACCGTTGAGTGCATCGAACAGGGCATGGCGCAGGTCGTCAAACGCTACCTGGAACTCTGTCATGGCTGAACCGGTCAGCCTGGAAACTCTTCTGCCGCAACTGCAGGGCATCCTGGAGGCACAATATATCCTGTCCACCAGGGAACAGCTTAAACCCTTTGAATGTGACGGGCTGTCCGTCTACCGGGAGCTGCCACTGGTCGCGGTATTGCCCGGAACGTCCGAGGAGGTCCAGGCCATCATCAGGCTCTGCCATGACCAGCACATTCCCCTGGTGACCCGTGGTGCCGGCACCGGATTGTCCGCCGGCGCCAAGCCTCATCCGCAGGGTGTACTCCTTGTACTGACCCGCATGAACCGAATCCTGGAGATTGATACCGCATCACTGACAGCCAAAGTACAGCCGGGTGTCCGGAACCTGGCCATCTCGGAAGCCGCCGTCGCACACGGCCTGTTTTATGCCCCTGATCCGTCCTCGCAAATTGCCTGCTCCATTGGCGGGAATATTGCCGAAAACGCCGGAGGCGTGCACTGCCTGAAATACGGCCTGACGGTGCACAACATTATTTCACTGGAAGGCTTTACCGCGGCGGGTGAGGCCATCACCGTGGGCAGCGCCGGCCTGGACAGTGCAGGCTTTAATCTGCAGTCGCTGGTGATCGGCTCCGAGGGTATGCTCATGGTGGTTACGGGCATTACCGTGAAACTGCTGCCCGTGCCCCAGCAAACCGAAGTGCTGCTGGCAGCCTTTGACGCCATTGAGACTGCCGGGCAGGCCGTGAGCAATATCATCGCGGCCGGGATTATTCCCGGCGGGCTGGAAATGATGGACAACAATGCCATTCGTGCTGCCGAGGATTATGCTCATGCCGGCTACCCCCGTGACGCCGCCGCGATCCTGCTGATTGAAATCGACGGTTCCTCGATTAACGTGGAAGAACAGTTGCAGGTTACCCGGCAGGTGCTCAAGCAATCAGGGGTGACGTCACTGAAAGTGGCCGCCGATGACGCGGAAAGGGCGCTCATGTGGAAAGGGCGCAAAAGCGCTTTTCCCGCGGTGGGTCGCCTGTCACCGGATTACTACTGCATGGACGGCACTATCCCCCGAAGCAAGCTGGCCGAAGTGCTTAACTACATCGATTCGCTGTCAAAAGAGTACGGTTTTCCGGTGGCCAATGTTTTCCATGCCGGTGATGGCAACCTGCACCCGTTGATTCTTTTTGATGCCAATATCCCCGGCCAGCTGGAGCAGGTGGAAACCATGGGCGGGCGCATCCTGGAAAAATGTATCACGGTCGGCGGCACCATCACCGGTGAACACGGCGTCGGGCTGGAGAAGATTCGCCAGATGCCGCTGCAGTTCAACGACCAGGAGATTGAACAGTTCCACCGGGTCAAGACGGCCCTGGATCCGGAAAACGTCCTTAATCCGGGCAAGAATATTCCACTGCTCAAGCACTGCCAGGAATACCGGGCCCTGGCCGCGGATCTTGTGCCCAATCGCCTGTTGTCCCAGGCAGAGCCGGGTTGAATACCATGCAGGACAGTGCCCACATTCTCCAGGAACAGGTGCGCCAGGCAGCCACCGAGCAAACGCCCCTGTCGATCTGTGGCGGGCGCAGCAAAAAATTCTATGGCCGGCCGGTCGATCATGAGCGACTCCAGACCAGTGCCCACACCGGCATAACCGAATACTCGCCCACCGAACTGGTAATCACCGCCCGTGCCGGCACCCCGTTGCAGGACATCGAATCCACACTGGCAAACAATGGCCAGATGCTCGCCTGTGAACCACCGGACTTTGACGGCAAATCCACCTTTGGCGGGATGCTCGCTGCCGGCTTGTCCGGCCCGTCCAGGCCTTTTCGTGCTGCTGTCCAGGACACGGTACTTGGCTGCACCATTCTCAATGGCAAGGGTGAGATACTGAGATTTGGCGGCAAGGTCATGAAAAATGTCGCAGGCTATGATGTGTCCCGCCTGATGGTGGGTGCCCTGGGGTGCCTTGGCGTTATTCTGGAAGCCACCGTGAAAGTCATCCCCGTTCCGGCTGCCGAGATGACAGTGGCCTTTGCGATCAGTCGATCCAAATCCGTTGCCCTGGTCAACAACCTGCGCAGCCAGGGCATGCCGGTGACTGCCAGCGTCCATGACGGACAAACATTGCGTGTGCGCTTTTCGGCTGGTCGCCGGGAAATTGATTCCATGGAGGACCAACTGGAAAAACATTACAGCTTCGTGGAATGGCAGCGCCAGGATGACAATTCCTACTGGCCGCCATTGCGCCACCATGAACTCAAGGGTTTTGATGCTGAAAAAGATACCTGGCGCTTATCGACAGCTCCAACGGCGGATGTCAGTGAGCTGGCAACGCCAGATCAACCCTGGATAACGGAGTGGGGCGGTGCACTGCATTGGCTGCAAACCAACGCGACACCTGAACAGGTCTTTGACTGCCTGGCCAGCCAGGGTGGGCATGCCACGCGCTTCAGGCGGCCTGATTCACAGGCACAAGAGAGCATCTTCCAGCCACTTTCACCTCTGCACATGACCTGGCACAAGCAACTGAAGCAGGCCTTTGATCCCGAGAATATTCTTAATCCGGGACGGATGTACGCGGAATTCTGACCATGCAGACCTACTTGCCCCCCCAGTTGCTCGATACCGACGCCGGCAAGGAAGCCGATCGCATCCTGCGTTCCTGCGTGCACTGCGGATTTTGTACTGCCACGTGCCCGACTTTCCTGGAAACGGGTAATGAACTGGATTCTCCCCGCGGGCGCATTTACCTGATCAAGGAGTTCCTGGAAACCGGCAAGGCAACAGGGGTCACTCGCACCCACCTGGACCGGTGCCTGGGTTGCCAGAGTTGTGAAACCACCTGTCCATCCAATGTGCAGTATCACCGCCTGCTGGGTATCGGCCAGGGTATGCTGGCGCAAACCGTAAAACCGCCCTTGTTGACCCGCCTGCGTCGCGGCGTCCTGTTGCGTGTTCTTGGCGCTTCCCGGTTGTTTGCCTTGGCAGTAAAAGCCGGTCAATGGTTTCGGGCACTGCTGCCGGCGAGCCTGTCGCTACAGTTACCGGGCAAACCCGAATTCCGTGCACCGGTTTTCCTGGGTGACACCCCTGAGCGCAAAGTGATTCTGCTGGATGGTTGTGTACAGTCCTCATTGTCCCCGGACACCAATAACGCCACGGCCATCGTCTTGCGGGAACTGGGTATTCGCAGTCTACGGCTTGGCAATGAAAGCTGCTGCGGTGCCATGCACTACCATTCTGGACAGCAGCCTGCCGGTCTGGTTCGGGCCAGGCGCCTGATTGACCAATTGATCGAAGAACTGGACAGTGGCGCGGAAGCCGTAATCAGCACGGCCAGTGGTTGCGGCAATTTCATCAAGGATTATTGCCATGTGCTTGCCGAAGATCCCGGATATGCCGACAAGGCAGCCAGGGTCGTTGCCGCTGTGCGGGATATCAGTGAATACCTGGCAGACCAGGATTTAAACCCCTTGAATGTGCCCGGTAACGAAACGCTGGTCTTTCACAGTCCCTGTACACTCCAGCACGGACAGCAGCTCGGTGGTCAGACTGAAGCCCTGTTAACACGCCTAGGGTTCAACGTGCCTGCCGTCAGGGATAGCCATCTTTGCTGTGGTTCGGCCGGTACCTATTCCCTGTTCCAGCCGGCAATGTCCAGGGCCTTGCGCAAAAACAAACTGGCAGCACTGGCAAAGGCCGGTCAGGACAGCAAACTGGCCACCGCCAATATCGGTTGCCAGTGTCACCTGGCAGCAGGAGCAGGCAAACCGGTGAAGCACTGGATTGAGTATGTGGCCAGCGCCCTGGATAAAGGGGATTGAGAGTCGTCGAGCGGAATTACTTGACGATGATTTCCAGGTTACGCTCTTCGACAATGCGCCACTGTTCGCCTTCCTTCAGGAACACGATTTCTTTCAGGGTGTCATCGGCGTAATTGCCACGGGAATAGGACAACCAGAAACGGGCATTGGCCTGACCGGTATCCTCGGCGACCAGGTCAAAGCGGTCATAGCTGATCATCATGCCTGATACACCTTCCACCCGTGGCCTGCGGGCTGTCTCCCATGCCTGGAGTGAATCGTAGTTGGTTGCCGTGAAATCCTCGTGATAGGCACTGATATAACCGTCAAAGTCGCCTGCCTGCCAGGCTTCAGTCCATGCCGCAATCACGGCGTCCAGTGCATCAGTGGTTGAAAGCGCCGGGTCCTGCGCCTCAACAACTTCAGGCGCGTCGGTGACAACATCGGTTGCGGATTCTTCATTCACCAGGGCAAGCTGTTCGGCATCCGGCATGGTCTCGTCAACTTCCAGATCAATACCAGGCGTTACTGCATCCTCTGCCGGTTCTATTAATGCGGCCTCCGGCGTTTGATCTTCGATAAAAGAAACATCAGCACTGGCCAACTCGGTGTCGGCAGGTTCGGGGTCATTGCTGACTGCAGGCTCGACTGGTGAGGGGAGTGCTGCAACAGGTTCGGTGAGAACGTTATCGGTACTGGCCAGGGTCACGCTTTCCTCGATGACATCTGGTGCCGGATCAGTCATATCAACAGGGACAAAATCGGGTTCACTGGTTTGCGCCGTCTCTACAGTCACCGGGTCGACGACCTCATCGAGATACAGGGGGGAGTCATCGGCCAGTATTTCAGCAATACGGTCGTTTACTGTCTCGTTGTCCCCGGATAGCACCACTGCCAGTACCAGGGTGGAGACCACCACGATCACTGACAGCACCAGTTTGAAATACATCGGGAATTTGCTCTGGTATCCGGTATCTTCGTCCAGGATCTGATCCACTTCCCGGGCATAGTGGGAAGCGACTTCGTCACGTGCTGATGAGGAGGGTGCAGGTACCGAATCAGCTACTGAGACTTCGTTGTCCTCACCGGTCAGAGGAGCCGGGCTTGAGGATGCACCCTGTGATACTGATACCTGGTGGGCCATCAATTCCATAGTCTTGCCGGGCATGCCTTTGCCTGCCATGAAAATATCGGTGAACTGTTTGCTGGTCAGCGCCTTGTTGGTGATACCGGCTTGCTGGAGATAACCCGAGCAGAAGTCTTCCATTTCTTCCCGTGTCATGGGCGGCAGGGTGAAACTCTGGTTCAGGTACTGGGTCAGGGATCGCAGGTCGGGATCATCAAACACCTTGTCCAGCCTGTCGGTACCACAAATCACCTGTGAGACTAGTGTCTCGGCATCGTTGTGAACATTATTGAGCAGGCGGATGAGGATGAAGATTTACTTGCTGATTTTTTCCGCATCGTCATAGATGAGGGTGAGTTTGTTCCTGGGCGGGGATTTGGCGAGCAGGTACTGGGTCAGGCTACGGGCGAAATCCTTGTCACGGGGCAAATCCAGTTCGCTCTGGATGCGCTTGTGCAGGTAGTCGACGGATTCAGGTGGGGATTCAAAGAAAATGACTTCCTGCCCAACGTTGACCAGGTCCCGCACCAACTCACGACAGAAAACGGTTTTACCGCAGCCCTCCGGGGCCACTACCTTGATGATGCCTTCGTTGATTTTCAGGGCGGTGTGTATCCCCGTCATCAAATCCAGATAGGGACCAAAGCGAAGATAACTGTCCTGGGTTAAGACCATTTAGTGAAACTGTTATTTATTGCGGAATCCGGAAAGACATGGCGATTTCCTGGTGCCGGATCCTGTCCGGTGATTTGAGAATGATTGTATTAGATATCCAGCAAATATACAGCCAGAAAGGTCAGGACACTTGCCAGGATGGCGGCGATGATGACACCGCTCCAGCCGGGACCGGCAGGCCTGGTTTCACGGTTGAAGTTTTTCTCGATGCGGACATCTTCGGTGTCCATGATGGCGCGCTGCACATGGACGTTAGTGATCTTGGTATCGCCACGGCCGTAGGCTACCAGCAGGGACTTGTGACAAAGGATATTGATCAGGCGGGGAATGCCTGCACTTGCCCGGGCCAGTTCCTGGATCGCCTTGAGGTTGAACAGGTTGACGCCGGGAAAGCCGGACTTGCTCAGCCTGTGATTGATGTAGCTGGCGACCTCTTCGGGAGTAAGCGTTGGCAGGACATAGGAAAAGGTGATGCGCTGGCGCAACTGGCGCAGTGAATCCCTGGACAAGAGGTCATTAAGTTCCGGCTGGCCGAACAACACCACCTGCAGGAGCTTTTCGGATTCAGTTTCCAGGTTGGTCAACAACCTGAGCACCTCGATGCTTTCTTCGGGCATGGCCTGGGCTTCATCAAGCAGGAAGACCACCTGTTTGCCTGCAGTCTTGATTTCCATGAGCTTCTTGTTGATCTCGCCGAGAACATGATGGCGGCCTTTTTCGTGGTCTACATCCAGACCAAGTTCTTCAGCCAGGGCGAGTAGGAGACCGTCGGGGGTCAGGAAGGGATTGGGGACGTGGGCGGTGATGAAGTCATCACTGATGGTATTGAGCAGGCGACGGCAGAGGAGGGTCTTGCCTGTGCCGACTTCCCCGGTGATCATGATGAAGCCTTCACCGCTTTCCAGGGCGAGCTGGACAACCTCCAGCGCCTGGTGATGACCATCCAGATCAAGGAAGAAATCCGTGTTGGGGGTCAGGGTAAACGGCAGCTCACGCATGCCAAAAAATTCTAGATACATTCTTGTCCGTTACGTCCTGACTCTGCAGTGAATTTTTCACTTTGATGCGGGAAAGGAACCGGGAGAAGAATAAAGAACCACCCCGGTCTTTTCAATGTATCCTGGCCCGACTATGATGCCAATTTTAAGCTTCCGGCATGGGTCTGCTGAATAGGAAATATTCCTGTTATTCAATAAATTACGATAGAAACTGGAGAAACATATGGCTTTTCTGGATGCCGTGCTTAAGGCACGGGCCAACAAGGGAACAATGGTTTCAGAGCAAGATGCATTGCCAGGCAGGGATCAGCCCTTGCCGGTATCCGAGAAACATCATGTCTCAGGCAACCGGATAACGCCACCATTTCCTGAAGGGCTTGAACAGGCCGTGTTCGGGCTGGGATGTTTCTGGGGGGCAGAACGCAAATTCTGGGAGTTACCTGGTGTGTACAGTACCGCGGTGGGTTATGCCGGAGGCTACACACCCAACCCCACCTACGAGGAAGTCTGCAGTGGCATGACCGGTCACAGCGAGGTGGTACTGGTGGTTTTTGACCCGCAGGTGATCACCTTTGATTTGTTGCTGCAAACCTTCTGGGAGTCCCATGATCCCACCCAGGGCATGCGCCAGGGCAATGATCGCGGCACCCAGTACCGTTCCTGTGTCTACTTCACGCGTCCCGGCCAGGAAGCTGCATTGAACGTATCCAAGGCGGCTTACCAGAAAGCATTGACCAGGGCGGGGTATCCTGTGATTACCACCGAATCCAGTTTCCTGGACACCTTTTACTATGCCGAGGACTACCACCAGCAATACCTGGCCAAGAACCCGGCAGGTTATTGCGGACTGGGGGGTACCGGTGTCACGTGTGCCTGAATATCGGCCAGATGCCTATTCCTGTAGGCCGGAAATTGCGCAGCAATCTCCGGCAGTCCATTCCACTTTAGAGCGAGTTCCCATGCCGGAGATGGCCCTTCGGGCCATTTCCGGCCTACGCGCTACCAGCAGCTATCCCCACATCCCGAATAATGAGAATGACTATGTTGGCGCTGCTTCAGCCACAACCTACATACCGAAAATAACAACCTATACGGGATATCATGCTTCCTGTTAATAAGCAGTGAAAGCACTTACATGGTGGTAAACTGTCACCATGAATGACACCTTAGCCAAGAAACTTGTCGTTGCCATTTCCTCCAGGGCCCTGTTTAACCTGGATGATTCCCACAAGGTTTATGTCAACGAGGGCGTGGAAGCGTACCGCCAGTACCAGATCGACCACGAAGATGAAGTCCTGGAACCCGGTGATGCCTTCAGCCTGGTGAAGAAACTGCTGAACCTGAATACCCTGATCGGCAAACAGCGGGTGGAAGTGATCCTGTTGTCCAGGAACTCGGCTGACACCGGGCTGCGTATTTTCAATTCCATAGAACAGCATGACCTGGATATCCAGAAGGCAGCCTTCTGTGGTGGTTCGAGTCCTTACCGTTATATCTCCGCGTTTAACTCCCACCTGTTTCTTTCCACCGATGGCCAGGACGTGAGAACCGCCCTGGAAAATGGCATCGCCGCGGCCACCATTCTCAATTCCAGGCAGGCCAATATAGACGACTACAAATTACGCTTTGCCTTTGATGGCGATGCGGTACTGTTTTCCGATGAAGCAGAAAAGATCTATAAAACACGGGGACTGGAAGAGTTCACACGTAGTGAAAGGGCGGCGGCCAAGGAGCCGCTGACCGGTGGTCCCTTCAAGGATTTCCTGTCAGCCCTGCACATGCTGCAGCAGGATTTTGGACCGGACGATTCACCAATCCGTACCTGCCTGGTGACCGCGCGGGCTGCACCGGCCCATGAACGGGTCGTGCGTACGCTGCGCAAGTGGGACATCAATATTGATGAATCCCTGTTCCTCGGTGGTGAGGATAAAGGGGCGTTCCTGCGTGCCTATGATGCCGATGTGTTCTTTGATGACCAGCAGGGACACTGTGAGTCGGCACGTGAACATGTGGCTACCGGCCATGTGCCCCATGGCATTGCGAATATCGCCAGTGGTGAGAGCTGAAACTGCGGCCTAGTGCAGGACGGAGAAGTACAGGCCGAGCAGCAGCAGTGCCAGTACCAGGATGATTCGTAGCACCTTGTCAGGAAATAACGACCCCACATGGGTGCCCAGGTAGATGCCCGGCAGGGAGCCCACCAGTAAACTGACCAGCAAGGTCATGTCCACAAGACCATTGGCCAGGTAGCCCAGACCGGCCACCAGCGTCAGCGGGACAGCATGCGCAATACCCGTACCCACCACTACCGATGCTTTCCATTGCGGATACAGCAGGAACAGGATGGCGGCACCTATGGCACCGGCGCCAACAGAGGCCATGGTCACGCAGACGCCCAGGACCATGCCAAGCACAAAGGTGACGATGGCGGTCTGAGGACGCGAGGACTCCGGTACTACCATTTCGTGGGGGAAAAATTCCGAGGCTTTACTGTTGCCATTCATGCGGCGCTGAATGTGTTTCTGAAACGCGATGACCAGGGCCGTAAGCACCAGCATGATGCCCAGGAAGGTCGTGAGCAGGGATTCGTAATTTTCGTTCTCGCCCAGGTTCATGTTCCTGACCAGCAGGGACAGGGCCACCGAGACGGGAATACTGCCCCCGGCCAGGAGCATCATGGCTTTCCAGTCCACGTTCTGCTTGCGATGGTGGAACAGGGCACCACTGGTCTTCGTCACGGCGGCATAAAGCAGGTCAGTACCAATGGCAACAGGCGCGGGATAACCCATCAACAGCAGGATAGGGGTCATCAGGGAGCCGCCGCCCACACCGGTCAGGCCCACGGCAAAACCGACAAGACCGCCGAAAAACACCAGGATGAGGAAATCAAACATCGGGAGAAAAGCCTGCCGGGAGTAGTGAAGGGGGCTACTGTAGAGGAATTTTTATATTCTGAATAATAATAATTTGATATATTTATATAACTAAAAAGAATATAAAAAGTCTATAAATCAGCCAGGAATGCCCATGAAACTCCAGCAATTGCGCTACGCCTGTGAAATCGTCAGGCACCAGTACAATATCAGCCGTGCAGCGCAGGCCCTGTACACGTCCCAACCCGGCATCAGCAAGCAAATCCGGGCCCTGGAGCAGGAACTGGGCACGGAAATCTTCGTGCGCAATGGCAAGCACCTGAGCCACCTGACGCCGGCCGGTGAGAAAATCCTTGATGCTGCTTCCGAAGTGCTTCGAAAAGTGGATGGAATCGAGGCCATAGCCCAGGAGTTCACGGCCGCTGACCTGGGCAGCCTGGGGATTGCCACGACCCATACCCAGTCCCGCTATATCCTGCCGCAGGTCATCAAGCGCTTTATCGGCCGCTACCCGGATGTCAGTCTGCACATGCACCAGGGCTCGCCCATGCAGATTTCCCAGCTTGCTGCTGACGGTACGGCAGATTTCGCCATTGCCACCGAAGCCCTGGAATTGTTCAACGACCTGGTCATGATGCCCTGCTTTCACTGGAACCGGGCGATCCTGGTACCCAGGGATCACGCCCTGTGCCAGTCGAGCACACTAACCCTGGAGCAGGTGGCAGCCCATCCCATCGTTACCTATGTCTATGGCTTTACCGGCCGTTCCAAGCTCGATGAGGCTTTCCAGAGGGCGGGACTGGACCCGAAGGTGGTGTTTACCACGGTGGATGCGGATGTCATCAAGACTTACGTGCGCCTGGGCCTGGGGATAGGCATCCTGGCCAGTATGGCGGTGGAAGAACGTGATGATGACCTGGTGGCCCTGGATGCCAGTCACCTGTTTGATTACAGCACCACCAACATCGGCTTTCGCCGTGAAACCTACCTGCGCGGTTACATGTATGACTTTATCGAGATGTTTGCCCCGCACCTGACCCGTGCCCGCGTGGAAGCGGCCATGGCAAGTCGGAGCAGGGAATCACTGCAGGCGGTGTTTGCCGATATCGAGATTCCGGTGAAATAACCGGGTAAGAAAGGGGGATCAGTCGCCGTCGCTGGCGATGACATTACCCTGGTGCAGGCCACATTCCTTGGCCGTGGCTTCTTCCCACCACCAGCGGCCTTCGCGTTCATGCTGGCCCGGGCCCACGGGACGGGTGCAGGGCTCACAGCCAATACTGACAAATCCCCGGTCATGCAGCTCGTTGTAGGGCACATCAAACATGCGAATGTAGTCCCAGACCTGCCTGGAAGACCAGTTGGCCAGGGGATTGAATTTCACCAGGGGGGTGTCGTCCACGCTGAAAGTGGGATCCTGCTGGATTATGGGGACCTCGTTGCGGGTGCTGGGGCTCTGGTCACGCCGCTGGCCGGTAATCCAGGCATCCAGTGTCGCCAGTTTGCGCTTGAGCGGTTCTATCTTGCGAATGCCACAGCACTCATGGTGATCAGTCTCGTAAAAGCTGAAAAGGCCCCTGGCTTTGACAAAAGATTCCAGGGCATCGCGGTCGGGGCTCATGACGTCGATATCGATGCCGTAATGCTGGCGTACCTTGTCGATGAACCGATAGGTTTCCGGGTGCAGACGGCCGGTATCCAGGGTGAACACATGAACCGGCTTGCCCAGCTTCTTCGCTGCCTTGGTCGCCATTTCGATGAGTACGACATCTTCAGCGCCACTGAATGAAATGGCCAGGTTGTCGTATTGCTCCAGGGCGAGGGTCAGGATCTCTTTGGGATCCTTGTCGGCATGGCTGGCAGCCAGTTCGTCGATTTGCTGAGCGGTCAATGGCATGGGCGCGTGTGTTTCCTTGCGTTGTCGTCAAATTCACTGTCCTGGCGTGAAACGGCGGCCAAAACGAGTCGGGCATTGTACATTGCCAGGGCCTGTTAGCACTATCCATCAAATCGCTAATTCTTACAGGGACTTAGCTGATATACCTGAAAACAGCATTATGCGATGTTTCACGTGAAAAAACCCTTTAAAATTAATAACTTATGAAGCTGCGCTGACAGTGACACGCAAAACATAGGGGTAAAACGAATTATCACTACAAGATGTGGTGTTTTTTCCTGGAATTTTTGACCTGCAATTGCATGGCATCGGTGAAACAGGGAGAATGGCGGCTTTTATTTTTCTGCCTGTTCACCCTACATTTACTTCGGAGACTGACTTGGAAATCGCCTGCCTGGACCTGGAAGGGGTCCTTATTCCTGAAATCTGGATCAATTTTGCCGAGAAAACCGGTATTGATGCCTTGCGCGCCACCACCCGGGATATTCCCGATTACGATGAGCTGATGCAGCAGCGTCTGCGCCTGCTGGACGAACACAAGCTTGGTTTCAATGAAATCCAGGAGGTCATCAGTACTCTCACACCACTGGACGGCGCCGTTGAGTTTGTAGACTGGCTGCGCGAGCGCTTCCAGGTGGTGATCCTGTCCGATACCTTCTACGAGTTCTCCCAACCGCTGATGCGGCAACTGGGCTTTCCGACCCTGTTGTGCCACCGCCTGGAAATTGCCGATGATGGCCGGGTCACCGACTACAAAATCCGCCAGAAAGATCCCAAGCGCCAGTCCGTGAAAGCCTTTCATGGCCTCAACTACCGCGTTATTGCTGCCGGGGATTCCTATAATGACACCACCATGCTGGCCGAAGCCGACCAGGGCATCCTGTTCATGGCACCGGATAATGTCGTGGCCGAGTTTCCGCAGTTTCCCGCGGTATTCAGCTACGAGGACCTGAAAAAGGAGTTTCTCAAAGCCAGCAATCGCACACTAAGTCTTTGAGTCCTTTTCCTGCAGCTGTTTGGCCAACTGCCGCAGCATGCGGGCCGTAGCACCCCAGATATAGTAATCGCCGTAATTCAGGTAATGGAAATTGCGCCGTCGGCCATCTCTCTCGACAAAGTCCTTGCCGTAGCGGGACAGGTCCGTGGTCAATGACAGGGGGAGGGTAAAAATCTCCTCGACTTCGTCGGGATTGGCTTTCAGTACGGGAGCACTGTCCATGATGGCCAGTACCGGCGCCACGGCAAAACCCGACGGCAGCACGGTGGTATCCAGCACACCAAGGACTTCCAGGGTTTCGTCGGCCAGGGCGATTTCTTCCCGGGCTTCCCGCAGGGCGGTGAACACCGGGTCGGGGTCATCCGGGTCAATACTGCCGCCGGGAAAACTGATCTGGCCGGCATGATGGGGTAAATGATCCGTGCGGCGGGTAAGCACGAAATGGGGTTCATCCTCCTCCGGGTACAGCAGGATCAGCACGGCGGCCAGGCGATGTTCATCCCGGTAGGCATCCAGGTCATGTTCCAGGTCCAGGGTCATCCCGAATTCGCGCAGGCGTGAAATGGACCAGTGGCTCATCGGGTGCGACTCAAACCCCGGCTTTCAGCGCGTCCATGAACAGGGAAATCTTGTCCAGGGACTCCTGATATTCCAGGTCGCCTTCAGAGTCAGCCACCACGCCACCGCCACCCCAGCAATGCATGTTCCCGTCATCCTTGACCAGGGTGCGAATGCAGATATTGCTGTCCATGTTGCCGCCGGCATCAATCCAGCAAAAAGCGCCGCAATACACCGAGCGCATGACGGTTTCCAGTTCATTGATAATTTCCATGGCCCGCAGTTTTGGCGTGCCGGTGATGGAGCCACCGGGAAAACCGGCCTCGAGCAGCGCAAACACATCACCGGCCTGCTCCAGTGTCCCGGTAATGGTACTGACCAGGTGATGCACGTTGGTGAAGCTCTGGGTTTCAAACAGGCCCGGCACGGCAATGCTGCCGGTATCGCAGACACGGCCCAGGTCATTGCGCAGCAAATCGACAATCATGAGATTTTCCGCCCGGTCCTTGAGACTGGTTTCCAGGTCGACCCGGTTCCGGGTATCGATGGTCGGGTCAGGGTTGCGCGGGCGTGTGCCCTTGATGGGCTGGGTCATGACCTGGCCGTTGTGTACCTGGATGAAGCGCTCCGGAGAGAAGGATAGGACCGCGCGTGAACCATCTTCCATGAAGGCGGCAAACGGAGCCTTGGCAATGGTCTGCAGGCGGGTAAAGGCAGAATAGGGATCTCCCTGGCACGGCGCGGTAAAGCGCTGGGTCAGGTTCACCTGGTAGCAGTCACCGGCCAGGATGTAATCGATCACGCGCTGGTAAGCCTGCTGGTAGGCATCACGACTGAAATTGGAAGTGAATTCCCCCTCAAGCGTGAACTGACCGGAGATCATGCCCTGGGAATCTTCCAGGGCCTGGTGCACGGCTGCGACAGTCTGTGGTGGACAAGTGTCCCGAATGACCAGGGACGTTTCCTGTTTGCGGTGATCAATGACAATGGCCCAGGAATACAGCCCCATGAGCATGTCCGGCATGCTGATATCCCGTGGCCGGGAATCCGCAATGCGTAACCAGGGATGGAGCAGTTCATAGCCCAGGTAACCAATGGCGCCCCCGGTAAAAGGCAACTCGTCACTGGCATGGGAGCGGGATTCCAGGGGAAAGTGGCTGGCCAGTATGGCAAAGGGGTTGCCGTCTTCCACGGAGGTCTTGCCGGCAGCCTCGATCCGGGTTTCCTTTCCCTGTGTGCGTAGGACCTTGTCCGGTGCCGCGGTAATGAATTCAAAACGACTGTCCTTGCGTGAGCGGTCGTTGCCGCTGGCCAGTAGCACGGGCAGGGGTAAATGTCGCAGCTTCTTGAACAGCGGATAAGGCGTCTTGTCGTAGGGCAGGGCGGTTACCGTAAACGCTTTCACGTCGACCTGCGCATGGTGTTGTTCAGTCAATGTCTGGTCAGGGGCAATTGGTTGGCCGGGGCAGTCCGGCTATTTTACTCGCAATGAGTGCAGGATACTCGGGAAACAGAGTCATCAGGTACAGGCTGCTGCCTTTCTCATGACCGTAAGTGGCCTTCATCTGTTTCACCAGGATGCGCATCATGGGTGACAGGCCGTGTGCAGCATAAAACTCACGCAGAAGGTTGATCACCTCCCAGTGCGCCTCGGTCAATGCCAGGTTTTCCCGTTCGGCAATGGCCACTGCCACCTCAGGCGACCAGTCAGACAGGGTCTGCAAATAGCCTTCCTTGTCCAGGTTGATGGTCTTGCCGGCAAGTTCCAGGGTGTCAGGCATAGTATGTGCAATACAAATTGAGGTAGCTGTTAATGCGACAGTGGTTTCGTGTTCAGGGCATGGCAATGATCAGGGGTGTGAGGCAAATTCTAGCCCCAGCTCACCACCTTGTCGCAGGTTGTGGCCAGCGAGACAAACTGCTGCCAGTTGATCACCTCGATGCCGGGCAGCATTTTGTCAGATATGCCGCGGGCAGCCAAATCACTTTCCAGGGCATAACGGGTGATACCGGCATGGTCATCGTGCCATAACGCTTCATTGCGAGAGTTATTCATTGCCGCATAGACGCCGTCTTCAATGAGCAGGATAGCATCGCCCTCGCTCGTCATGGACAGGCAGCGCACCAGGCAATCAGAAGACTTGTTCACTGTATGCAGGATCATCAGAACACCATCACCTGGTCGGCAGCGGCAACCAGTGTTTTCAGGCTGACGTCATCAATCACCTTTACATCATCGGGCAAGGCATTGTCTGCCTGGAGATGTTGTTCAATGGACGGTGTATGGGCGAACAGGTCCTCGACCTCGTAGAGGGTCATGGCTGACAACATATCAGGAATGGATTTGAGGCCGGCGGCCTTGCTGTCCTGCGCCGGGACCAGTTGCAGTACACCGTCATCGATCAAGACAACGCTTACTGCCTGTTCAAAGGCGGCTGCCGTCAGGGCGACATCGATGGCCGCACGGGCCTGGTGACTGCCGTACGGCGAAGATCGCATCATGATGAGGAAACGTTGTTTATCCATGGTCAGGGCACGAAACTGATGACACGGTCGGATTGCTGAGTGGCATCGATCAGCTGACCCAGGCCACTGACGGAAAAACCCGGACGCAGGTTATGGCCTGGCTTGTCATAGCGACCGGCTTCAGCCTCGTCTAGGATGCCCCGTTTCAATGCCGAGGCGGCACAGACCACGGCATCCAGCTGGTACTCGGCAATCAACTTTTCCCAGGCCAGGGGGATATCAATTTCATCCTGTGGTGGCACGCTGAGCAGGGAGCCATTGCAGGCGCCGTCCTGGTAAAAAAACAGGCGGTAGATGTCATGGCCTTCGGCCAGTGCAGTCTCGGTAAAGCGCAATGCTGAAAGTGCAGCCGGTGAAGACCAGGGAGCCCCTTGAATGACAATGGAAAATTTCATCGCGGAAAAGAAAAAGCCCTACAGGTCATGCAGGGCTTTTGGTCAGTCCTTTTGTTCAATAGCTGTTTGCGGATTAGTCCCGGCTGCCGGACAGGACCGCGAGCAGGTGCAGCAGGTGAATGAACAGGTTGTAGATGTTCAGGTACAGGCTGACCGTGGCACGAATGTAGTTGGTTTCACCACCGTGAATGATACGGCTGGTATCAAACAGGATGAAACCGGACATCAGCAGGATGACAGCCGAGGAAATGGCCAGGGACAGGGCAGACATGTACATGCCGAACAATCCCATGATCAGGTTGCCGACCATGGCCAGCAGAACGATCATCAGGCCGGTGACCAGGAAGCCGCGCATGAAGGAAAAATCTTTACGGGTAGTCAGCACATAACCTGACAGTGTCAGGAAAATGAAGCCAGTGCCGCCCAGTGCCTGCATGACGATTTCGGTACCGTTGGACAGGGTGGCGATGTAGTAATTC